>JAALOO010001176.1_pt1 | contig 19048 bp, 18 predicted proteins | sample 7257641 | NCBI WGS metagenome assembly JAALOO01 (sample SAMN14085613, study PRJNA598686) | mite metagenome | biome: ENVO:01001000; feature: ENVO:01001002; material: ENVO:01001226; isolation source: single female mite from University of Michigan culture on fish food culture... ...
GAAACTAAAAGTTCGAAAATATTTTGTTTATTGTGCGCTGTCCCCCCTTAAAATTTTTAATTGAACTGAGGTGTAGCCATCATCATTTTAATCAGCGCTCAACTTTTCGAACTTGAAACAAAGCTCAGCTAAAGTGCACTTAAGCCACTCACCACAACTGCAAGTCCACCTCATACCTGAAGCCTGTCATCTATTTTTTAAAGTACTGTGACATCATCTTAGCCAACGATGGCAAGCTTGCACCTTTTCCCACTTTTGCTCACCACCTTCCTCCTCTTCAGTGGACTGTTCCTGATTGCTGCTGATGCTGCTGAGGTACTGCTTTTATGTTTTTTGTTTATCAACTTCCAAAACCTTCTAACCTCCTTTCCTTTCCAAACCCAACCCACAGAAGGAGAACCCCTGCGACACGATCGCCCGGAAGAACAACATCGACGGCGTGGAGCAGATCAAGTGCATCGGCCGCCTGAAGGCCGGTCTCCTCGTCGTAACCACCGAAATGAAGGTCTGGCAGCTGGACGACACCTCCCTCGGCCAGCCCTCCATGAACAACACCATCAACGAGCTGTACTTTGGCGACCAGCCGCCGGTGCCCATTGAGGAGAAGTGGCCCAAACTGGCGCAGGACAGCCGTTACAAAAAGATCAAGGGGCATATCCCCACCTGTCGGGTGATGATCGACGACGAGGGCGAGTGGCTGATGCTGGACAGCACCATTGAGCAGGGCAAGAATGTGGCCGGCATGCGCTGGGAGATCAACCGGCAGGAGTCGGCGCTGGGTGTGCAGAACATTCAACGCAATAACAAGACCAAATTTCTCAGCAGCAAGTACGTGCTTGGCTTTCTTTATCTCTTTCTCTTCTTAGACTTACTTATTTGTAACACATTTTTTTCTTTCTTCCTCTCAGCGGCGTCGCCAAGTTCTACACCATCACCGTCGCTAACGATGATAGCCTGCAGATTGTCCAGTACGCGGCCTGCAAAACGGGGGCCACAGAAAAAGAGGGCGACGGTACGATCAGGACGAAGTGGACCGGCTCGGATGGCGACGGCGAGGTGACGGCCCCGGGCAAGTGCACCATCACTCGTTCGCCGCACTTTCGACCGCTCTGCAAGAACCCCGACGGAGCTTCGGTGTACGTGGGCAAGGTGGGCGAGCAGTGCAACTTTGTGGACTGGCCCATCTTCACCGGCTTCATCGACGACGGGGAGTTTTATTTCTTCGGGAAGGACTCGGTGGTGAGCGTGCCCGAGGATGCGTACACCAAGTCGGCGCCGTCGAAGTTTGAGAAGATCCCCTACGACAGCTTCATTCAGTGCAAGGTCAATCCGCATCCGCGCTCGGACCCTAAGAAGAGTAAGGCAAATCATTTGATTTAATTTTTTAACATTTTTTTCTCCTCAGAAAAAGCCCTCGTCATTGGCCTGATCATCGCCCTGGCTCTCATTCTCCTCATCTGCTGCCTCTGCATTTTGCTCTGTCTGGTTCGTGAGGCAATGGCCCGCCGCCAGAAGAAGGACAAACACGGCAGCAAGAGCGGTAAAGGCAAAGGCGGCAAGGGCTTTCTCGGGGGCGGCACCGCCCGCTCCGGCGGCCTCCTCAGTCCGCTTGGTCTCTCCAAGAAGATCTCCTCCGTCTCGAAGCGCTCCACCGGAGGGCTGAAGCCAGGCAAGAAGCTGACCGGCGCCGGGGGCAGCGTGCGCACCAAGCGCTCCACCACGCCCAACAAGCGCGGCGGATCGCTGACTCGTGGCCCTAGCGGCGGAAGTACCCGTCGCTCGAAGGGAGTGGGCGGTGGCGGCGGGGGCGGGGGCGGCCCTGGCGACGGCGCCACCCGTCGCTCGAAGGGCGGCGGCAGCAGCAAGGGCCGCCTGACCAGCAGCGGCAGGGGCCCCTCGAAGGCGCCCACGGGTCGATCAAAGAACATCAGCGGCGGGCGATCTGGGTCGAAGCACTCGCGCCGACCCTCAGGTGGTGGTCGCTCCAACAAGGCCACCGAGCGCAGCAAGCTGAAGAACCGCTGAGCTCAGGGGAGCTCAGGATGACCGCCCATCCGGCGACTTTTTTCCGGAGGGCCACCCGGGGGCCTCAAATTTTACTATTATCCCTTTTACCCCTTCCTTTTCTTCACATTACTCATTTTAAACACTTTTAAGTTTAAAAGTTTTAATTTAATTCGACTCGTTTTTTCCTTCCCCGTCATTCTAGTCAAGCGGCGCTCAACTTTTCGAATTTGAAACACAGCTCAGCTAAAGTACACTTAAACCATTGAACATTACTGCAAATCCACCTCAACTCAAGCGTTCATTTTCAAAGTGATCATCATAGCCAAATGCTGGCAAACATGCACCGACAAACTTTTGGTGGCGATTTCTTCAAAAAACGTTTGCTTGCCACATTCTTCTTCCTTTTCAGTGGACTGTTCCTGGTTGCTGCTGCTGAGGTACTGCTTGTTCAGCTGTCTGCTTATCACCTTCTAACCTCATTTTCTAATTCAACAAAAGGACAAGAACCCCTGCAATACGATCGCCAAAAAGAACAACATCAAGGGCGTGGAGCAGATCAAGTGCATCGGCCGCCTAAAAGCGGGCCTCCTCGTGGTGACCACGGAGATGAAGGTCTGGCAGCTGGACGACACCTCCCTCGGCCAGCCCTCCATGAACAACACCATCAACCAGCTGTACTTTGGCGACCAGCCACCCGTTCCCATTGAGGAGAAGTGGCCCAAACTGGCGCAGGCGCGCGGCTACCAGACCATCAAGGGGGACATTCCCACCTGTCGGGTGATGATCGACCCCGACGCGGAGTGGCTCTTCCTCGACGGCACCTGGAAGGAGGACACGCCCGGCATGCGCTGGGACATCAATGGGCAGCGAGAGAGCTGGGGCTTCATGAACATCCACCGCGACGACCGGACCAAGTTTCTCAGCAGCAAGTAGGAAACGTTTGCTGCAGATGTTTTTAACTTGATTCTATTTTTTAACACATTTTCCTTTCCCTCTCCTTTTTTTCGCCCAGCGGCATCGCCAAGTTCTACACCATCACTGACGAGCCCGGCCACCTGCAGATCGTCCAGTACTCGGCCTGCAAGCGGGACCACCCCGGCGAAAAGGAGGGTCCCGGGACGATGGTGAAGAGCATGGCGGCGGCGGACAGCTGCGGCGAGGTGCTGCCCGGCAACCGCTGCAACGTCACCCACGCGCCGCACTTCCGGCCAATTTGCGAGGACCCCGGCGGGACGTCGGTGCACGTCGGCAAGGTGGGCGAGCAGTGCTCCTTCGTCCACTGGCCCGTCTTCACCGGCTTCATCGACGACGGGCAGTTTTACTTCTTCGGCAATGACTCGGTGATCAGCGTGCCCGAGGAGGCGTACACCAAGTCGGCGCCCTCGAAGTTTGAGAAGATCCCCTACGACAGCTTCATCCAGTGCAAGGTCAATCCGCATCCTCGATCGGACCCGAAGAAAAGTAAGGCAAAAAATATTCGGTGTTTTTGAACTAATTTTTCAAACTTTTTTCCAGAGAAAGCCCTCGTCCTCGGCCTGATCATCGCCCTGGTGCTCATCCTTCTCATCTGCTGCCTCTGCGTGCTGCTCTGTCTGGCCCGTGAGGCGCTGGTTCGTCGAAAGCGAAAGAAGAAGGGAAAGCACGGAAAGAAAGAACCCTCGCCCCTGTTTCCCTTCCCCCAGGGAGGCGTCAGCCGCCGCTCCACCGGCCTGGTCAGCCCGCGAAACCTCTCCAAGAGGGCCTCCAGCCTGTCGAAGCGCTCTCGAGGAGGCCTCTCCCCAGGTCGAAAGCTCAGCAAGCGCCGGGCAACCAGCCTGAAGGCTGCAGGCGGCAAAACTCGCCGCTCAAAGTTGGGCGCCTCGCAGCAAGGTGGCTCCCTGAAACGAGGTCCTTCCGCTGGCTCCACGAAACGCAGTCGTGGCACTGCCGCCACCTCACCAGCTGGTGGTGGTCGATCGGCGAAGAAGAGCGCCCACAATGCGGTCAGCAACCGGGCGACGGCTCGCAGCAAGCTCAAGCACAAATGAGCAAAACTGAGGCCTTTCTTCTTCTCTTCCTCTGTTTTTTGCTTTGATTTTGATGCCTTCTTTTTTGTTTGTTTGTTTGTTTTCAACCAGGACTGCTTTTTTATTGTCAGTAGCAGCAGCAGCTGAGAAGGGCAGAGACGCCCACTTTTAAATAATCGGTAATATACTGGTGACATTATTATTTTTTCACAGCAAAAAACAGCTGTTCAACTGTTTGGAATTGAGCAAGTGTTTTATTTTAATTTTTGTTTTGATAGGACATTTTTTGAAACGATTTTCCGACTCTCTTGCTGCTGCTGATGGTCAAGTCCGAGTAAGTCGATTTGGTTTGAGCGAAGTAGAAAAAAAGTTCCAATTTTGGGCAAAAATCGAAAACCAAAGCAGCCTCAAATACCACGTCTTCCAGCTCGAAAGACTTCTTTGTGCTGCCAGTCACCACTGGAAAACACACCTCCTCTTCTTGAAAGATGATGTTCTTCGAGGAGCACTGGATCGAGCTTCTCTCTGCGAGAAATTCCATCATCAGCACCACCACCAACAACTCCATTATCAGCAGCGGCAGCAGCAGCAGCTTTCTCCCAGCAAACTTCAACCACAACTCAACAGCACTCCTTTTGAAGTCCCTGCAACAAAAACATCAGCAAGAACAAGACAACAGCATTAGATCTCACCTTCATCCGGCGGCTATGCCCGACATGCCCGGCCCAGTGGCTTATGATTCTCATCACCACCACCACCACCCTCACCAGAGCCAAGATGATAAGGGAATTGACAGCGAAGGTGTCTCGCCCACCGAAGTTCTCCTCACCACCGACTTCTGGACGATCTTCACGGTGGAGGACCTGCGAATAAGCTCCCGACAGGCAATAATGGACAGTGTCGAGGATGATGGCGGCGGAAGCAAAGCACCACCACCACAGTCTCAGCTCGCCTTCTTCAGCCTGATCGTCTGCCAGTCGACCAACGAGACGGCCACCTTCTTCAGCGCCTGTCACCTGCTGACCAATGTCTTCATCCACGCCAACCAGCACTGTGCCGCCTTTCTCCTCCTCCTCCTGCTCTTCCTCGGCGCCTTGATCGCCTCGGTGGTGTTGCTCTGTCTGAAAGTGTTTTGCAGCAAGAAAATTAGGAGGTGTTTTCGAAGTTGTTGCTGTTGTGGTGGTGGTGGTGGTGGTGGTGACCAGTTCGATTTCGATTTCGACTCTGACTCCTCTGCCGATGCCGATGCTGACGACTATAACCACTCAAGTGCCACGCCGCTGAACATCGTCATCGAGGTGAACGCCGTGCCGGCGCCGTTGTTGGCGCCTTTGCCTCCGCCGCCCACAACTTTCACCACCATAACAACTGGAGCAATCGCTCCTTTAAACACAGAAAGGTTCTTTGAATCCTCAAAGATATCTGATCAAAGTCAACCAGTGCTTCAAAATGAGGCTCAAAAATCACCAGGTGAAAAAGTGGACAGAAACATCGATCCAGAGACAGCAGAAGTAGAAATAAACAATCAACAACAACACTCACCAGCCGACTACAGCCAACTTCTGGAGAAGGTGGTGGCCAGTCTGCTGAAGGAAAACGCCTCAAAGTCCATTTATTCCGGATCTCTTCTTCTATCCTCAGACCACCTGGGCGACCTTCTCTCCGAGTCCTGCATCCGCCTGCCGCACTCCAAGTACTTTTACACTAACAACACCGTCAACAACGTCGACAACAACCACCATTTCGAATCGGCACAACAACTGACTGAAAGTCAGGTAAAAGCCGCCCTGGAGCAGTGCTACGCCCTAGCTGCTGCTGCTAAAGGAGCAAAAGGATCTGCTGCTGCTGCTGCTGAATCCACCGAATCGACAGCAGCTCTTTCCGCTGAATCCAAACAACAACAGAATCAGGAAGAATCATCGGAAGCAGCAGTGATTCCTCCACCAGCACACTCCCTGCCGGCCAACATGGTCCTCCAGCGATTTGGCCACCAGCTGCAGCGACCTGGAAAAAGGAAAACATCACAGCTGCAAGCTCATTCAACCTTATTATCTCCACTTTTACTTCCACCACCACGACCACCAAATCCTGCTGAGGCCAGCTGCTCGCCGAGCTCCTGCGACTCGCCGCCGCCCCTCCAAAGTCGCTGGCTCGTCCGTCGGTGGCACTACCGAGGCACTGGTAAGTGAAAGAGAGAGAGAGAAGGAGAACGTTATAAACTCCAAATAAACTCCCAAAAAGAGAAGGGAAGGAAGACAGTTTAATTCACTCCTTTCTCACGCCGACACCACCACCACCACCAAACACATCACCGGCGATGGACTTTGAGGCGGCGGCCAGGTCGCGCACCGAGCCGATCAGCTCGTTGGCCACCTTGAAGAGAGGGAAGTTTTCACTTCCATTGAAGGTCATCGAGGCGACCTCCGCCTCGACTTTGGCCTTCTCCGCGGCCACCTGCCGGCGGAGGGCCTGCAGCCGCCCACCCAGGCCGTCCACGGTGGCGTGCACCACCGCCGAGGCCTCGTCGGTGATCGCCTTCACCTCGCGGCCCACCTTGATGGCGCCACCCTCGGCGGCGACCTTGGCCCGACCTAGGGCCGCCAGGAGGGCGCGGGCAGAGCGGGCGGCGCCCTGCTGGGCCCGCACCAGGTCGGCCAGCGCCCGCTGCTCGCCGTCGGCCCAGTCGGCGGCCAGGGCGCGGCCCTCGGCGAGCACCTGCTCGGCGGTGGTGTTGATCTAGGAAAGAGAGGATTTTTTAATATCATCCAAAACTGTTCCTAAAAGCAGACATACCTTCCGCTTGACCAGCTCCGCCGAGGTGGCCAAATTTTGGGCCGTCTTCTCCAGGTGAGGTTTCAGGCGTTCTTTGCTCTTCTGAAGGGCTTCGGCCACCTCTTCCAGCTGGTACTCCTTCAGAAGGTCTGCCACCTTGTCCAAGAGGGATGAAGTGCTGGTGGTGGTGGTTTGCTGGGGCTGCTTTTCCCGGTGCTCACGCCCCTTTTCCATCATCCTCATCTTCTCCAGCAGCCACTCGCCGACCTGCTTCTGGCGACTTTTGACCTTTTCCTCCTCCTCTTCTTTTTCCATCTCCTTTTTAACTTGTTGGAGAAGGCCGCCCAGTTCGCCGGTCACGGCGGCGGAGTTTTCGCTCACCACGGCAAAAGTGGTCTTTTCTTCTTTGGAGTTCGGCTCAATCTCTACAAACTTCACCGAACCTTCTTCACCTCCTCCTTCAGCGTCGGAGCCGATGACGACGGCAAAGGAGTCGGGAATGAAGACGGCAGCACCGGACTGCGGCATTTTGTCCATTTCCGGTGGTGGTTTCATTTTTGGCTTTGGAGCAGCACTCTGGTGAGCTTTGGGAGTTTTCACGGCAACTTTGGGCTCTTCCTTCTTTGCTTCATTTGTCTGTTTGGCCTCGACTATTTCTACCTTTTTCGGAGAGGAAGTGCTCGTCTGCTGAGGTATGTCCACTTTTTGATTCTGAGACTTTTTCTTGTCGACCTCATTTTCCTCTTTCTTCTTTTCAGGCTGCAAAACTTCTTCTTCTTTGGAGCTGGGCACCTTCGGCTGCTGTGGCTGCACATTCTTTTGCTGAACTTCTTTTTCCTTTTCCTTCTTCTCCGCCTCCTTCCTGGCCCTGCTCTCCCTGGTCTCGTGGTAGAGGTAGTGCTTGCCGTAGTTCTTCTTGTTCATGTACCGCCAGACGGGCACATTTTGCTGCTGTTTAGCTTCCTTAGGCTTTGCCTGCTCCTTCTTCACCTGCTGCTGCTTCACCTTCTTCTTCGTAGCTTTGGCAGCCATAACTTCTGCAAACTTTAGCACTGGCAGACTTTGCACCCGGGTTAAATAGCCGGCAAGAAAAAAATAGAACACAACACAACAAGTAAAGGAAAATCGAAAACAAACCGTAGAACGATGTTACTGCTCATTTTGTGGGGGTAAAAAGAGATGAGTTTTACAGTAAAAACTAATGTGTTTGTAAAAACAAGGGGTTACAGATGATAATGGGGAAGGGGATAGAGGTGGTGGTTTTCCTAATAATGAATAAATGTTCTCTGGAGAAGATTATGATAACCGGACTTCAAGGAAAGGGGGAGGGGAAATTATTCGAATACGTAGCTTTAGATACCTTCTTCTTTTTCTTCTTCTTCTTCGACACTACCACTACCACAACTTCCTCTTTAGAAGTAGTAGAGCTTCCTCGCCACCGCCCTCTCCTGCTGCACCTTGTCATTGAGCTGGCTGATGATGCTCTCGGCGCTTTGCTGCTGCTGCTGTCTTCCCATGGTCTTCACAATCTGCCGGTAGCCTGCCTCGGCGTTGAGCTTCGCCCGGGCGGCGCAGAGGTGGGCGTAGCGAATGGAGGTGGGCAGGTCCGCCACCCGCCGGCCGCCGGTGGAGCGGGCGTAATTCTGACAGGCGAGGTAGGCGAGGTGCTGCAGCTGGCGCAGGGTAAAGTTGCTGGCGGGGCTGCCATCCTCTTCCTCTTCCTCCTCCTCTTCCTCCTCCTTAGGCAGCACAATAAAGCGCGTCATTTGCTCTTTGTCCTTTGGATGGAAACAGTTTTTACAAAAACTATAAAAATGACATTTTTCCTTCCTTTCTTACCTTGCTATTAAAAAAGTGCCGCCCAGAGAGGTCAAAGACGTCCTCATCGCCGTCGGTCACCTCCTCGTCAATGACCACCTCACTGGGAAAGGGCGGCGGGCGGCGGCGGCATTGGGAAAGATTTTCGGGGGCGGCGGCGGCGGCGGGAACTTTACCGCCTTCTTCTTCACCACCACCACCAGCACTTTTAAAGTTGAAGCGCTTCTGCACCACAACCACCGACAACTTGATCGGCTGTGGGCGTTGCTGCCCCTGTCCCTGCTGTTGGCTGACCACCTTCGCCAGCATCCGCCGCAGGTGGGCGAGCTCCAGCTCGTGCAGGTGGGCAAAACCCGCCCGCCGTACGCCGTCTCTGAAGAGGACCAGGTGGGTGGGCAGGCGCCCCTCGTTGTCGGCGCGGTACTCCGCCAGCAGCTCGCGCACCATGGCGTCCACGTGCAGGACGGCGGTGGCCGGAGGCTGAACGCGCACCGCCGAGGTGTACTTTGCAAAGTGGGCGGGGTCGCGCGAGCCCACGGCGGCGCTGATGGAGACGTCCAGAGAATGAGTCCCCTCCGTGAAGGTCACCTGATGGGTGACCACGCCCACAAACATAATCTCCGCCTTCTTCTGGTCCTGCTGCTGCTCTGTCCCGGCGAGGCGGGGCGCCAGGTGGGCGGTGTCGGCGGTCTCTGCGAGGTACTCCGCCGCGTCGACGGGCACCTGGTTGACCCCGCCCAGCTTGGCGTTCACCTTCAGGAGGAAGTTGTTGAAGTAGGCGTAGGGCGGCCGTTGGACGTAGTCGGCGTTGAAGCAGCAGGAGATGACGCCCAGGCGGTCGTCCACGCGCTCCTTGATCAGATTGTAGACGGTTGCGGTGTCGGGGATGCTCTCGTAGGCTTCGAAAAGGAAGGGGAAAAAGAGAGGTGAAAATGTTGTAAACAAAAGACAGGTCCACAATGTGAGCACTTACAGCGCGCAATGCCGAGAAAGACCAGCTCGAGGGCATTCAGCTCCAGCTCGGCGAAGAAGTGCTCCAGCACGTCCAGCCGGCTAACCAGCACCGCCTTCACCTCCACGGGCCGCCCAAAGGGCATGCCGAAGAAGTGCGCCTGCTTGATCATTAGATCGGTGAAGCGGCGCAGCTGCTCGTCCCTGGCCACGGCTTTGCTCGAGGACTCGAAATCGTCGAAGCAGTAGACGGCCCAGCGCTTCGGCGGCGCCCGGGCGTCCTTGAAGCGCTCCACAGGGGCCAGCGAGAACGCTGACTGGCGCCCTCCTGAGGAGGAGCAGGAGGAGGAGGCGGGGGAGTTGAAGTTTGAGTGGTTGTTGGTAACTGTGGAGTTGGGCGTCCCGAAAGGAGTTCTGCCACGGCCTCGTGAACTGCCTCCTCTAAAGGGACCTCTTGGAAATCGTCGATTAGGTCGACCTCGACTGAAGGGGGCGGTAAAGGAGTGGCTGGGAGGACCTTGCTTTGAGAAATCACCTCCTCCAGGGCTGTTGTTGTTGTTGCTGCTGTTGAGGGCGTCGCTCTCGTTACGAGGAGTTCGCCAGTTTGGAGAGCTGCTGCTACTGTTGCCGAACTGCTGTTGATGGTGGCCGCCTCTCGAATTGCCGAAACTTCGAGCAGTGAAGAAGCGCTGGTTGTTGTTGCTGTTGCTGTTGGCTGATGTTGTAGAAGGTTGTGGTCTGGGAGATGACTGGTAAAAACTTTCTCCCCCACCTCCTCCTCCTCGATGGACTGGAAAGTGTCGCTGAGCGTCGTTGCCTGCCACTGGAGCCATTGGAGCAGCAGCAGCTGGTGAAGTGTCCTTCTCCTTCTCCTCCTCATCACTGAAGCAGATCAAGGACACCAGCGAGCCGTCTTCGGGCAGCGGTGGAGCGCTCAGACAACGGGTTCGTTCGCCTCGGCTGCTGGAAGATAATTGTTGATATTCGGCTTCGATTTCAGCTTGTCGTCGTCTCTCTTCCTCCTCCTGTCGCATGGACTGGTACTGGCCACGGCTGATGCGGCCGCGGTAGCCAGTAGAGCAGGGGCCGCCCCGAGCACGAATGGAGAAATCTAGGGCCAAAGGTTTAGGGTTCATTAGATGAACAGGACGGTTCTAGAAAGAAAGAAAGAAGAACCGGACATACCTTTCGACATTTTTTTTGCTGCTCCTGAAGGATTTGCTGATGAGGTGAGATGAGAGATGAGATCAGAAGATGTTGACAAGGCAAAGGAAAAACTGGAGAAGACGGCAGCAGCAGAAGACGGCGTAAACACAACACAGACGGCAACCAACGTCCGTTGGCAATCTGCGTTGCTGCTGGCTGCTCTTCTGCAAACACTCACACACTGCAGTTATCCACCACTCTTCTTGATAGTGGCCTTTCTTGGAAACGGAGTGTAGCTGACAACGCGAGTATTCCCTGGCTTGAAGATAAGACAATCGAAACAGGAGAGAGGGATAAAGATCAACCAGCAAGGGAAAGAAACAGACACAAAGAGTTGTGATTCACAGACTGACAGCTGAGCTGACAAGCTGTTGAACGTTTTGTTTGCTGTGCCCGTTTTACACAGTGCCAGTACAGTTGAACAACTTGCTTGCACGGTGACAAATTGTTAGTTTGCTTTTGAAGATTGGTCAGCAAAATATATGATGCGGACTTTGATCAGCTAAATTAATTTTTGCCATTTTAAAAGTAGAGGTGAATTGGGTGGTGAATTGTGAAAGCCGAGACAGCCTAACCTTACATAAGCCACACAGCTAATCTAACAAAAGCACACACACACACTTGTTTCGACATCCTCTTCAGTGAGCAAAGACCTATTTTCTCTCTCTCTCTCTTTCTTTTCCTCATTTCAACACACAGTCACAAAAGTGTACAGCTTCTTCATCATCAGGTATTTAAACGCTCAGAAAAATGCTGCTTTATTTAAACACACACAAACACTTCACTTTTTTTCCTAAAGTAAACAGCATGCACTCCAAGATGCAGGAAATTCGCGCCCGTTTCGAGGCTGAACTCCAAACAAATTCTTCAACAGGCGGCCACCATCAAAGCATTCACCCAGTCGACATTGAACGGGTGAAAGGTGAGGACTGGCAAGTGGAACGGTACCTCCTGGAGGCGAACGGAAACGTGGACGTCGCCTACTCTGCCCTGCTTCGAACCTTAACCTGGAAGGCCTCCTTTGGAGGAGGAGTTCACACCTCCACCGAGGCGGACTTTCCCAGCGAGTTTTACCACCTCTATGGCGTTGAAAAGCTAAACGGTAGAGGCAGCGGTGACCTTTCCGACCTCTATGGACGGCCCATCTTTATGGAAAGCTTCAAGCGGCAGCGACGATTCGCTCAGCTGGAGACGGCTTTTCAGCGGCTGGTCGCCGTTTCCATGGAAACCATGGATCGAATCACTTTTGGAACGGGTGGAAATGATAAAAAGGAGGGAATGTGCTATCTGGGGGACTTCACCGGAACTCCACTTACCAGCCTGGACGTCAGCCTGGCGAAGTTCCGCGTCGAACTTCTCAATGATCACTATCCTCTGCTGGCGAGGCGAATTATCCTCCACAACGTCCCGTACCTCCTCAAGCCGGTCCTCAAGATGATCATCGCCACCGTGCTGAGGCCCTCGATTCGCCAGGCGGTCGTCTTTACCAGTTCGACTGAGCAGCTGAAGGAGTACATCAGCCTGGAGGTGCTGCCGTTGGAGCTTGGAGGGCGGCGAACGAAGCGGAGCTATCCACAAGGGACGGTACCACTTAGAAAATGTTATGAGCGCTTTGGGCTGAAGGAGGACTTTGTTGAGTACTACCTGAAGTGCAACAATGATGTGAAACAGTAGGAGTAACTGGTTGCACTCAACTTTGACCTTCTGATGATGATGGTGGTGGTGGTTAAGATAATGTGGGACTTTTTAGCCAAGTTATAATCAAAAAGTGATGTAATTTTTAAGCTTTTTAAAGTGACACTTTTTTCCTTATTTTGATTGTGTAATTGTGACTGTTTTAGTGACTGATGTGTAGTTGAAGTTTATTTTAGTACGAAGAAAAATGTACAAAAATGTTTTTGAGTTTTTTTTCATTTGTTCTTTCTCGAGCACTAGATGTCAGCATCGTTTCAAAAAGCTGCAGAAGAATATTCTACAGAATAATTCTGTGTATTTTATTTTTTTTCTGTTCAATTTCACAGTCAATTGCGCTTTAATGCTGCTCAAACTTTTGTTTTAACAAAACAACCAGATTTATTTACTTAAATTGCCTATCAGTGAATTAGCCTTGATTATTAAATCCTGTGTAGGTTATCCCAATTGAGCGATTGGCAATTTAAATAGCCTTCAGTCAATCCTAATCTTAATCTAGTAGCCAAAAGCGGTTTTTACAAGCTTTTTCCCCCACTTAATTTGCATTAGAAATTAGATCAAGGATAATTTAACTGTTCAACTGAAAAAAAATATAAAAACCAATTTTTTATTCAAATCAGATGTCAGATGTTATCTGATTTTCAATCCTTTTAAACACTTTTAACACCAAAACACCAAAAAAATGAACTTTCACTTTAGCCTACTTTTTCCTCTTGTTTTGCTGCTGCTGATCACCTTATCTTCAATTCCAAGTGATGCCGCCATCGTTTCAGAATCTCCGAATGAACAGCAGAAGAACTCTTCCTCAACTGATGTGAGCCTTGGAGCCTCAGAGCCGGGCAACAATAATAAGACGTTGGGCTGTTGTTGTGGTCCTTGTCCCTGCAATCCCTGTCCTTGTAATCCTTGTCCTTGCAATCCTTGTCCGTGTAATCCTTGTCCGTGTAATCCCTGTCCTTGTAACCCTTGTCCTTGTTGTCCCTGCTGTCCCTGCTGCTGCTGTCAGAAACCGGTTGGACCTAGCTCCTGCGTCGGTCCAACCAAGCAGACCCAATTTGAGAGCAATTGTAACCTGAAGCCGGCTCCTCTGCCCGTTGACCCCAGCAATCCCGGTGGGTCACGGCCGCAGGTCAGTGGCAGTACTTAGAGTGGAGTTCTAAATCAAGACCGATTTGTTTATACCTTTTTCGAAAACGTCGAAAGTAAAAAGTAAAAATTTTGTAAGTTTTGGATGTAGTGATTGTTTTTATTTTGTACAGTTCTTTGCAGTTCTTTTCACAGTGAAATTTGTGTAGTAGAAATTGGTATTGGTACAACAACAACGGGAGGAGTTTCAGTTATCAAGTGTTTACTTTGTACAAATGTTTTTTCCTGGAGCTAGTGGTCAAGGTGTTTTGTATTGGTATTGGTATTGTATTGAGAAAAGAGAGTTATCACAATCGAGGCTATTAGTATTCAGTTGTTTGGGAGTTAGAGAGAGGGAGAAAAAGATGGGACAAAGTTGACAAATTTTTTGTGGGGAGTGGAAAGTTTTTAACAAGGTAGTGGTTTTGATGACGATGATGATGAAATGGCGGCGGCAAAGTGTACAAAAGATGCAGCGTTGAATTTTAAGAGTAAGAAAACTTTAAAACTTCACTTTTTGTACAACTTGGCTAAGTAATCCACCACCGAAACAAAGTCCTACTCAACGAGCCTATCGTCGTGAGCAAAACTAAAGCAAAGCTTGGACTTTGAAGAAGCAGGTGAGAAAAAGTCGCACCCGAGGCAGCTTGTTGATAATCGGAATCAAAGAGGTTGTTGTTGTTGTTTCCTCCAAAAACGTTATCAGAAAAGTTTCCACCATTTCGACCTCCTTGGTAGGAGTAGGTGAAGGTGGGATTGTGGCCACCGCCATTACCTCCTCCTGACTGATCACCACCACTATTTCCACCTCCACCGGAAGGCGTCGAAGGGAGGGCCATTTCTGAGGGAATTTCGAAAAAGAAGAAGTAGTGTTACAAAAAAGGAGGAATTTCGAAAAAGAGGTTTTTAATCAAAACTCTTACCGTACAACCGCACCAGGCCCTCCTTCTCGCCGATGGCGTTCTTCGCCACACACTTGTAGCTGCCGAAGTCCTTCTCGTCGAGGCTGACGATCTTCAGCTTCATCTTGGTGCGGTAGGAGTCGTGCTCCTCGCGCATCAGGTACTTCGCCGAGGGCGTCAGCAGGTGGCCATCGGAGCGGATCCAGGCGGTGGTCGGCGTCGGACTGGCCTCGCACCGGCACTCCAGCTGCACGTCGCTGCCGAGCATCGAGCCCACCACCTGGTTGGAGACGCGGATCTTTGGACGAACTAGAAAAAAGAAAAAGAAGTTTAGAATTTGAGGTTTTGGGAGTTTTGTTTTGAAATTGATAAAAAAGATAACATTTAGTAAAGAAAGATTACGTAGTCTATGAATGAACACATTTTGCGGAACACTGATTTTGGCGGAACTTTTTTGCGCCTTCATGTTTTTATTTTTGATCAACTCCTTTGTTTAGCTTTTGTCGATCCTAAAAAAAATTCCGCTCAAAGTTGATCGCCATTTTCTAGTGTTTTGACGCCCCTAGTTTAGAACGCCCTGCTGCTGCCGCCAGCTGTCCTCTTCTCCGACCTTCTTCTGCCACCACTCTTCTTCTTCTTCTTCTTCTTCAACCTTGGAACTTTTTCTTCACTTTTGCTGTAAAAGAGCAACAACAACATCATCAGCAAACTGAAGCCAGCCAGCGTCACCACCAGCAAAACCAACGTTGGGTGGGCGTGCAGCAAATGAACAACTCCTCCTGCGGTGACATCCTCCACAAAGTACGTCGGCACGGTGACTTTTATGGTCGGTTTTCCGCCCTTCAGCGGATCACCACCACCTCTTTTCTTCTCTAAAAAGACAAAACCAATGAAGCGAAGTGCGCTGTAGAAGAGCCCCAGGCTGACCAGAAAGCGGCCCAGAGGGCAGAGCGGAACGCCCATGATGACGGTGTGCTTGGGACTATCGGCAAAGATGCTGTTCTGAAGATGCCCATAAGCTTCTCCCCACTTGGACTTTGGCCAGTGAAGGCGGTGAAGAGTTTGTGTTGTTATCTTCAGCGGCTTCAAGAGCAAATCGTTTGTTTGAAGAACATCAGGAGTCGAAAGGTAAGTCATACTTTTCTATTTTAGTTTTATGTGAAAGTGTCTCTCAAAAAACTTTCAACGAGAGATTATTCTGTTGTTGTTCTAAAATGTGTTTCAAAATTAGCTCGCTGCTCAACTTCGAACTGAGCTAGCTGAGCTAAAAACAGCTGCTAAAGTGAGCTAATCACTGAATTTATAGCCTTTTTCGTTTTTGAAGTCTTCTAAAGGTTTCCAGTCTCTACTGTCTGCAGACTTTAAAACTACAAAAGTTTTTTCTTTACAATCGATTTTAGTATAGGAAGAGAGGGCATTAGTAAAGGGCTACTTAAAAATGTTGTCCACTATTTAATCTAATTACTGCTGCTGCAGCTTTGGTAATTTATTTTCCACTCTTCCTTTAACCTTTTCTCTTTTTCCCGATCTTCTTCTTCCGCATCCTTCTTCTCTCCTTCCTTGCAATAATTAAGACAAAGAATTTGCCAGACACAGACACACACACCGGACACATCGATAACAAAATTTATGATTAGGATCCGGTCTCCTCTCTTCTCCTCTTTTTTCTGGTAATACTTACGATGTAGTAATAGTAAGCAGAAAAAAACTAGTAAAGCTAATGATAGCAAAAAACTTTAAAGTAGCCTTTTTACTGTATAGGACAGAAAGCAGGGAAAATGGCCTCTAATTCGATTATTATTATTACTACTACTGCAGCAAAAAGGAAAGGCGAGCACTGATATCGGGCAGATTCTCTCTCCCGTTTTCAAGGCTTAGCTTTGCTGCTTTTTTTTCTGCAGAATTGACGGTGATAAGAAGCAGATAAAAGATAGATAAAAGATAGATGGATGGCCCGAATAGCAGAGAGAGAGAGAGAGAGAGAGAGAGAGAGGACAATGACCAGGAACTTTTGTTTTAAAAAAAGCGAAGTTACTTTTAAAAAAATCATAGGGCCAAGATGAAGCGGAAATAAATTTGACTTCCGTTCTGGGCAGTCGTAGCAAATAATAAATATCACTGCTACTTCTGCGGCAAATAAAAACGCTGACAAATGCGGCACTTTTTAAAAGTTTTTCTCTTTCGGATTTTCTTTTCTAATTCCAAGCTTTTACTTTAAATCAAAATTGATAGTTTTTCGGTTTGTGTTTGAGTTCGTTTTTTTCTGCTGCAGCAGATTTTTCTTTACTTTTACTGCAAACTCGGCTTCTTTTAAATTACCTCAATGTAAAGAAAGAGAGGGAGAAAGTGAGAGATAAAAAAGAAGCAGCCTCATTTCAGCTTGCTCATTCTAAATGATGCTAATTTGCTGGGCCGCTGATTTGCTCATTCTCTTTTTCGTTAATTTAGTCTTTGTCTTTCCTACTTTTTCTTCTCAAAGTCGGCAGCTCAGTCTACACTACTACACTATCATCATTACTAATTCTCAAGTAGTACTTGAGTACTACTTTTTTCAGAATGTGTCTCAAGAACGAGCACACACACATTCACTAATTTGCTCTCTTGTTTTACATGAGGTGTTAATCGGCTAGTGGCTGTACTCGACATTAGTTCCACCACCGCCGCTGCCGTCAATACGCCAAGTGCAATCAGTCGGGCAATTAAGCAGTGGTAAAGAAGAAGAAGAAGAAGAAGTGAAAGAAAAGAAGTCGACTTCTTTTTCTGCCACTTCTTTCATCTAAATTGAAATCTCCTCAACTAGGGCGATTTATTCTTCTTCTTCTTCTTCTCCTTCACCAGCGTAATGTTACCTCATTACAGCACAGTGTATCACTTTTAGAATGAGAAGAAGTAATGTAGCCAATAGTCGTCGTAGTGTGTGTGTTTGGTGTTTTGATTTGAAATGAGTGTCTGCATCTTTTGCTTGCTCTTTCCTCTTCTATCGATTCAGCAGTAAATCGATGGCTGGCTGGCACTGTTTTTGAAGAAGTTAAAATTGCAATTGCCTCTGTTTGATTCTGTTTGTCTTATCTCTGTCTGTTAGTTTAGTCTTTCTTTCCCCCCTCTCTTCTTTTTGTTGGCAGAATTTATACACACAGACACTCACAGACACATAAAATGAGGAGGCACATTAGAAAGGGAATGAGAAGTCCGTCTAATGAAGTGAAAGGCTCTCGCTCGCTTTTCCTTCTTATTCTTCCCACTTCAGTGTGTGATTTTGCATAGAAAAAGAAGTGGTGGTGGTGCACTCTTTTATAAATTTGGCCATTTTAAATTGACTCTGAGAGTTTCTTTCTTCTCAGTGTTTGTGACTATTTACTGGAGGAGCTCAAATAAAATTTGCCTTGATTTGCAGTTGTACATTTGTGCATCGATATTGTAAAATTGGTGTATTTGGGAATTACTACCACTACCACCACCACCACCAATTCCACTCATTATTCAGTGCCAATAATCGTTTTCCTTTGCCTCCTCCTCCTCTAGTAAGCTTCTCATCTGAGCAAATGCGAGTAATTGCGCTTATGAATGTAATTGTTAGAGAAAGAGAGACCGACAGTTTCTGTTGCTGCTGTCTGGATTAGGTGGCTGATTGGAAGTGGTAGTAATGATGGGCAATGAAGTGAAGTGAGGTGATTAGTACTTATATGTGAGGGGATGCGCTCAGCTCACTCCTCCAGTAATTACTAAAGGAAGAGGAGGTTTTACTACTACTACTACTACGAGAAATGTTTTGGTTGTTCTTGTTGTTGTGATTGTCTACTCTGTGTGTGTGTGTGTTTATTTTGTTCCGATCAGTTGAGGAGCAGAATTTTTTGTCACACTTCTTTCATGTCAATTTTGTTTATCTGTTTGCACCAAGGAAAAAAACTCTCTCAGAAGTTGTCTTTTATGACTCATTTTTTGGTGCTACTACTGCTGTAATATTTTTTTATTTTCTCTTCTCTAACCATTTCTGTGATTCGTAGAGAATCGATTTCATTAGTCCTCTCAGCAATCACATTCTAGTGCTAGAATACACTTTATCAATAGAAAAATGTGTGGGAGAGAGAGAGAGAGAGAGAAGTGGCTGATGATAGCTTCACTGTACTTCTTTTTCGTTTCAAAGCTAGAAAAGCTTAGGCTTATTTTCTTCTGCTGCTGCTGCTGCTTCGACGATGCCTCGAAGGCATCAGTTCTCTTTTTTCCATTTTGCTCTGTGTTTATGCTGCAGTGGATTTCTCAACTGTTAGCAAATGCTATTTATAGAGAAAGAGAGAGAGAAGCTTTCCACTTTAGTGTCCACCAGTGAGACTCACTTCCTCTGCCTATTAGGTTTGTTCTTTCTTTTTCAAAGAGAGATTCTCCTTTTTTATTGATTTATATTAACACCCCTATGAGCAGTGAGTTGATTCGATTTTGATTGTTTTACGCTGATTCTTTTTATACGCCTAGGACGTGTGTCGGTGTGTGTCGCTCTTTTTTGCCGCCATTGACTATCTTTCCCTTTCTCTCTCTCTCTCTCTCTCTCTCTCTCTCTCTCTCTCTCTCTCT
>JAALOO010001177.1_pt1 | contig 19048 bp, 17 predicted proteins | sample 7257641 | NCBI WGS metagenome assembly JAALOO01 (sample SAMN14085613, study PRJNA598686) | mite metagenome | biome: ENVO:01001000; feature: ENVO:01001002; material: ENVO:01001226; isolation source: single female mite from University of Michigan culture on fish food culture... ...
CTTCATAAGAATTAAGCAGGAAACACACCTGTATTATACAATATAGGGGTGAGGAATGCGCCTGCGTTTCGCTACTTCCTGTAAACGATTTGTCGCTTTTTACATAAATCAAAGCATCATACTTTTACTTTGAATACTTTCATTAATTTATAAAATGCCTGGTGAAGTTAATAAAAAACGTAATTAAACGAAAGTTTTCGAAGGTATTTTTTATCTTTAGGCAACTTTGTTTAACAGTACTTTGGAAAAATTATGAATAATGTAGAACGTCATCAATTGATTTTAAAGCAAGTCCAGTCTAATGGACATGTTTCAGTACTCGACCTGTGTGAAAAATTGAAGGTATCTTCAGTGACTATTCGAAAGGACCTTCAGTTTCTGGAAGATGGGGGTATGTTATTTAGAACACACGGCGGCGCTACTAATATTAATCCCTATCAGAAAGATAGAACAATAAATGAAAAAGCGCAGATCAATGCGGAGGTCAAGATAAGAATTGGCCAGCAAGCGGCGAAACTTGTCGAGCCTAATGATTCGATTATTATTGCATCGGGGACCACCATGCAGTTTTTTGCGCAGCAAATTAATCCTCAACAAGGGCTTACCGTAATTACCTCTGCAATTAATGTTACGATGGAGCTTATTCAGCATGATAGTATTGATATTATACAACTGGGCGGGCCTGTTCGTAAATCGTCGTCCTCGATTATGGGACGATATGCGGAAGATTTACTGGGAGATTTTTTTTGCTCGAAATTATTTCTTGGCGTTGACGGTATTGACGCAGCTTTTGGAATAACGACCACAAACGCACAAGAAGCTTTATTAAATCGAAAAATGATGGATTCGGCACACAAGATAATCGTATTAGCTGACTCGTCTAAATTTGATCGCCGGAGTCTCGGGAAAATTGCCGAATTATCGAAAGTAGATATGATTATAAGCGATAATATTCCTCCAAAATATCAACAATTATGTGACAACCTAGGTATTGAATATAAAATATGTTAACTTCGAACTTCAACTAAACTAGCTAACGCAAAATTTTAAAATGAAAGAGAAAGATACTTCAAGACGTGACTTTATCAAGAAGTCACTGATTGGTGCAGCAGCTTTTACAATTGTTCCTAGATTTGTACTAGGTGGTAAAGGTTATTTGGCACCTAGTGATCATCTAACTAAAGGCGTCATCGGCGTTGGGTCGATGGGTCGTGGACACTTTGGTTACGCAGGAACAAAAACGGTCGCTATTTGCGACGTGGATACACGTCATTTAGCGCTTGCTCAGAAAGCACTCGGTGGCGGCATTAAAGAGCACCACGATTATCGGGAACTTATTCAAAATAGCGAAGTCGATATTGTACACATCGCAACACCTCCACACTGGCATGGCATAATGGCCGTGGAAGCGGCCCGCTCTGGTAAGGATATATGGTGTGAAAAACCAATGACTCGTACTATTGGTGAAGGGAAGAAGGTTAAAGAGGCTGTTACACAACATGGTAATATCTTTCGACTAAATACTTGGTTTCGTTTTGATGCGAACTTTTACGGCATGAACGTACCTGTTAAGAAAATTAAAAAATTGGTGGAGACGGGTATGCTGGGCTGGCCTCTGAAAGTAACGATTAGCAAGCATACAGGTTTTGACTGGAAATTTTATTGGGTTGGTAAAGAAAATTTACCAGTGGAAACAGTACCAAAAGAACTTGATTATGATATGTGGTTAGGTCCGGCACCTCATAAACCTTATAGTACACATCGCGTGCACACAACATTTCGTGGCTATTGGGATTACGATGGAGGTGGTTTAGGTGATATGGGGCAACATTATCTTGACCCAGTACAATATTTCTTGGGTAAGGATCAAGAAAGTCCTATTAAAGTAGAAGTAGATGCTCCTCAGCAGCACGCAGATGCTGTGGGAACATGGCGTAAAATTACATATACTTATGCTGATGGATGTCAAATTATTCTTGATGGCGCCGGCACTGAGGAGGGACAAGCATATATAGAAGGACCTAAAGGCAAATTATATAAAGGTTTTGTATCGGATATTCCAGATATGGAGCGAAAGCTTGCACAATATCCAGATCCTGCACCGCAAGTAACAGATTTCGTGGAGGCTTGTCGTACTCGTCAAAAATTTGCTTTAAACGAACAAAATGGATATTACTCAGCAACGTTGGTTAACCTTGGTCTGTCGGCCCTACGATTAAATCGTACGTTACATTTTGATTCCGATAAACAGGAGTTTGTAAATGATGAAGGAGCAAATCGTTTAATCAATCAGCCAATGCGCGGACCTTGGACCATTTAATCAATCTAACCAACAATGAAAAAAGTATTTAATACCTTATCAGCGCTGCTGATACTTCAAATATCTGCTTATGCCCAGCAGCCAGCCAACCGTACTTCGGCAACTAAAGTTGCAGATGTTTTAGCACAGCAACCTGCGCAAGAACAAGCTAAGCTCTTGTCTGCAATGAAAGAGTTAGAGAGTTTTACTCCCGAAGATATTGCAAACTTACTTTCTGGATTACAACCTCAAGGAGGTAACAATGCCGCAATTGAATATGCAGCCAATACCTTTTCCTTTTACGTAATGCAACCCGGTAAAGAGACGCAGCGTGAGTTGTTCTCCAAAGGTTTAGTCCTTGCACTGGACCGCTTGTCCAACAAAGACAATAAGGGCTTTGTCCTGCGTTTAATGAATCAATCTTCCAAAAATGAGGCTATTCCTGCAATTACACCTTTACTGAAGGACGATTATCTTGTAGATAAAGCAGCAATAGCACTTAATGGTATACGGACGCCGGAGGCAGCAAAAGCCCTCTCTACTGCTTTAAGTGGCGCCGAAAATGAGATACAGACAAAAGCAATTGTTACAGCTTTAGGAGATTTACGTTCCAAAGAAGATGAAGAGGCAATCATTGCAACTCTTTCTAAATACACTTCGGAAAACGCACAAAGAGGAGCTTTTACCGCTTTGAGCAAAATTGCGGGTGTGAAATCCGCACCGGTCTTTTTAGAAAAATTAAAAAGTGTCGATTATCAATTTGATAAAACAAATATTGGCGGATTGACGCTTAATTATGCTAATAATTTACTTGCCCAAGGTAACGAAAAGCTTGCTTTATCTGTTGCAAACACTATTAGCAAAGAGGCAGAGCGGGCAGGAGTCTCCACACTACAGGTGGGGGCATTAAAGTTGTTGGCAAAAATAAATCCGAACAAAGTGCGCAAACAGCTATTAAAGGGCGCAACAAGCCCCAATGCATTATATCGCGCAGCTTCGTTAGACCTTCTAGCCAATCGCAATGATGCTTCCGATACGAAAAAACTTATTAAATCACTTGCAAAGGCATCACCAGAAGTTCAGGAAAGTATACTCTACTATCTTGGCGAGGAAGCAAAGGAAAATGATATTCCAGCAATTAGTAAAACTGTTCAGAAAATTTCTGATACGAAATCGAAGATTGCCGGATTAAATACATTGTCTGCGCTATCTAACGGTTCTAATGCTGATGAGCTAATTACTGCACTTTCTTCTGCAGATGCTGACACAAAAAAGGCTATTATCTCATTACTTTTAACTTCAAAAGATAAATCTACTATTGATGTTGTAAGTGCAGCGTTACCAACGGCCGATACTCCTACGCAATTAGCACTTTTAGAAGTACTCTCAAAGCGTACGAACAATAATGCATCTAAGGTTACGCTTCCATTAATTCAAAGTGAAGACGCTGCGGTAAAATCAGCGGCATTAAAAGCATTGCCAAATGTAGTAGTCGAGGACGACTTTGATGCTGTTGTTAAAATGCTAGCTAATGCGAACGAGCAAGAAGCACCTGCTTTGCAATTGTCATTAGTTCAGATATTGTCTGGCAGCACAAATAAAGATGAACAAATTCAGAAACTTGCGACAAATATTTCCCGTTCATCGGCATCCTCGGTAGCGAATTACTTTCCTGTATTTGCAGGGGTTGGAACCGATGAGTCCTTGACCGCTGTTAAAAATTATCTCTCCAACGAAACGTTGAAACCTCAAGCAATTAGTGCATTAGCGAGCTGGAGCACACCAGCTGCTTTGCCGACATTGATTCAACTATCGCGTACAGAAAAAGGGTCGACAAATTTTGATACGGTTTTTAAAGGTTTGATTACCCAAATTAATGCAAGTGAAAATACGCCTGAGCAAAAGACACTCTTTTTGAAAGATGCATTTACACTAGCCACGACTCCCGCCCAGCAGCAGCAAGTTTTAGGAAGTTTACAAGCTACAGGAACTTATCAAGCACTGGTTTTTGCTGCGCAGTATTTGGATGATGCAAATTTGAAAAATGCAGCTACTAATACAGCGATGAATATTGCTATGGATAATAGCGAATTTATTGGTAGCGATGTGCGAAATATTTTAGAGCAAGCAAATGCAAATCTGAGCGGCAGCGAAAGCTCTTATCTTAAGGAAGCAATTCTACGCCATCTGGTTGAAATGCCTGCAGGTGAGGGTTATGTATCCATATTTAATGGGAAGGATCTTGCTGGATGGAAAGGTCTAGTGGAAAATCCAATCAAGCGTGCAGCAATGTCACAGAAAGAGTTATCCATTAAACAAACTGCTGCCGATAAAAACATGCGTACGAATTGGACGGCCGAGAATGGTGCACTAGTATTCAGTGGAAAAGGCGATAATATTGCTACTGTTAAACAATACGGCGATTTTGAAATGTTGGTGGATTGGAAATTAGATCCTAATGGAAAAGAACCGGATGCAGGTGTGTATTTGAGGGGTACTCCGCAAGTACAAATTTGGGATATTTCTCGCACAGAAGTGGGGGCTCAAGTCGGGTCTGGAGGATTATATAATAATCAAAAAAATCCTGCGAACCCGCTTAAAGTCGCTGATAATGCACTCGGTGAGTGGAATACATTTAAAATACGGATGATAGGAGAGAAAGTCTCTGTTTGGTTAAATGGTGTGCTTGTTGTCGATGACGTAACATTAGAGAACTATTGGGATCGTAATCAATCAATCTTTCCTGTTGAACAAATTGAGCTTCAGGCACATGGTTCGCGAGTGTGGTATCGTGATATTTATGTGAAGGAAATAGCCCGTAAAGAGACCTTTGTTTTATCTGCAAAAGAGAAAACTGATGGATTTGAGATGTTATTTGATGGTTCTAATCTGGACAAGTGGACAGAGACACCTGCTTACGAAATAACTCCTGAGGGATATATTCGTGCAAATCCTAATGCTAAATTTGGAAAGAATCTTTATACAAAAGAGGAATTCGGAGATTTTGTTTATCGGTTCGAGTTTAAATTAACTCCAGGAGCTAATAACGGAATTGGTATCCGTACGCCTTTAGAGGGTGATGCGGCCTACGCCGGAACGGAAATACAAGTTTTAGATAATGATGCTGAAGTTTATAAAAATCTGAAAGAATATCAATATCATGGCTCTGCGTACGGCATTATTCCAGCAAAACGCGAAGGAATGAAACCACTAGGTGAATGGAATTCCCAAGAGATTCGTGTACAGGGCAGCAAAATAAAAGTGACCTTAAACGGGGTCGTTATTCTTGACGGAGATTTAGCACAGGCTTCACGCAACGGTACTGCTGACCATAAAGATCATCCGGGATTAAATAATAAATCTGGTCATATAGGCTTTTTAGGACACGGATCAGAGGTTTTTTTTAGAAATATCCGAATTAGTAGATTGTAATTATAATGCGATTAGATAGAAATGCGCCTGTTCTTAATAAGTTCAGGCGTGTTTTTTTACAGGTATTTTGTTAACATTAGGAGTGATAAGGTGCTATCTGTTTCCACGCTTGGGCAATATGATCTGTTATGTCCGAAGCTATCAGACTTTTTGGATGTCCATAGGTCGCGGCAATATCCCCAGCAAGACCGTGTAAGAACACCCCAAGTATTGCGGCTTCGGCGGGTTTGTATTGTTGCGCCAGTAAGGAGGTGATTATGCCTGATAATACATCGCCACTTCCTGCTGTTGCCATCCCAGGATTGCCTGTCGAATTAAAATGGATGTTACCATCTGGTAATACAATAGCTGTGTGTGCTCCTTTAATTACTATGACTTGTTGATTTTTAATACACCAATCCCGGGTAATTTCTAGCATGTCATGATCATTTGACCATTCACCGATAAGACGTTTTAACTCTTTTGGGTGGGGCGTCAAAATACTAGATTTTGGAAGTAAGTGATGTATTTCGGGATGTTTGGCAATAATATTTATTGCGTCAGCGTCAAATAAAAACTTTGGCTTTAGATCGTCTAGGTTTAAGGAGGAGATGAAATTGATAAGTGAATCACTTTGGCTTTTCTGCGTACCTAAGCCCATTCCGATACCTATTGCCTTGAAATTATTGTGTTGAAAATCAAATTTATGCATAAATTTGTTCGAATTATCTGTTTGTATTAATGCTTCAGGACAGGTAATCTGTAAAATATCATATCCACATTTAGGTATATATGCGGTGACTAAACCACATCCTGTTCGACTTGCTGCACGGCAAGATAAAGACATGGCTCCAATACTGCCGTGTTTACCCCCTACAAGGAGTGCCTGACCAAGCGTACCTTTATGACAGAATTTATTTAACCCTTTCGGAATCCTCAATATGTTCTCTTTGCATGTATAATGATATCCACTGTTAAATGTTTCCCATAGCTCATTGTCTAAGCCGATATCTACAATGCTGAAATCTTGACTGAATTCTGCGTTTTCCGGTAAAAGGATATTTAATTTTGGAAAGGAAATGCAAAAAGTATGAGTCGCACGCACTGAAGCCCCTTTAAGATTACTGGAGTTTTCCCCAGATAGTCCAGAGGGCAGGTCAATGGAGAATATGGGATTGGGTAAATTATTAATATGTTGGATGAGGGAACTCCAACAACCCTCTAATGGTTGTCTTAAGCCTTGTCCAAATAAGGCATCGATAATTATGCTCTGGGGGTCGATAGTTGGGGCTTGGTCGAGTTTTAATGGTAAAATAGAAATCCCATTATCCTGCAACACTTTTTGTCGGTAAGAGTTTTCTTCAGTATATCGATCATGCTCTAATAGATACACTTCGATCGTATGACCTGCTTGGTTTAACATCCTTGCTAATGTTAAACCATCACCTCCATTATTTCCCGGTCCGCAAAAAAAAGAAAAAATGCACTTGCATTCTCCAACTCGTTGTTGTAATTTTTGGAATATAGCTCGTGCAGCTCGTTCCATCAAATCTCGTGAGGTTATTTTTTGACGATCTATTGTTAGTACTTCTAACCGCTTTATTGCCATTGAGGAAAGGATCTTCATCGCATAGTTTTGCTTAAAAATAAGGATAATTTTCATCAAAATATGACATAATAAAATAATCTCGTTCTTATAAAATAGGAAATCGAATAATTAGAGTTATCATGATTAAAAGATATTCATTTTCAGTTTGCCGAAAAATTGGTAAATTTAATAATTGATAAACAATGTTTTAAACCGTATAAATAAAACATAAGTTAATCACACTCTACAATAGTTTTGTATATTAAATTTTATACGTCTAAACCCATACATTAATATGAATTCATCAAGGCATTTAGTTTTAGATCTAAATATGGCACGTGTCCTCTACATATTTGTCATTGTGAATTTTGGCTATTTATCTACCGCCGTCGCTCAAGACATTCAACGACCCAATATTATATTAATATTAGCAGACGATCTTGGTTTAGGTGATATAAGCAGCTTTTCGGGAATCTATAGTACACCTAATATTGATAAGATTGGCACGGAAGGTCTTCGGCTATCGCAGTATTATTCAGCTTCACCAATCTGTTCTCCTTCACGTGCAGGAATTTTAACAGGTCAGTTTCCTGCGAAAGTACATTTTACCACTTTTCTAAATACAAAAGAAGATAATAGACGAAAAGAACAGGTAGATTTTTTAAACCCGCAGATACCATCAGTTGGGAAGTTGCTCCAATCAGTAGGATATAAAACCGGACATTTTGGAAAATGGCATATGGGAGGGGGACGAGATGTTCATGATGCACCGAACTTTGATAAGTATGGTTTTGATGCCTGGTCAAGTACATATGAGAGTCCAGATCCTGACCCATTACTTACTGCGACGGATTGGATTTGGAGTGATAAAGATAGCATTAAGCGTTGGAACCGTACAGCCTATTTTGTTGATCAGACGCTAGCATTTTTAAAAGCAAATAAAGATAAACCCTGTTACGTTAACCTGTGGACCGATGATGTGCATACGCCGTGGATAACACCTGATAGCGAAGATGGACGGCATGCTGATAAGCCTCAATCAGAGGCCAGTTTTAAGGCGGTTCTGCAAGAATACGATAAACAAATCGGTCGGCTAATGAGAGGATTAGTCGACTTAGGAATCGATAGTAATACCATCGTAATTTTTACTAGCGACAACGGGCCGTTACCAAATTTTCGTCAAGACAGATCTGCTGGCTTACGAGGTAGTAAGCTCTCACTCTATGAAGGAGGGGTGAATATGCCTTTTTTGATTAGATGGCCAGCCCGAATTACGGCAGGAAAGACAGACGAGACTTCTTTAATTTCAGCGGTGGATCTTTTACCTTCATTTTGTAAGCTTGCTGGAGTAAATATTAGTAATCTAAGCGACTTGGACGGAGAAGACCGAACCAGCGTTTGGTTGAGTCACGCTTCCGCTCGAGTAGCACCGTTATTTTGGGAATACGGTAGAAATGATTTCTTTAGCTTTCCCAAAGAGGTAAACCGTAGTCCAATATTAGCTATGAGAGAAGGGAAGTGGAAGTTCCTTATGAATGTGGATGAAACTAAAATGGAATTATACGATTTACAAAAGGATAAACAAGAACGTCAAAATCTGGCGGATATGCATCCTAGACTAGTTCAACGCTATAAAAATGTACTTTCAAATTGGCGCAATAATTTACCAAAGTTTGTGCCGACTGAATGACGCAAATAACTTAGAAGGATAGATGGCTTCAATCTATGTATTTAGGTCATAAAGGCAACTATATGTTCTATTATTAAGGAAAAGAAAATGCTAAATCGCCCAGCGTAATAAGCTTGCTCCCCAGGAGAATCCTGCCCCAAAAGCGGTTAACATCAACAAGTCCCCTTTTTGTAATAACTTAATATTTTCCCAAATGCATAGTGGGATTGTTGCGGCGATGGTGTTACCGAAATACTCTATATTGGACAAAGTTCGCCCTGTGTCAATATTAATTTCTTTTCCTACGCCGTCAATGATGCGCTTGTTGGCTTGGTGAGGTACAAGCCAATCAACTTGTTCTACATTAAGATTATTTCTACTTAAGACCTCTTTGCAAGCATTGGCCATAGATTGAATAGCTTGTTTGAAAACAACTTTGCCATCTTGACGGATATATTGCTTCTCTATATCAATCAATCCTTTACTATTTGGGTGTAATGATCCTCCTCCTTCTATATTTAAAAATTCACGTCCATCACCATTACTTTGCATATATGCGTCGATTACCCCATTATCAAGTGAAGGTTCTAACCAGACGACGCCTGCCCCGTCGCCAAATAAAATATTGGTTGAACGATCATGAATGTCCACAAAAGCACTTATATTATCTGCACCAACAACTAAAATGTTTTTATAACGTCCGGTTTCAACGAGCGATGCCCCCATATCTAATGCATAAAGAAACCCTGAACATGCAGCATTGATATCAAAAGCCCACACATTGTTTAAGCCAAGCTTTTTCGCAATAATATTGGCTGTTGCGGGCATCATTACATCGGGAGTTGAGGTGGCAACAATTAACGCATCAACGGTTGAAAGATCTTTGTTATATCGCATACAAAGGTTTTGGATAGCCATTACTGCCATGTCGGAAGTTGCAGATCCTTGATCTAATATTCGACGCTCCTTGATTCCAGTACGCTTAACGATCCATTCGTTGGACGTGTCACATAACTCTTCTAAATCGAAATTCGTTCGCTTCTTTTGAGGTACGTATCCGCCGATTCCGGTAATTGCAGCATAGTGAGGTTTCGAAGCATAAATATTTTGCATGGATTCTGTTTTTCAAATTAAAGTTTGGCAAAGGTAATTAAATTTTGCTATAATTTCGGTGTACTAATATACTGTTATAGAAGGGGAAGTGGTCAATTTGCCAATTTTTATTTAGAAACTGTCCGTTCTTGAATTTGTTCTAAAATTTTAGCAAAAGACCGTGTCTTTTTGCAATGAAATGATATTAATCGACTGTCTGGTTAAGGTAAATTTTTCTTCTAATTCTTTTATTTTATGCTGATCATCACATTCTTATAAAAAAATATAATTATATTAAGCTTGCTTTTCGCAGCCCGCTTTCAAGCTGGCTGAATTAAAATTTTAAACCTTTTATGTCTTTGGGGCATATTTAAATTGATGTCTATGGAAAAATTAATTTTTGAAACCGACGTATCTTCTACCTCGTCGTTAGGTGAAATTCATATTGCTGTAAAGAAAGTCAAAGGGATTTCGAAGTGGCAAATAGATATGGATTCTAGTTGCCGTTTGCTTACAATTGAGGGAAAGGCATTAGATCAACATGAAATTATATCCCAACTTTCTACCCATGGTGTTCAAGCGAATCGATTGTATGAAGATTGAGTTGCTTTTCTGCCAAAAGAATTTTAACGCACGTGTTTTTTTTAGCTCTACCCAGCTGCTTAGTATCTCAATAGTTGAACTGTTTTGCCAACAGATGTTAGTAGCCCATATAAACATCACTTAGCCATATAAATGTGGATTTCCCAAGATTTTTCTGCATCACCAAATTGCGGCCATAAAAAGACAAAAGTTCATCGAACATTTGAGATATGATAAAATCGTCTCTATTTGTTAATATTGTTATAGAAAGGTCGTTGTTAACGTCAATATATAGAATATTCTGGAAACCAGTGGATTCTCCCGAATGGAATAAGTGGATGTTTTTATTTTCATCTGTGATTTTGAATAGCCCCAACTGGTAGCTAACACTGTGATTGACCTTCATACCATTATTATGCAGATTCCGATAAACACTGTCTGTACTGATACTGTAGGTTATAAAATTGCACCATTTTTGAATTTCCGCCTGTGATAAATATGCACCACCGTCTCCTTGAGTGGCGCTCGTTATACTTTGGTCCGCGTAAAGATATTTAGATCTAATAGGATGATAGCCAAATGCCCGGTCAACGATTTTGGATTGGGGAGTGTAAATTAAGCCCTCTTGAATGTTTATAGGTTTAAATAGGTTCTCTTTAACGTATTCTGCGAAGGAAATCCCGCTCACTTTTTGTACGATTAGTGCTAAGACACAATATCCTGTGTTACTGTATCGAAATTGGTCGCCAGGTGGAAATTTTAGTTTGGGTCGCCTAATTATAAGATTAAGCACATCTTGATCGGAAAGCTGCTCCTTTTGCTCTTTAGGAATCATATCCTCGTAATCGGGCAAGCCCGCGGAATGTTGTAATAGATGCTCTATCCGTATGGCTGCAAACTCCAGTGGTAAGTCGTTGAAAATTTCTGTAATGAGAGTTGAGGCCTGGATTTTCCCCTTTTGAACGAGGCTATAAATTGCATGCGCAGTAATTTGCTTTGTTATCGAGGCCATCCTGAAGTGAGTACCTCGTCCTATTGGTTCTCTTGTTTCGAGATTTTTTAAACCGTTGTAATATGCAAATATTGTTTCATCTCCTTTTGAAACTAGTACTGCTGCTCCCGGAGCATCGGTTACATCAAATAGTTTGTCCAATTTTTTTTTAAATTCAATGGTATCTTTTTGAGCATATATTACCATGGGTGCTAAAATGATCACCATCAAACTAATCAATATCCGGTGTCTCATTATTGATCACTTTTAATGTAAACGGAATCTCTTGGATAGGAAAATCTTGTTCATTTGTTTTTACTTTACTCATTTTTAGTAAGACCTCAATGCCTTGGTATACTTCACCAAAGACTGTGAAATCCTTATCCAGTCGTGGTTGTCCACCATTTTTAAGATATAATTTCCGCTGTTCAGTAGTGAATTTAATTCCTTTTGCTTTTTCTAAGGAATCCAGCTGTGACACTGTTACACTATTACCAACAACGAAATAGATCTGTTTAAAAAAAGAGGCCTTTTCAGCATTATTATCACGGCCAGCGCCGAGTGCACCGATTTTATGAAAAGCTCTATCGTCGAATTCTGGTGCTAATCGTGGTTTGCCTAAATTTGGGTGTTTAGTTTCATATTTTTCAATGTCTATGTCATGATCCCCACCTTGGATAACAAATCCTTCTATGATTCTATTAAACAACGCGTCACTATATTGATCGCTCTTTATAGAGGATAAAAGTAAGTCACGATGTGCCGGAGTAAAATCGTATAAGACCACTTTAAAAGAACCGTACTCCGTTGTAAATTCAATCTTATGAGTTTGTGCTTTGCCGGAGTGGCATATTAAAAAAAATGCGATGGTCGCAAAATATAGTCTCATTTTAATGTATAATTAGGAAGTTCAAACTTATCAAAAAATACGCTTTATAGATAGTATTATTCATAAAAATGTATATTTGGTAAAAAAGGAACGTACTATTATGACTTATACACCCAACCCATCACGATACGAAAAAATGCTTTATAACCGCTGTGGTAATAGCGGATTATTATTACCAGCTATTTCATTAGGATTGTGGCATAACTTCGGTGACGATACACCCCATCAAACGAAAATCGACATCTGTACAACGGCGTTTGATGCAGGGATTACACATTTTGATTTAGCAAATAATTACGGTCCTCCGACGGGTAGCGCTGAAAAGGCTTTTGGACGAATATTAAAGGAAGAATTTTATGGGCTGCGGGATGAAATGGTCATTTCCTCAAAAGCCGGCTACCTTATGTGGCCGGGACCCTACGGTGAGTGGGGAAGTCGAAAATACATTGTTTCGAGCTGTGATCAAAGTTTACGCAGACTGGGGATCGACTATTTAGATATCTTTTATTCTCACCGTTTTGATCCCAATACACCGATTGAGGAAACAATGCTAGCATTGGATCAATTAGTACGTTCTGGAAAGGCACTGTATATCGGTATCTCATCCTATAATAGTAAGCGTACCAAAGAGGCATATGATATTCTCCAAAGTTTAGGAACACCATTTATCATACACCAACCGAGTTATTCTATGTTAAATAGATGGGTAGAGGAGGATGGTTTATTAGAAACTTTAAACGACTGCGGTCTGGGATCAATTGTTTTCTCACCTCTGGCGCAGGGGATGTTAACAAATAAATACCTTCAGGATATCCCCACTACCAGTAGAGCTGGTCAAGGTAAATCACTTTCAACAGCATTTTTGAGCAGAGAGAATCTCGATAGGATTCGTGCACTGAATGATATTGCAGCTACACGAGGACAGTCGCTGGCACAAATGGCGATCGCTTGGGTTCTTAAAAATCAACGGGTTACTTCTGCATTAATTGGTGCGAGCAAGCCACAACAAGTTCTCGATTGTGTTGGCGCAATTAACAACCTCATTTTCACGGAAAAAGAATTACAAGAAATTGATCAATATGCTGTTGACGGAGGGGTCAATATATGGCGGAAATCAGCGGAATTATAGCGTTTAAAAATTGAAATTCACTAACATGACCGAAAGCGCAAAAGACTCCGTCGAAAATCGAGAGATAAACGTAAAGCAAAAATCACGGCCTAGCAGCCTAGTACTAGATTTAATAGGGAGTTCTTTCTTCTATATGTGAGTTATAAACGGAATTACCTGTGAGTCTGATACCCCTCACCTATACGCTTAGTTAGGAGGTGGAGGGTATCAAAGTTACGTCCGATTGCAGTTTTACCAGCCGCGAATAGCGCCACCTTTGAAAACCTGTTCAGCAATAGAATCGACCTCTTCTGACTGATATGCTTTGGTAAAGTTTTTTACTTTTTGGTCGTTCTTGTTATCCTGTCGGCTGACAATAATATTTACATACGGTGAACTGGAATTTTCGACAATAATTCCATCATGTTTGGCCATGAGGTTATGTGAGGCCGCAAAATTGTTATTTATGATTGCCAATGAAACAGTGGCATCGTCTAGAGTTCTTGGTAGTTGAGGTGCTTCAAGTTCAAGAATATTAAGATTTAATTTGTTTTGTATAATATCCTGTTTTTTTGCCAGTAAACCTACATTATCTCTCAGTTTGATGAGACCAGACTGTTGAAGGAGCAGAAGTGCGCGCCCTAAATTAGTTGGATCGTTTGGAATAACGATGGTGTCTTTGTTTTTCAGTTCACTGATGTTTTTTATTTTCTTTGAATAACCTGCCATTGGATATATAAATGTATTACCCACAATCGCAAAATTATATCCTCTATCTTGTGATTGTCCGTCAAGGTAAGGTTTAGTTTGAAAAACATTGAGATCAATGTCTTTCTGTTGAAGTGCTTCGTTAGGCATAACATAATCGTTAAATGTTATGAGCTCGACTTCGAGATTAAATTTTTCTTTTGCTACCTTCTTAGCTTCTTCAGCGAGTTTCAACTCTGGTCCCGCCTGTACACCGACACGTAGTGTTGAAGATTCATTTTGTGATCCGCATGACCAAATAAACGGTAGTATTAGGAGACTGAATAGCGTTGCTAGGAGTTTTATATTCATATTATATATTGCTAATTAGACGAAATAAATAGATTATTTTATCTATGATTTACAGTTTTTGAAAAACGATCACCCAAAAATTGTATACCGAATACAATCAAAATGAGAAGTACCAACACAATGTTCATAATTAGCGCGTCATAACCAACATATCCATATTGGTAACCTATGTGGCCAAGTCCGCCAGCGCCGACAGCACCTCCCATAGCAGAGTAACCGACCAAAGTTATTAATGTTAGTGATGCACTATTTATTAAGGCGGGCAGTGATTCTGGTATTAACACTTTACGAACTATTTGCATCGTAGAAGCACCCATCGATCGAGCTGCCTCAATTATACCATATGGAATCTCTAGTAAGCAGTTTTCTACAAGACGGGCGACAAACGGTGCTGCTCCGATACTTAAGGGGACGATCGCAGCTTTCATACCAATTGAGCTCCCAACTAATGATCGAGTGAAGGGTATCATCCAGACTATTAAGATAATAAATGGAATTGAGCGGAATACATTCACAAAAAAAGCTATTATCCTGTTGGCGGACTTATTTTCTAGTAATTGCCGCTCGCGTGTTAAGAACAAAATAATTCCCAGAGGAAGTCCGATGATAAAACTGAAAAAACCCGATGTAAATGTCATAATGAGCGTTTCCCATGTACCCCTTGCTAATAGCCAAACTGTTGTCTCTGTCATGAATAATTTCGTTAGTCTAAAATAAGGATGGGTTTAAAAGTTCTTTAGTCACAGCGGATTGCGGCGAGGAGAATAGCTCAATAGTGTCTCCTTGTTCAACAATTTGGCCATCTGATATCACTGCTACTCGATTACATATTGCACGAACAACCTCCATTTGATGCGTTATTAATACTATGGTAATATGTAATTCCTTATTTATGCGTTTCAAGAGTGATAAAATGGAGCGTGTGGTTTGCGGATCCAGTGCGCTTGTGGCTTCATCGCAAAGTAATATTTCCGGATTTGATGCTAAAGCTCGCGCAATTGCTACACGTTGTTTTTGACCTCCTGATAATGCAGAGGGGTAATCATTTGATTTTTCTTTTAAATCGATCAATTCCAGTAGTTTATCTGTTCGATCTTTAATTTTATCTTTACTCATTCCCGTTAACTGCAGTGGAAATGCAATATTCTGGAAAACTGTTGCGGACGATAATAAATTAAAATGTTGAAAGATCATTCCTATTTTTTGCCTTATAGGCATTAGTTCTTTTTCAGAAAGATTTTCGATAGCCGTTTCTTTTATAAAAACTTTTCCTGAAGTCGGAGGCTCCAGCATATTAATCGTTCGAACTAATGTACTTTTTCCCGAGCCAGAGTAACCAATAATTCCGTATATTTCTCCTTTGTTTATCTCTAATGTAACATTTTTTAAGGCGTCAATTTGCGCATGCTTTTTAAAAAATGTTTTTTTTACTTGCTCTAACCTGATCATAAAGTTTAGTCGTCATCCTCGTCCTGTCTATACAAAATAAATATGATATAGATGGGTTAAAACCCATGCAAAGATAGCGTTTTTTTTGAATATTAAATTTAAGTCTATGTGTTTAGTCGTGTATGTTTTATCCCTATTTCTTTTTTTGATTTTTGGAAATTGTCTTTTGCGTATTCAGCTATTTAATGATTTGTATTTTGCAATGAAATGGATAACTTCGATTTCAAATAGAATAGAATGGGAATATTTGATTTTTTTAAGAAAAAGCGCGTAAATATTAAAATAGAGGATGTGCAACCAGCAAACCTAAATATTTTGGGATCTACCGTCAGTGATACGGATTTGGATAAATTGGAGAAAGAAAGGGCTGAAGATAAAGTTCAAACGGAAACCGAAGAAGCATCACCTTTATATAGGGGTAATTTAGAACATACCGCTCTGGTAAAATCTTTGTTGGAAACCCCCAAAGAAAATAGAGGTGATGATTGGGTGATAAGCTTTCTATCTCATGTAGCAACGGCAAGTTTTATTTGCGGCGAACCACAAGTTATAGAAGGACCAGATAAATTTCCTTATTTTCAAATTTTCTTACCAAAACCCGCGACCAGTTTTCAATGTTACGTTATAGAGAATATGATTGAGGATTTTTTACTTGAAAACGGTTTTGGAGTCGCACTGGAACCCAAGGGTAATGAAGTTGAATGGGTACTTACCTATGGGGATTTGCTACATTATTCCGTGCACAAGACATTTGCATATCCGACAAATCATGCATTTGTAAAATATAGTAACGATAATGAAGTGCTGGACGTAAATGAGCAAGTACTTGTTGGAGCTCCCTCGGAGTCGATCTTGCCAGCTTTTGCACGTAAGGTTATTAAAAGTTTTCTTCAAACCCAAGGTGTTGAAGAACCTAAAGTATGTCTCATAAACCGTCAAGAATATAGTAAAGGTCAACATTTGGTTTTTAATATAGTGCCTTGGCAGTTTGAGAGTGAAGCACATTATCAGTCAGTTCTTCGTGCTTTAGGTTGGTTTTTACCAGGATATTATTCCTTCATCGGGGTTAAGGAAGATCTTTTTAAAGATGGGTTTCTGCCGCTCTAGTGAAAACAAATACAGCTAGTCCCTTTCATCTATTGGGAATGAGTACTGAAGCTCCACTTTTAGCTAAACAAAACTCTTCGTTTCTATGTTATGATGTTAAAGAAATATGTTAATCTCAAATATTATGATGGGTTTTGTTAGACTTAGTCGCGAAATATTGGTGGAACTTAGAACAAAAGGGTATAACGCTTTACGTAGCTGTAACCCTGACGCCAACTGTGATCCTTCTTGGGTACCAGACCAAGTAGATAATAAGTTCGTGGAATTCTCTTATATAAAAATTGGAAGACATCAGTTTATGCTTATTGAGGATGCTTTAGTCAATTATGATGAAATAGATTTTAAAGGAATGGTATTCCTCGAGAATTGAAAGAAATGTTTCCCAAAAGGTAATTAGTTCATATTTGGCGATTTTGGAAAATTGGCAACATGAGCATATTTTGGTCCTAAACTAATAATGGCTTGTTTCCAAAGATCTTCGCCATCTTCAAGTAACAATAGTTCTGTGGGAAACTTATTGTGTACAGCCCAGCTATTTTGTTCGATCTCATTTTCTAGCTGGTTGGTGCTCCAGCCGGCGTACCCTAAAAAGAACTTAATGTCGGTGGGAACAATAAGATTGTTGTTGATTAGAAAGATTACTTGATCGAAGTTTCCTCCAAAATAGGTATGGTCCACAAGTTGAATTCCGTTTTCGATCTGATCTGGGATTTTGTGAATGAAAAACAAGGCTTCTGTATTAACAGGTCCCCCAATATATAATGGGAACTCGTCGGAGGTAATTTCATTAATGACATCAGAAAGTAAAAGGTTTGAGCGGTGATTTAGGATAAGGCCCATTGTACCCTCCTCTATATCATGCTCACAGAGCAAAATTACTGATCTGTCGAAGTTGTAGTCTAACATAAATGGTTCTGCAAGTAATATGCTACCTTTTTGCGGTGTGGATGTATTGAACATATGTGCTGGACTGTTAAATTGTCTAATTATTTATTTAATGTTAATATAAGCTATTTTATAGAGAATCACAATTTATTCCTTTTATTGTCCTGCGAATACCATACGTTTTGATTAAGTTTGCTGTATGTATCAACTGACTTAATCATGTCTATTATTCATAAAGATATCGCATCTATTCGTGAGGATTATAGCAAATTTAAACTTGATGAACACGAAGTTTCTGAAAATCCGATATTACAATTTCAACGGTGGTTTGATGAAGCATTGCGTTCAAATGTTATAGAACCCACTGCTATGGTTATTTCCACGATCAGTGTAGATGGTTTCCCATCCGCAAGGGTCGTTCTCTTGAAAGATATTAAGCCTAACGGTTTCAGTTTTTTTACAAACTACGATAGTAAAAAGGGAATTTCGATAGCACATTGTGATAAGGTGAGCTTATTGTTTTTCTGGCCGGAATTGCAGCGACAGGTACGCATTGAAGGTATTGCCGAAAAATTACCGGAGCAAGATTCTGATGAATACTTTGCTTTGCGTCCAAAATCAAGCAGACTAGGTGCGCTTGCTTCGCCGCAAAGTTCAATAATTAGAGATAGGAACTTTTTGCAGAGCAGAATCGATGCGCTGCAATCGCAATATGCACTTACCGATGATGTCCCTCGTCCAAATAACTGGGGCGGATACCTTGTAATACCGGTCCGGATGGAATTTTGGCAAGGAAGAAGCAGCCGTTTACATGATCGAGTAGAATATGTTGGTTGTGGGGATAAATGGGATATTCATCGTTTGGCACCGTAATGATATGATTGAAGAAGTAAAAGAACAAATTATCAATACTTTTGGG
>JAALOO010001178.1_pt1 | contig 19046 bp, 11 predicted proteins | sample 7257641 | NCBI WGS metagenome assembly JAALOO01 (sample SAMN14085613, study PRJNA598686) | mite metagenome | biome: ENVO:01001000; feature: ENVO:01001002; material: ENVO:01001226; isolation source: single female mite from University of Michigan culture on fish food culture... ...
TCTCTCTCTCTCTCTCTCTCTCTCTCTCTCTCTCTCTCTCTCTCTCTTTCAGTTCTGCTTGTCCCAAACCTCGATACTGCCCTCTAAAAGACTTACTTGCACTCACTCACTCACTCACTACAATACCACCACTACTAACAATGCGACGCCACCGAGCGCGAGTCACGAATAGTGGTTGTCGATATTGCGCTGAAACGAGTTTACCTAGTATCTTTTGCTGCTGACCACCCAACAACGACCACCACCACCACCACCACCATCATCATCATCATCGACGACGATCAACCTGTGTGTGTGTGTGTGTGTGTGTGTGTGTGTGTGTGTGTGTGTGTTCAGCGCAGCTCAGGGTGCCTTTCAACATCTGCATAGACTACTAGACTACTTTGCTTTGCTGCCCCCTCCACCCCTATTAAAGGAAAAGAAGAAGAAGTAGAAAATTTGAGGGTCCTCGCAGTCTAATAATGGTGATACGTAATGCTGCTGCTGCTGCTGCTGTAGCCACCGCCGCAAGAAATAATGGCCGCGCTAATGACCAGCGACGACTTGGGAGAGCAACGGCAACGGCAGCAGCAGCCTCTGGCTACCTTCACCTTCGCTGCCTCAAAGTGAGCTGAGTAAGTAGCAGGTAAAGTAGCAGTCAGGGGCGAGCACGCATCGTGTGTGGGTGCAGAGCCACACACACACACACACACTCACTCACTCAACATTGATGCAATTTAATCTAATCAGATTGAAGAGATGCTGTTGTTTATTGTGGTGGCCGTTTAGTGCTGCAGCCAAACTCTATTTCTTTCACTGCTGTTGTTCAGTGCGCATAAAGTGTGCTAATGGCTTTCAGCTAACAGGAACAACACAACAAAATAAGAAGAAGAAAAAGAAGATGGTGGCAAATTAAGCAAGAGAATCAAATTAGGGAATCGTGTGATGAGGTGAAATGGAGATGGCAAGGGTTAAGGTAACAGATAGTAAACGGAGAGGAAGGAAAGAGGAGGGATACAGTTTTTACTTCTGCGGTAGTGGACAATAGGCCTTTTTACTCGTTTCCAGAGAATGCCTTTTCACCCTTTCATTTCCTGTCCTGTCTACAATTTCTCGTTGTCATAAAAGAGCAAATACATTGCCATTTTATGCCCACTTTGCTCTGCACAATAGCGTCAAGTGCATCAGATGCGTTGAAGTGTTTCAATTACGCACAATTCAATGCACATTGTTCTACTGCCTTCCAGCCTCCAAAGGCACACACGCTATTTTAGTGTCAGTTTTTCATTTTTCATTATCCCAAAACACACGCACAATACCAAAACAGACAAACTGGTCATTAACTTTAATTTGAGGCCTCACTCACTTTAGATGGGTGATATGGTCGTTTCACCGAAGGAAGATCAGTGGTCTGCTCTTTGCTCTCTGAGATGTTTTTGATGGCCTAGGCAGGCAGACAACCAGCAAGCAGGCACTTGACTCCCCTTTGTGCACCCAACTGACTCATATTTGAGCAGCTGGTTGAGAAATATATCTGCTGTGTCTGTTTCCTTTAGTTTGTCTGCACACACACACACACACTAACACTTTTCAGCAGTCAGTTCAATTGTAGAACCCGTTATCGTTAAGCTTATCTGCCGTCGATGCCAGAGCAGCATCAGTAGTAGGCAACAGTGTGCAGCAAGGAAAGCAATGAAAACACACAGGAAAAGTAGCGTCATCATTAGTTCTCCTAGTTCTCAGTGGTGCACATTGAAAGAGAAAAAAAGAGATGCACACTTACAAACAGATACAGGCCACTTTGAGTGTCCGACTTTGTGTGTTCTGCCTGTGTGTGTGTGTGTGTGTGTTTGTCTCCACAGACTGGTCAAGCACACAAACGTACTCAAAAGCAAACATCGATCGACATTGAGGAGAACAGTTTGCAGGGAAACAAAGCAGTAAGCATCAAACGACAACAGCAGCAGCAGCAGCAGCAACAACAACAAGAACAACTGAGCCTGGCAGACGATTGACCACTTGGCCAAACAGACAGCCTGCTGGCCAGCCAGCCAGCCATCCAGCCATCCAGCCGGTGTTGATCGATAGTTTAGATAAGCAGCAACAGCAGCAGCAACAGCAGCATCATCATCATCATTGAGAGACGCTAGAGAATAATTAAAATGGTATTAAGCTAATAATATAAATTGTGATTGAAGCAGACAGATAGTGAGAAGAGAGTGAGTGAAGGAGGGAGAGAAGGAGGAAAAAAGAAAGAAAGAAAGGATGGACAGAAGAAGTAGAGGAGTGAATGAGACAAGGAATGATGACCAACACTGATGGGGCACGACTTTAAATGAGCAAGCGAGGAAGAAGAGGAGATGCACCAAAAGTGTGTTGTGCCCTGCTGGTCTTTGCTGCTGCCGTTGCTGCTGCAGCTTTTCCAAAGTTGTTCAATCGATTAATCGATATTGTATAACTGAAACTACAGTAAATCGATTAAACAGGGAACAGAGTGAAAAGAGAAGGAGGAGAAAAAAGATAGAAGAAAAGATAGCCCACGACTATCTAATGAGAGTAGAGCAGAGTAGTCAAACTGTAGCAATGACTGTCACTGATGCTGCTGCCGATGCATGCTAAAGTAGTACTGATACTGCCATAAAGACAAAAGCTTTGCACTCCGCAGATGCGGTAAAAAATAATTACCAAAAAAAGGAAAATCAAGTTAACCGATCAGTTTCAGAATAGTTTTGGGGTAGATGATTTTGTCAATGAGCGTTTGGTAAAAATACTCATTTTGTAGCAATTCAATTTGAAAAGGGCAAATGATGCTAATTTAAACCAAAAAACTGGTAGTTAACAAGTTTATTTGTTTCAATTGATCGATCAAAAAAATATAAAATTAAAAGAGTTAAAAAACTTGGTCAATTAAACTTTATGCTCGCTCGTTAAGGCTGCAAGCAAAGTAAATACTTTGAATGCATGATTTATTGCGTGCTTTTTAGTTCCGTTTGTTAAATACACACAAAAATCAAACTTTTGTTTTTGAGGTCTACAGACTATTGACCGCTTATAGAAAAAAGAGCAAATAAGTAGGCAATCAAGCCATCAGTTGTGGTTTGTAATTTGCAAGTATCATGCCATTGATTTTCATTTGATATGCTGCCGCAGATTGATACTGAAAAAACTGCTCCTAAAGTTCAATCGATGACCGGGACAGTCCACCACCACTGGCTTGATTACCATCTGAACACACACAGTAAGCAGAAGTGCACCCCTTTTGGCGAAGAGTGTTCAATGTGACTCGCTGTGCTTTGGCCGCCGCCGAACCCCAAACCAACGAAGCAAACTCCAATGGCCTCAACTCTGCACATCAAATCAATTTTAGAAGCGTAACGAGCAGTGAAGCAGTAGTGATTCGAATGCCTGTCGATGCCTCAGAAACGACAGTCCTGGGACACATTTGCCTAATGAACGACTTTGAAGTTAAGTTGAAAGTGCACCAATTGCCGGTTCCCCATTGAGTTGCCGTTCAAATTAATTGAAAAGTTTTAAAGCAGTGCGAGTCAACTTACCCAACTAATTTGCAATAACTGTCGACTGACTTTTTGCAAAATGCAAAGAGGAGCACACGAATATTATCAAGGGCAGTTGCAATCAGCGGTGAAAGCAAATGAAGAGTAAACCTTTAACCCTAAACACGTGCCAATACAAAAAAAATAAAAAGAACAAAAGAAGTGAAACAAACAATAGAACAGTACAGAGAACAACAGTTAAAATTGATAAACGAAAATTACCCAACACTAATTGGTAGCAATTTTGACGTTTAAAAGACTAAAAGTTAAAGAAGAAAAGACTAAAGTAGTATACAACTTCAATGAATGAACCAACAAACAAGCAAACAAATACTCAGGGAGACATTCATTATTGAATTAAAGCAAATAAAACAATTCTCAGCTGCTGCTGCAAGTACACCAACTGACATTGAAATTAAAATGTTCATGTTAACTAAAGACAAACAGCACAGAAAAAACTGGTTTATCAGCTGTGTATGTACACTAAATGCTTGATCGAATTTGTTTTTCTATTGATTTAAACTGACAACTGATTTAGTAATTTTTGTCCATCATTCTACAAAGTAAAAGTGAAAGCGAAGAAAAGAACAAATTAGCCGTTTCATCACTTAGCTAACTAATCATACGTCATCTGCATATGGGCAATGAGTAAGCACTAGTATTAGTAGAAGTAGTAGTAGTACTTGAAGATGAGTGCGTGAGTGTGCTAATTTGGAGCCATCAGCAGTAAATGGGCCTTGTTTGCAAACACTCCACTACCACCACCACCACCGCACAAAGAGGCAGTTTTCCTTCCTTTTTCCTTCCCTCAAGCTCAAACCGTTGTTTACCGAGTTCTCACTGAACATTTGCACGGCAAGAACGTTCATTGTTGTTGTCTCAGTCTTGGCTTTATTAGAGAGTGAGAGAATAAAAGTAAGTGTGTAAGTGTGTGTGTGTTTGTTTGACCAGCAACTTCACTAGTGATGCAGCAGGAGTTAAAGGGAGGGATAGAAAAAGCACTAGGCAAACATAGCTTCAAGCTGTGAGATGGCCGAACACTAAATCTGCAAAGCCACAAACAACAACACCGGCAATGGAGGCTCAATTAGGCTACTGAGAGCTGTCTGTCGGGAAAACGAAAACGAAAGAACACACATCTAAAGAGGAGAAAATGAAAAACAAAAAAAAGTTTGTCAAGATGTCTAGGGGCTGAGAAAACGAAGAGAAAAAAGTAAAAGTTAGTGGGCCAAGTGAACGTTTTGATTGCCGACAGTCAGTCAGTCAGTCAGTGAGATTGGCTGTCCGGCTAGCTGGCGTTATGAATATTTGAATTTGCAATGCCGCTAAAACAATGGGTAAACGAAAAAGTGAGAAGAAGAAAGAAAGGAAGAAACACTAAAGGCGCTGAACATGGACACTGAGAACACAAACGACGACTAATGGCAATTATTCAAATGAGTTTCAAGACACAACATATCAGAGAGAATATGTGGTAAAGAGAACAAGAACGAGAACAGGACTGGTACAATGCAAATGCAAATACAAACAGACAAACGAATCGAGAGAATGCAATGAATGATTTGGCCAATGAAAACTGACGCCAAACGATAGGGAACGAGAGAATTCCAAATCAGCAAAACCGCTAATCGCCGCCAGACCAATTTTATTCTTTTTGACTCTAAACCTTTAATTTTTTTAAAACAAACATCAACATATAAAATGATAACGAATGATGCTTCTACCAACAAATAAGATTTCCTCGATGCAAATTGTAAAAATGCCAAAAGGCATAAAGAGTAGTTTGCACTGTTTTATTGCCGTTTACTAATGAAAAGATGCAAAAGGCAATGACAACTCGACAGCGGGTTTTCTTCCTGAAAGTTAATTTAATTTGCAAGCAACTGTCATAGTTTACAATTCTTTCAGATTGAAGCGTCTAACGAAAACATTGTGTGGACGTAGTTAAAACAACAACAAAAATTTGTATGCTAATTGATATTCCAAAAATGAATAAACAACCAACAAGTTTTTTCACTATTCTATACAAATCATTAGGGTTGTTTTAAGCCTGCTTAATGATTTTTAAATAACTGCAAACTTTTATTTGTTTGTTTTAAACTGCAAAACAATTTACAAAAAACAGCAGCAAAAAACATTACTGGCAATGTATTAAACGTTAACTCTTAATCCGCTTATCTGCGTTTACTGAAATGCTAAAAAAAGTAAAGCAACAACAAAACGTGCTTTTAAAGTGGTCAGCTTTGCTTTCAAATAATAGCATTGATATCTGAGTAAAAAGAAAAATGTTCTAGATAAAAACAGCAGTCTATTTTTTATTTTGTTTTGCATTAAAACTTTTGAGATTGCAAACAAAAGGATAAGAATGGGAAAAAAGAGTTGTTCAAGTTTCATTTGGCGGCAGTGACAGGGAAGGCAAAAGAACAAAGTGTAAGTGAGCTGCTTATTGTGTGTGGGTTGGTCAACTTTCCTTTTTCTTTTTTGCCTAAACTATGCTTAATCTTTGGGTGCACTAAGATATAATGGCAAGATTAGGACAGGGCTAAGACGGGGCAGCTGGGCAGAAGCACTACATTACAGCGAATTTGCAAGCTTACGCACACACACACACACACACACAAGCGCACTTCAAATGTTCATTTCCTCAGGTAACAGTAACAGTGGCCCCTTTAAAGCCCAACAGGAGCACTATTCATTATTAAATAATTTAATTTTCTTGACAAAGTTTACTGTCAAGGAATTACTACTACTTGTACATTCTCCCTTTCACCACCACCACCTTTACTTCTAAAAAAGTTGCCAGGAAATTAAAGATGTAAAAAGCAGTAAAAAATAGGGGAGGAAAACGTCAACGTTTACTTTTTTGCACTCTTTATTTCTGCAGCGCCTAACAAAAACAGTAAAGGGAAAAACTGAAAAAGACACTTTAGTTCACTCCACCCTGGCTGGGCAAACACACACACACATACATGAACGCGCATTTGGGCTTCTTCTTTTCCGGTAACATTTCGAGTGAGTGTGAAAATGGAAAAAGAGATGGAAAACTAGTAGAAGTAGTAGTAGTAGGACATTTGCAGTAGTCGATAAAAAAAGTAAATACATAAATTCAATATTTTGTAGCAGCACAAGTGAGCTGCTATGCCAGTGTGGCCCCAAGCTGGGCTAGCACTGCGACCGGCTAAATTGTTTTTGGCGTGGCTGATGATGATGCTGCTGCAGTTGCTCCTTTTTTTGTACATGTATACGCACTCCTGCATCGACCTGATATTGCAATAAAACGCTTGACACTGCCACCTCCTGTGGTGGAGATTCAAGGCAGCAAAACGAATGGAGGAAAAACGGAATAACTGGCCGGCAGTAGAGCAACAACAGTAGAGCAATTTTTCCCTTCGGCAATTTGTCTCCATTTTCCATTTCTTTTTTCCTTCTCTCTTTCACTCACTTTCTCTATCTCTCTCTCTCTTTCTCTTTCCATCTGTGACATCGATGCCAACTGAAGTGTGAGCATCATCACTGCCATCATTTTTTTATTTTGGCCAAACAACAACATCAGCAGCAGCATTTCACTGTTTGCAATTGCACAGTTGAGTTAAGATGCTGCCAATCGGAAGTTGACGATCACAACAACACCAATTCACATTTTTTTCCTCTTGTTTTTTTGCAATTTTGTAGTCTGTTTGCTTAACAGGCGATGGCCATTGAGGTGATCACTGAGAATTCTCTCACCTGACTGACACTGTTTGCAACAACAGCATAGTTTTTGCAGTGCCTGCCATTGTCACACAACGCAATTTTAGTTGACAGGTGATCAACAATCACGGGACGCAAACTTGACAGAATAAAGAATTGATTATGTGACAAATAAAAAAGTGAAAACCGTCAATAATGGTAACAAATTGTTTGCCTAGATAAAAACGATGCAAAAATAAAATTGCTGGGAACTCGATAAAAAAGTGAAAACTAATAGCATTTGACAAACTTTGATGGAAAGTGAAAAATAAAAGCATTTTTAGGCAAACTGCTGCTGTTGCTTTTACTCAAAAAAGTCATTCTAAAAAAATTTGCGCAAAAGGTAATCAAATGTTAAAAAACTACAAAACAAACTGTGTTTTTAGAAAATATCCTCAGTGTCATCAGCATTTGCCAACACATTCTCATGACGATCCATCATCAGAAACGATACACACTGAAAACAGGCTACTAAGCGATTCTAATTGCCCATTCAAAAGCAGTAAACGAGCATCATCATTCAAAGTGTGCGGTCACCACGAGGAGGTAGTCATGATAGGCATGCAAACAGTCAGTGCAAAATCGACTGATTGTGGGAAAAGGGAGGACAAAGACAAACAAGGGATATGGGTAGCAAAAATAGCTGTGAAAAACTTCAGTTTAACCTTAAGCAAAAAAAACAGGCAAGCATTGTTTTAAGCTAAAAGTAGTACAAGTGTTTGCCGAGCGTAAACTGCCAAGTAAAAAAACGCTGCTTTAAAGTGGTGCTAATTGAAAATTAATTACACTCAAAAACGGAAAAACAGCCACTGCAGAACTTTTCCTGTTGTTTGTTTTTTGTCAAAGTAAAAAGAAAAAAAGGAAACAAAAGATGAGCAAGTTGTCGTCAACACATTTTCAAGAACAACAGCAACACTGCCTCACTAATCAATCACTGGTCATTGGAAGGGAGCACTGCAAAATCTGTCTGTCAATGTGGCACCTTTCTCTTTTTAGTATTCACAACGAGAACAGCAGTCAGAGGGTTACCAATTGGTCCCTAAACAGCAATTTAGCAATCGTTTTCTTTTTTTCTCTCTTTTTACCTCTCACTTTTTCTTTGACCGCAAGTTTGGTCTCACAAAAAGAAGAAAAAGAGAAACGCCTGATGATCGATAATTGGGCAGGCAGTGAGCGCAAATTACGCACACTAACGAGCAAGTTGTGTTTACAACGCAATGATAATTATTATACTTTTGACCACCACCACCAGCTGTCAACTGTTGCTGCAGTTGCTGCAGCTTATATTATTCATAAAAACAAAAGCTCTCAAATAAAGTAGGCTTAAAATTGCCCAAAAACTTATTTGACAAAAAAAACTACTAAACTGAACTGAGCAATCAAAGTTGAGATTTCATCCGATTTAAACTTCAGCGTGCTTCAGGTTTTGCAAGGTTTAAAGTTTTAAAATGGGCAAACACAAAAAGTGGTTGCCACCGTGCAGTTTTATCAGCCGATTAATCGTGTCCCCGATTAATGGGGCAGCAGCAACGGTAGCAGCTCACTGTGCGCTCACATGCGCTTCATTTGCGCCTAACAAGCATAAAGCACAACAAATCAGAGTGATCACTTGGGGCGGCGGAACACAATTACACAGACACACTGAAAGACACAAAGCAAGAAGAGAAAGAGAGGCTGTTCGCTTGTACTTTGGTGCGCATCAATGGCCGCAGACAAAGAACACATTGCTGCAAGTAGAAGAAGCTAGTAGAGAAGCGGCGGCGGCCCTAGAGCTCAAGTCAAAGAGATGGACCAAAAGGTAAACAATGAGGACCCAATGCCGGTAGCATTCCTGTGCAGCTACCGATGAAAAATGGCTCCAGTTTGGAGAGGAGAGAAAATGGACAAAACGAAAAGGAAAAGAGAAAGCGGGAACAGTGTGAGTGTGTATGTATGTGTGTGTGTTGAGGCTGCCTGAAGGAGCATGACAAATGCACTGCAGCCAAACAAAGTGTGTGTCGGTGCTGTGCAACAGTGGGCGCACGGTGGAGAGAGAGAGAGAGAGAGAGAGAGAGAGAGAGGGAGAGAGTAGTCAGTGATTAGAATAATTTGGCACACAATTTGAGGCAACAGAAACGGCAGTCAAAGGGACCAGAGAGCCGCAGGGTCCACCACCACCACCACCACCACCACCAGTGGCACCGAAGTTGAATTGGCTGGCTGGCGCGTAAACGCACCGCGCAATTGCAATGTTCACACTTGAAATGACACAATTGAACAGATAACATCAACACTGAGGAGAGCAAGAGAGTGAGAGAGAACGACTGATTGTCGCTGCCAACGGTGAAACAGCGGCCCAGCAACCCATCTCTCACTGCTCTTGTGGCCGTCTCTCACCTTCTTCACCTCTGGTTGGCTCGTTTTTGCAGGCGAAAAGAGAGTTGACAATGCAACAGAGGAGAGGGAGAGAGGGAAAAGGGAGAAAAATGGTCCACCGATTAAATCTACACGTAGTAGGCAGCGGTGTGCCAACTGCTACTGCTGTTGCCATTGTCATTAAAGTGACACTCGCAAAATAGAAAGAGAAAGAGCCCCGACGAGCACTGACGAGCAGTGGTTTGGACCTAGCGGACTCGAGGACGAGAACAACAACAGCAGTCAACCTTCAGCCGAGCCAGGCTGTAATTTACCTGGACCCTAGCTCTCTTTTCTTTGCTCTTTAGCAGCGCCTGTCTCGCCCTTCATGTCTCTCCCCGTTCAGTGAACGTAGAGCACACAACAAGGTACCGTCGTGGACAACAATGGAGGCCATTGTCGCTAATATGGTGCGATTATGACACAATGCACACAACGGACCAAGTGAACACTACAAAAACATGGGCACAGTACTCACTCACTCACTCACTGACTGGCAGTGGCGGTAGCGGCGGTGGTAATGGTAAAGGCCAAAGAAACCAAGAGAGAAAAGGGAACTAGTAGAACGCAGTTTAACAAAGTTTAAAGTAGTAGGCAGTTCGTCTGTTTGAGGTAGTCCAAATTGAAGGGGCTGTCAGTGGTGATGGTAGTAATGGTGGTGACAGTAGTACTATGACCACTGCTACCCCTATTCATTTAAGTGAACGGAGAAAGAAAAGTGCAAAGTGACAAAAAATTGGTAAACGGGGAAATGTTTAAGAAAAGGAGAAGGATATGGTAAGGTGAAGTAAGGTAAGGTAAGTGGTTTGCTTTCTCCGGTTCCTCACACTTCATTCACACAAGGTGACAGGCAGACAGGGAGAAAGGCCAAAGAGAAGGAGAGAGAAAGAGAGAGGAAGAAAGAAAAGTTCTTCAAGGAAAGAAAAGTCGGGCCCAGCTTTTAGCTGCAATTAATTGATTGAATCGCACTTGATTGAGTGCCTGCCCATTGTCAAGAACTCAGTTCAGTTTGTACGAGTACTGTCTGTACTAGTTAGTTTTACGTTTCAAAATTGTTTAAACTAAAATTTTAAACTCTACAATTCACGCACAGATAAATAAGCATTTTTGAACAGATTGATTTTGTGCAAAAATAGTGGTGCAACCAGGCAGGTTAAAAGGGGAAACGGCACTAGTTAATAGGACAAAACGGCAGCAGCATAAAGACCGGTCAAAAACGGTTTGGCTGAAAGAACGTGAAATGAAAGGCAGCCGTAATGGGAGTATAATGGGCCTAAAAAGACACATATCGTGGCAATGAGAAGACAGAAGGGAAAAGAAGAAAAAAGAGAAAAACATAACAAAAGCTGCAAGTGACTGCTAGATGAACAGAAAAAGCAAAAATTATTTAAAAGAGAAGACACTAAGAAGATGACAGGCAAATGGTCAGTAAGAAAAAGAGAGAGAGAGAGAGAGAGAGAAAGAGAGGAAAAAGGTGAAAAAAGAAGAGGGATGTTCTTAATGGAAACTAAGAGAAAAAGTTAATAAGCAAAGGAAAAGGATCACCAATAAAAGTCACAACGCAGGACAGTGACTATGCAGATTACGCTGACTCCAGACCAGACGGACTAGTCAATGCTGGCAATGAAAAGTGCAGTGTGAGAAAAGTGACTGCGTTTTATTATTTCTACAAACGTGCAGAGAACGAAAGAAAACGAAGAAGACGATGTCCAGTGTGTGCTGGCGCAACAAGTGTGCTGGCTGCTGAGCGAGGTTGAGCACAACCTAGAAGAGTATGTGTAGAACAGTTTTCACAGAAACGAACCACGACGATCTTTTTTAGTGTGAGACAGGGTTTCATCTTTCCCTTTTCTCCCCGTTGCCTTTTAGTGGACAAAAAGTAGTAGAAGGTCAACAGAAAGTGAATCAAAGTTAGGTTACACGCGAAGCCATAAAACTCTCCGTTTGCCATTCTAAGCAGCTGCTGCTGCTGCTGGCAACCTTATGGCGCTAATCTAGTGACAGTTTAAAAAGCAGTTCAGAATTCAAGTGGCCAGTGGCTTTCGTTGTTGCTGAGCAACAAATCACCAAGGAAGAGAGCGAAAAGCAGATGGAACATGATTTGGCCCAGACAGACGCGACAGTCGGCGATGCTTTTTTTACCGCATTCAACCAGCGATGAGCTTTGATCTCTTTTTTCTCTGATGTCTTAAGGGTCAACCAGGAGAAAAAAGATAGAAAAGAAAGAAAAACAAAAAGTTTCTAGACAAGTAGACAAAACTAACGTCACCACGGTCATTTCTTTCCTCCTTTGCTCGCTTACTGGCCAAAACTACGGCAGTAAAGTTGACGATGTTTCCTTTAACAGTGTTGCTGCTGCTGCTGTTGCTGCTATTCAAATACTGATGCTGGTGGTGGTGGTGTAAATGACATTACCAGTGCACTAAAGATCACTGGGCAGCCATAACAGCAGCAGCAGCAGCAGTCGGCAGGAACAGAAAGGCAACATTCATCACTTTATGGCTCGGTTTGGTGAGAGAGAGAAAAAGAGAGAGAGAGAGAGAGAGAGAGAGAGAGAGAGAGAGAGAGAGAGAGAGAGAGAGGCACTGGTCGGCGGCGGTCAGAGGTCGATCAGCATTGCCACTACCATCAGCACTACTATCACCACCATTGCCACTTGTTGGTGAGATGGTCTGTTGTGACCAGCAACAACGTAAACATCGCTTGGGCAAGCACCAAATGAGTGGGCAGTGAGAAGGAGAGGGAGAAGGAGAGGAGAGGGAGCACCATATGGACACCACACACGAGGTGCACTTTTCGGGAAAGAGAGAGAGAGAGAGAGAGAGAGCGAGAGAGAGAGAGAGAGAGAGAGAGAGAGAGAGCAGGAGAAGGACGGCATCTTTGGCGAGCCATCACTTTCGGCATCACCTTTATGGCCCGGTAATAAACGCCAAATTCTATCATTCCTCTTTATTCGTTCTCTTTCTTTCTTTCTCTCTTTTTCCCTCCTCGGTCGCCCGCTTTAGTACCTTTTGCGAGCTTCTTTGCAGCAGCAGCAGCAACAACAGCAACAGTGCAAACTGCACCTAGTTGACTTAGGTTGGGTTGCGCTAAAGTAGTGAAAAAAGGAAGAAGAAGAAGAAAGAAGAAGAAAGAAAAGGAGAAGACGGTGATAGCCAAATGACCGCTGAAAACGACGTTTTAGCCACAAACGTCATCGTCGACACTGTCCTCATCGTCTTTGTCCGCTCATTGCCAAACACTTTTCTCCTAGCACTACCAGAAAGTAAATGCCAATTGAGGCAATCGACCAGTGCACGGGCACACATTTGCGTTCGGTCAGCTACTGGGTCGGGCATTGAGATAAGTGACCTATTCTTCTCCTTCACCCTCCTTCTTTTCTCTTGTCCTGAACAGTTGAGTTCATCCATTGAAAACAGAAGAAACAGTGAAAAAGAAGAAGGAGAAGAAGTTGCCCGTTTCTGAAAACGACATTTACTGTCGTTGCAACGCGCACTTGCCAACACAGAAAAAAACAGTTGTCTCTGACCAGTGAAGGAAAGACTACTGCTTAAATGGTGACCCAAGAAAAGATGAAAGAGAAAGAAAGAGAGCACTCGTGCACTCTCTGCTTTTTTTGTCACCGAAGGCAAAAGGTCATAAGGCGAGCCGAGTAAATCCGATTAGAAAGAAAGAAGAGGAAAATCGTAAAAAAGTAAGGAGCAGGACAGTGGGGAGAGAAGGAGAGCAAGTGAAGAGGACAGAAAACAGGCGTCCACCCAGTCAGTCAGTCAGTTTAGGGCAATGGCAATCCAGCCCTGGGCCCTTTGTGGGCCTACTGTCATCATTATCATCATCTCCGACAACAACAGAAACAGCAGCAGTGTGTGCGGCAGTAGCAGTAGCCAGCCATTTCAGTGTCAGTGTCTCAAAGGGGGACCAGCTTTAAGGCGATTAAGCACAGGTAAAAATACTACCACTTTACTGCTGCTAGTGTCGATGAGCTGATGACCATACCAAAACACAGACACACACACACACACACAACCTGGCGTAAAAGTAAACAGTGTCACCACATGCTGTGGCCACTTGAACGACTGTGACCACAGCATTTTTTGATAGCAAAGCCACTTCAGCCACTTCGAGAAGTGAAAGGGGAAAAGGGGGATTCAGTAGTGAAAGGATGCAGAATGCTAATGATTGAAGGAAGGAACAGAAAAACTCCCCTCATTTGGGTGCTTGTTAATTCCGGTAACGTTTATGTCAAGTCTACTGCAAAAAAGTGTACAAAGTTACTTACCAAAAATGCGATGTGATTCAATTTAGAAACTTAGTAGTTGTGATGATAAGATTTAAGTTGATGTAAGGTTGAAGTTTACAGTAAAGAGCACAAAGTCATAAAAGTGATGGTGGTAATTAATTATTGATTAGGTAATTAAAACACAATTACGCTTGTAGTAACATGTAAAAATTATCTGTTTAGTAGCACTTTGTGACAATTTTTCGCACTTTTTATAATATTTGATGACACTTGTAGAGTTAAAAATTATGAGTTAAAAATTGTGATATTCAGTTGCGAAGAATGCCAAATAAAGAGCTGCTGGCTGATATTGCACCAAAAAGTGGTAATGCAAAGACACAAATATCGATGATGAATAGATGAAGATAATGGCCAAACAAGTGACAAAAAGTAATTGGCTTGCAAATGAAGAAAACGAAGAAGGCGAAATGCCACAATGATCGTAAACTTATTAATTTATGGTGATTACTTTTTGGCAAAGGAAAGGGGGATGATGGTGATGGTGATGGTGATGGCGAGATGCTGAGACGAAATAATGCAAAATGTAGTGTCAGTTTAAAGGAGGTAATCAAAGTGGAAAGCACTGAACACAAGTGCGTGAGTGTGAGTGTGTGTGTGAATTCCACTGGTGGGTGAAAGGCAGAAAGTGCTGGACGTGAGTGAACAGGACGAAGAAGAAGTAGAAGAAGGAAAGAAGACAAGCCAGTCTTCTTTGCAGCGACAATTTGGCGGCTCGGCCAGCGAAACGGTCTGCTCTTGACGGCAAGCAGAACGCAACTGAACTGAACTGAACTGAAGAGAGCAGACGGCATGTTCTATGGCAAAGAGCAGACGAGTCAGTGAGAGAGTGAGAGGGCAGGAGACCAGGGCGCCGCAGTGTCCGCAGAGAAAAGAGAGAGAGAAAGTCGGAAAAGCAGTCACAGTTTAACACACACACACACACACACACATGGTCATCGTGAACGGCATGACGGGAAAAAAGACCGACAAGGCAAGTGCAGCAACGTCTAGTGGCAACAGCTAGCACTACTACTACTTTTTTAAATTATAAATTTTGAAAGAATGTGTTTTTCTTATTTGGCCCATTATTTTTTACACTATCAGCATCATATTTAGTAAACAGTTCAACAGCAAAAAAACAGATTGTCAAATTTTTGTGTTGTTTGTGAAAGCAGCAATATGAAAATATCTAAAACTAAAATCAATAAAAGAATAATTTTCTAAAGCTATCGTTTTTGAAAACAGCGTTAGTCATCATCAGTTGCTTGGTTGTGAACAAAAAATTACATCACACTGTCATCGCGTCGTAAAGAGGCGTCATAATTTATAGTTGCAAGTGTGAACTTACTTACATTGGTGATTGCAATGCTTGTGTTTGCAACTGCTGAGCAGCCCTAAGCTTAACTGACAAGAATAGTCTTATAAGTTAGGCAAAGGTGTAAATTAGGCAAATCAATGAGAACTCTTTGAGGCAGTGCGTTGCTAACTTTGATATTGCCGCCGATGTTGTTGGAGTTCACCAGTGTTTGTGTTTATGTGCTCACTGTCAATGAGGGCTGTCACCCTGAAAAAAAACTTTTATCAAGAGAAGGCAACCACTATTAATAACCATTATCAAAGGAGAGTCACTAAATACTGACACATGAACACACACACACACATTGAGCCTGTTTCAGGCTGAAAACACACATTACCACATCGTCGGGCAATAATACACCCAATGATGTTATATTCTCTCCATGTGTTTCGGCTGGTCAGCAGCCACCTCGATGATAATTTATTTGAATTTGCGTAATTGCAATGCACACACACTCACACATACTATTATTTAGCACCAATGTACATTGCTATTTATGCTGGCTTGGCGTTGGGTGGGAGATTCTTTTTCGCCGAGGGTGGTCACCCAATGCTGCATTCTAGGTAGGCGACAGTGACAACAAAAAAATGGTTGTACCGGCAAAGTGACTGCGCCCACCGGTTCACTGTGAGCAATGAGGGGGAGGGCGACAAGTTTGGTATTCTCTTGCCTGTACAGTGTACTTAAGCCAAACACACTTACACACACATACCTGGGTTCAGTGATAGGAAAGTAATTTAATTCTCAGATGGTGGCCATCAAATTTTGCTTACACTGAACTTGATCTCAGTCTAAGCAGTTAACCGAAGGTCTAATTGAAACGCGTTTTAAAAGTTGCAGTTGACTGTAAAAACAAGCGATTCTTTACTTTTGCTTTATGGGAGGCAAAGTTGAAACTTCTCTGTTCTAGTAAATTCACATTAAATTACATCATTACCGGTAGCAACATGATTTCGGGTTATTGTGTAAATCAAAATAAATTGTTAAATCAAAATAACAAGGAACAAATTAGTGACTAAATAAAAAAGCAGTGTAATTGATGCCAAAATATAATAAAAAAGTATCGATTTTCTGGGCGTGCACTAGAGAACAGTAAAAGTTATAGTACGTCTCCCTCTCACTAATTAAAGTGGGCAGTAGTTTGTTTTTATTTCACTAATTGGCCCTCATTAAAAGTTTAAGCTGTAAGTCAGCCGCCAAACCGTTTGCTTTTTTATTTTTTTAACTTTATCTCAAATCAAATTTAAAGTTTAAGTTAAAAAGTAAAAAATACGTTTAAATCTTTAAACTCATTTCCATATTTTATTTGCTTTAATGGTAAATGTTAAATGTTAAATTAGTCAATTGCCCTAACTTTTGATGACCAAGTACATGGTAATTAATGATTGGGTTCAGTCATTTTAATTGATACTACAAAGTCAAGAGGTAGTAAAAGTTAAGAAGAGAGTGACTGAGTGAAAAGTGCATATTACTACTAGTAGTTGAACCATCTTCCTCTTAGCGTCTAACACGTCATAATTAAAGCCCAATTAGTCAATCAAAAGTCGATGAATTTGTGCGTGCCAGTGTCCTCTAGGCACGCACACACACTAACTGAGTGTGCGACTGTCACTGGCAGCCCTTTGGGTGCACCCTCACATCTTCACTTCAACATCTCTTCAACATCCTCAGCTGACTACCACCACCTTTGATTGCTTTATTTCGTGTCCTTGTCTTCTTTTCACTGACTTTTTTTCATTGCTTAACCCTGCAAAGACACTGGCAGGCATATTCACACTGTGGTTTCGCCCACTGCTTGTAGGCATTGACAAGAAACTGTACGGTAACCCATTGACTGGCAAGCAGTTAAATTGATTTGCCCACCAAGTTTGCTACTCTCAATAGCACAATTGTTCTTTGTTGATTTGCCCAACAGCCGTTGAAAGTGGTGCATTAAAGTTTTAAATTTTTAAAATAGTGACCACATCAACTGCTCATTTTAAACAACATCTCAATCACCTAGCGTTAAGGTAAAACGATGAAAATGCAATTTTCTGTCGAATGACACTCGGCAATTGAGGGTCAACCGACGATGTGTGTTTAAAGTGGATTTGATGATGATGAAAATGATGATGAAAATGAGGATAAAAACTGATGATTGTTTTAATGTTAGAAACTAATTTTAAAAAGGATGTTTAACAAAGTATCCATTTGAATTCATTAATGTTTTGGTTCTAGTGTTTGAGTAAAAAACGTAATTTTTAGTTAATTACTAAGTCATTGTAACATTGTAAAAAATTGGTAAATTAATGATACTTTACTAGGCAACAAGGTTAAATGAATGTAAAAGTAATGGTAAGTATGCATTTAAATAGTCGTTCAAAACAAATTTAAATTTTATTGAATTGCTTTTAAGTTTCTGTTAAAATGATTTTATTTTTAGACTTGAATAGAAACTTATTATGTTTTTCAATGGCAACTGGTTGGCAAGTAATGACAATGTTGTTCAGTTTGCCAAACTGATCTAATTCATTTACTTTAAAATGTCTGTTTTGAGGTGAATTCTAATGACTGCAAAAAGTTTTCTAACTCAACCAACTTAAAAAGTAAATTCACTTTTGATGATAATGCACTTTGACGTGTGGTGCGTAAATGAATGAGTGTGAATTTTGAGTACATCAGTGCGTCAGACTTTAATCAGTGTGATAATCTCCTATCAGTGTGAGTGTGTTTTTGCCACTATTTCTCTGTGATCTCCTCTTCTCTTGTTCAATGACACTTTTTTAGTAAATTTCGCAGTTGTTTGGACCAGCCAGCGAGCCAACCCGACACTGATAAACAGAAAAAAAAGAAAAAAAAGAGAAAGGTGCACACTGTCTTGGGGATGATCGGCAGGAAAAGACCACCGCCGGGGTGCTCTCCTGTTTGGCGGCACTCACGCGTCAAGACCACACCGAGCTAAAAAGCGTAAGCAGGTGAAAACACTGAGAAAGTGGAAAGAGAAAAGGATGGTGGTGGTGGTGATGGAGAAAGCAGCAACCGATCCGAAGAGTCAATGATCAGAGATACCTTTTCTTTCCTACCTGTCTACTTTCTCTCTCTCTCTCTCTCTCTCTCTTTTTGTTCGCCCATCATTGGGTGCCGTTTACCACTGAATTGCCGTCGAGAGCATCGTGCTGAGACTTCTTTCACTTTTCTCTCTCTCTCTTTCTCTCTTTCTTTCTTTCATTTCTGATGTTAAACTCCACCAGCGAGACGATTCTGACCAGTGGACGGCGGCGGACAACTGCGTTGATCAAGACTGCAGACTGACGAAGGGTCTGACGCTAGCCAGACGCATTCATCCTCGAGGTCCTTTTTTATTTCTTGTTTCGGCTCTTTTCACTCTCTTTCTCTCTCTCCTTCTCCTTTTCTTTCTCCGTAGTTTGTCCACTTTCCTTCGTGGTGGCCGGTACCAAATCCAATTTACCATTATTCTTTCTGTCTGTTTGTCTGTTTCCCATCTCCAGTGTTGCTGGCTAAGTGGCACTGCTGTTGCTGTTTAGTGCACCGTGACTGTGCCTGTTAGCACCACTCCGCTCTGATCATCGGTCAATTGCTACCTGCGGCAAGCGCTCTCTCTCTCTTTCTCCATCAGCTTCTCACTGTTTTTCTGTTTCTCGTTTTCTCGATGCTTGGGTGCTGCTGTTGTCGATAATGAGAGGTGCAGTGTTTCTGGGCCGATGAGAGAGAGAGAGAGAGAGAGAGAGAGAGAGAGAGAGAGAGAGAGAGAGAG
>JAALOO010001180.1_pt1 | contig 18994 bp, 8 predicted proteins | sample 7257641 | NCBI WGS metagenome assembly JAALOO01 (sample SAMN14085613, study PRJNA598686) | mite metagenome | biome: ENVO:01001000; feature: ENVO:01001002; material: ENVO:01001226; isolation source: single female mite from University of Michigan culture on fish food culture... ...
TGTGTGTGTGTGTGTGTGTGTGTGTGTGTGTGTGTGTGTGTGTGTGTGTGTGGAATCCATCGAATCCAATCACAGAGTGTGGCACTGGAGATAACAATTGGTAATGTAATGTGCTTAGACAGTGAAGGACAGTGGAGGACACTAATCTCGCAAAGATTGGCCAATCTATTAGTGAAAAAACTCCCCCAAAACAAAAAAAATCTTTCTTTTTCTTCCCCCCCCCCCTCCTTCTTTTTCACTACCGGGCCATTATCCGGCCAGGCAGCAGGAGCAGCAGCGGAAACGACAAATGGAAAAGAACACACCAAAAATAAAGCTACCGTCTTCAGCCAAAGGAAGAACACCAAACAACAAGCAACTTGGAACATCGATTCAGCCTCAACTCATTTCAAAAAGCAGTTTTTTTCGTTAGCTGTAGCAGTAGTGGTAGTGGCTGGCCAGAATGTAATTTGTCTTTGCTCACTTGCCCGTAATGTAACTCCAATGTCGTACACTGAAAAGCTCTGCCCCCAAACACAACACAAGAAGAGAACACTGCGACGGGCAATCCTATTGAGATAAATCATTGTGGTCAGTGGTGCTACACACACTGACAACAACAACATCACCGCCAAAACACAGGAACACTTCCAACTTAATAAGTGTTCGATTTAAAATTAAAATTCCCAATATCGATTTCCACTTCAATTTTAGGAGAAAGCTCTGCAGCAACACTTGCCATTGGCGTAGCAAGCACACACATTAGTGGCAAAGGCAGCAAACGAGCGAGTAAACTTGGGCAATTGAGCAGCTGAAACAGAGAAGAGGCCAACTGAAGAAAAAGAAGGGGAAGAAGAAGGTGAGGCAATTGAAAGTTAATGGCTGCATCGATTGACCGAAAAGGCACAAGCAAGAAGAGCAGCAGAAAACTTCCTGGTGAACTTTTTCTTTCTCTTCTCCCTAGTTTTCCTACTCAGTTCACCTTTTTGTTTGCTAGCGAGTGATCATTATTACACCACAGTGGTGGCCTGTTTTGCAGCAGAGCAGCAACAGCAACAGCAGCAAAAGAAAGAGTTAAACAAACTTAATTAATTAGCGCGCAAAATGCAAATTGCAGAGAGCTTGGTCCAACTTTTGCGACCCGTCTTATGCTTCTGCAAGGGCTCATTTTCTTACAGTAGTAGTAGTAGTAGTTCTGTATGGCGTAAATAACGAGGTAAACTAAATGCTGAAACTTTTCAGCAGCAGCAGCAGAAGGGTTAGAAAACTGGAAAACTTTCTTTTGGCCCGGCGAACGAGCTCATTGTTACTCCAGTGAAAGTTAATTAATCTTTAAAACTAATTACTATTTGGCACTGCATAAATAATTAAGACTGAAAGTAAGATTATAAGCTAGAGTAGCAAAAACTGCGTTTCACAACTGAAGGATTAAATTAGGCAAACTTGAAAAGATGAAGAAGACCCCTAATCAGCAGTAACTCTTACCTTCATCATCGTTGCCCACCATTCGGTACCGCTGAAATCCTTCGAGTGTTCGCTCGGTGCCCAGGCCAAAACCGTCACGTGTCCCTGTGATGAAAAGAATGAAAAGAAGAAGAAGAAAGGATGGGGTTAATGTGTGTGTGTTTAGCAATAACTTTAGGATGCAGCAGTGTGTCGCCTTGTGTCACGCTCTCAAAAGTATAAAATCATAGGGTGACCACACCACTTAAAATGCCCTTCTAAAAGGGGGTAATAAAATGAGTGTGACATCCGTGACACAGCAATGACATTGTTTTTAGTAGTAAAAACCCGTAAAAACCTGAAAGATGCCCAGTTAAACTGACCGCAGATTTGGTTGATCTTAGGCTGCAAAAAGATTCACAATAAATCTGTCCGGTTTTATTGATCAATAAAAAGTGCTGCATTAGCAGTGATCATGACTAGTGGTCGGGTGAAAAAAAGTGTGTCACACGTTCACGGTTTAAAACAAACACAAAAAAGTCGTGATAAAAAACAATTCACACTCTAAATTCATCATTTTAGACATCCACACAAAAACAACAGAAAAGATGCAAAAACAGCAGCCAAAATGGAACAACCAACAGAACAGCATCATTAGCATGGCAGTTATAGTGGTAATCAGCGTGCAACTAAAGGCACTAAAGGATGCACAATGCAGAATGACAAACTTAAGTATGTAATTCTGGATGCTCACTGTGTTCATGGGCAGGTGCCCCACCAAGAAAGTTGCTGAGCTCACACCACTGGACTGTGAATATCACTGGATGCCCATTAATTTACCAGGTTTTTACGTGGCAGTAGATGCACTGGCACCACATTATCACTTGGCACCACCAGTGCATTCTGTCCATTAAATAGCAAATGCACACAACATTTTGCACCATAATTACCAATATTACCAGCCTTCTGTCTGTGACAGTGGACACAAACACCTGCTATTATTAAATTAAACTGCTACCCTCACAAAAAATTGGACTAGCACAAAAAGCACTTGACAATGAGCGCTCTTTTTTTGACTAAATTAACAAACAAGTAAACTATTTTAAGCAAATAAAGTCTACAGAAACAAGAATACTTGGCATTACAAGTGGAAAAAACCAGTGCAAACTACCACTTTGCGTTATAGTTGTCATTTTTCAAACCAGGCAAACCGTACAATTTAGTTAGTTTTAGGAAAGAAAAAAGCACTTAAAACTGAATCACAAAAAACAAAAAGTCAACCAGTTGTAATTGCTGTTAATAACTGCAAAAAATGGCAAGATGCAAATGATAACTCTTTCTTGACAAAATAATTAGCAGCAGTCAATGACCAGGGCAATCAAAAACAAATTTTGAAAAAGAATGCATTCAAAAGTTATCATTCAGGTAAACTAGATTTAAAATGATTCCCGCTGCTACTGTTTGGTTAAGTAAACTGTAGCCATAAAATGAGGGAAAGGTGCACCAGGTTCTAGAAACGGCTGCTGCTGCTGCTAATGTTGCTTGGCAGCTCTCTCTCACATCATCAAATCAGAATGTCTGCAGCAGGGGTTGTGTCTATTAAGATGATTAATTAATTAATTAAGTTTGCCTTTACTGAATCAAGCCAACAACAACAACAGTGCGCCTGTGCTTTTGCTAAATACTGCTGCTACTCCTGCAGAAAAGATTAATAGTAAATTATGCGACGATTAAGCTGCCACAAGAGGAGCTTCTGAAAAAAGAAGAAACAGTAGCACCAAAATGGCTCAAAAAAGAGGCCCGAACTGCAATCGATTTCCTTTCAAGCTCAGGATGCTAATTAAATTTTGGATAAATCAAAACAGAAACGCAGCATCACTACTGAAATGTGCCAATAAATCAGAAAAAACCTCTCTTCAATCTGCTCACCTGGTTCACTCATTTGAACTGACTTGACGCGTAATGACTGGTGTCAGACTCCTTCATTCTCTCTCTACTTTTTGCTAACGGCACTGAGAAGCACCAAAAAAGTTATTAGCATTTGTAATTAAGTTACACTGATTAGATCTGATGGGACTTTGGTAGTGAGTAGTGGCAAACACAAATTCTAATGTTGTGTTGATGGAGTGCAAAAAAAGTGGCAAGAGAGCAAAATATGAAGAAGAAGGGTAGAAGAGATGAACAGGCCATCAACAGGCACATTTCCACTGTTGTGACACACTGCATGCAAGTTCAATGGCTGCGGTAATGGTCAGTTCAACAAAAGAAGGTTGGGCGCATTTTAGAAAAAAATCAGTTTGACAAGGACACAGCGACTAACGACTCATCAAATCACCACTTTAGCAAAAGAGGGTACACCTTCAAACTTTCCCACAATCATCTATTAATTGGTAATTAGTTTTAGAAATTACTACATAAGCTAACATTTGTAACAAAGGTCAAAAACTGAAAAAACTGGTATTTAAAATCAAATAAACACGCGCCTCTTTCTTTTAAAATTGCAGAAAACACTGCATTAAGGTGAGACTCAGTCGAATTTGGCCCCCTAGCGGCGTAATGTATTTCTTATGGAAATTTTCAGTTTTCTGCCAACTCTTATAACTCAACTTCTAGTGTACCAAAAATTTAGGTTAAAATCTTAAATTAAAGTTAAAGAGTTGTTGCACAACCGTATGCGACGGATAAGAGAAATATTTTGTAGTTTTGTTCCTAGAGACTGTAAAAGTTGAAAAACTTGAGTTTTTTTTTAAATTTTTAACTTGAAAAAATTATAAAAACAAAACTACAAAATATTTCTTTTATCCGTCGCATACGGTTGTGCAACAACTCTTTAACTTTAATTTAAGACTCTAACCTGAATTTTTGGTGCACTAGAAGTTGAGTTATAAGAGTTGGCAGAAAACTGAAAATTTCCATAAGAAATACATTACGCCGCTAGGGGGCCAAATTCGACTGAGTCTCACCTTAAAGAAGGTCAGGGTTGAGCGCCCTGAAACCAGCGACCACCAGCACCAAGTGATGGGGATGAAATGAAAAAAAAAACGCTAAACAGTGCTCCTTGCCTTTATCTTTAGTTCTTCCAGCACTGGTCACTTCAAGAAAGTCTTCCTCCTCATCTTTAGTAACTCAAGTGCAGTCACTGCTAACGTATTGCCTATTTAGATGAAAGAAAGAGGAATGAACAAGCAAAAATCTCTTGTGCACTGTTCTTCTGTCTATTACAACTTTTCTCAATGGACGCCTTCAACTCAAAGTCAGCGGCGCCATCACCCTCGGTGACTGCCTAAATGAAGCAGCAGCAGCAGCAGCAGCAGCAGCAGCAGTCTTTGTCTAAACGCAACGAAGCGTAGATGAGACGATGGAGAGGAGAGGATGAGGGAGAAGAAGAGGAAGAAAATAGACTGAAACTAATCTGACACAACAGTCACTTCACTTGTGAGGGCGAACTTGCGCACTTGCACCCACACACACACTAAATGAGGACTAATTAATTGTCATGTAGTGCTGCAGTAAATTAATTATGATTGCCATTAGTGCCAACAACAAAAACGGCAGCAGCAGCAGCAACACTAGAGCAGCACCAGAGTCCAAGGGCGACACCAGCACTAAAAACACTGGTGCACTGGTAAACACTGGTAAACACAGCAACAAGAAACAAAAAGTCAGCAAACGCTTTTGCTTTGAATATCAATGGCCAACAGTGCACTGCCGCACAACCAGAAAAAAAAAGTTACTGGACTGATTCAGCAAACACTAAAGTTGTACAGTGCACCAATGAATTGCTGCTGCTGCAACCCAGCAAAAGCTGACAAATAGTCAAGTGAGTGTGTGTGTGTTTTGCATGTTTGGCCTGCTTAATTATGCAGAGCTAATCAAATTAGAGCACACACACAACGAGAAGTGCTGCTGCTGCTGCTGGTGCTAGTGGTAAGCAAAAGTTGTGAGCAAGTAGTAGCAAGTAGACACAACAAACAAGGCAGCAGCAGCAACTTCAATGCCCTTTCCCCTTTCCCACTCTCCACTTTTCCCTCTCTGAATGGTTCGTCCACTGCAGTGCTGATGATAAATTCAGCTGATGGCTTAATGGGAAAAAGAGGGAAAGAAAGGCTGAGAACTGCTGCTGAAAAGTTTAAGCAGATCAGCAGCATTCCAACTGCGGCAGCAGCAGCAACAGCAGAAGTGGTGGTGGTGGACATTGTGCGAGAGAGAAGAGAAGTTTAATCATTTAAAAGTTCACTAATGAAAAGGGCAGTTACCCTCAATTTAGAGTTGCTGCTGCTGCTGCTACTGAATAGCGGAAAATTATCCCGTTGACGCCTAGACAGACACTTCTTGTACAAGCGCGGGCCGACTAACAAGGAGGGAAAGCACTGCTGATAATTAAAATAAATGTCGCAACAGAAGTAGCTGCTCAGCTATTGATCTAGCAATGCTGGCACCACCACCACTTTTCTTTTTCCACTCATTTTGATTGCCATCTGCACAACTTCCAATCTCCTCAATGAAAAATCCTTCTCTCTGAACGCAACAGCAAAAGTTGTCGCCAGTAAAATCGAAAGAAAATTGGAGCAATATGAAAAGAAGAAGAAGAAGAAGAAGAGAACAGTTCCTGTTGAAATTGTCCCGGGCGCCCAGGTCAAAAAGGGCGACAGTTTGCGGCCGCAGCAGCAGCAGCAGCGACGATTCGCTGGAGCGATGTTAATTCGCTTTAATCTAATCTAATTGCAGCATGATGAGAGACTGCAGCTGTGATCACTGTGTGCACTAAGCGCTGAAGTGCTGCTGCTGCTGCTGCTGCTGGCGTCCGGGTTTGCATTCAAATGAGATCAAACATGGTGGCGGCCACAACGGCGACCACCAGCGTCACACACAGGCACTTTTACAGTATTACACACACACTGCTTGTCCATAATCGAGGGAAAAGTAGTTACAGAAGTGACTGACTGACTGCTAAGCCAATTTCAATTTGAGCCTGATTCTGATTGCCTGAGTGCAGCACTCTTCTGCTTCTTCTTCTTTACAGTTGTAACACTGTTCACCGAACGTTTTAACGTTGTAACGTGCGTCTGTGGGCTTTTAATTAAAGCTCGGCACATTGTGAAAAGCGTGTCGCACGCCGCCGCCGCCGCCGTCGAGCATTTGCATATTGTGCAATTGTCATTGCTGAAAACTGTTATTATTATTAATATGTGCCAGCACCAACACTGACTGACTGACTGAGGGTGGCAAAATCATCAGAAATCTGTGGTGCATCATCTCTTGCATTGAGGTAATTAAAATGCACGTCAGACTCTTTTACGGGCTAGTGCACAGTACAGTACAGGGAAGACCGAGCTCGCACCGGTAACGAGATTCAAACTTGAAAAACTAAAAACAAACAAAACAAAACAAAATCTAGCAAAAACGTTTGCAATTTTTTCCTCTTTTTTCGGATACTTACACTGCAAAGTGCCCACTTTGTTCTCCACACGACAGGGCAGTATCACCGTATCGCCGACGATGGCGGTCTTGTCGATGGGCTCCATCTCGAACCGTTGTTGCCGAAGACCTAAATTGAAACATAAAGAAATAAAAGAAAAAAGGAGTTAGTAATCACTTTAGTTTGTTTGTTTGAACAAAAACTGCACTACCATTTCCTGTTCAGCCAATGATTAGTGGATGCAAAATTGGCGCACACAAAGCATATCATTAGGGGCCATAATAATGCGCAATGTCATAAATCAAAATTAAATCATAAATCTGAATAAAACTGAAACTGAGAGAAAGATTCAAGTGCGTGACAACTTATTTAGGGATTTATTATCGTTTGGGTTCAGGGGTTCAACAGTAGCAGCTGCAGTAAAGTATAATGCTCAACCTTTTATGACCTCATCATTACTCTTTTGCAGTGCTTGAGCACTAGGTCTGGCATCATAAACCTACAGGCACTTATCTGCCTATTAGAAGGCAATTATTGTTGAGTTTAATTGACTGAAGCGTTCAGTTTTTTTGAACAGTTCTTCACAATTTTGTAGTAGAAATGTCCTTTGTAGTATTGGCTGATTTACACATAAACACACAATTCTTATATTCTACAAGATAAGCTCCATTCAGTGGCAAAAAGAAAATCAGACATTCAGCCAAAACATTGATTCGGCGGTCGTACAACATTGGCAATCGATGTGTGTGCATGTTGTACTACACGGTCCACTTTCACTTGTCATCAAAGAAAATTCTGGCGTCTAGCAACTTTTTTTATTTTTTTCTGCTCCACATTCTAAGGGGGTTAATAGTAAAAGACACGATCAGCATGATCATAAATCAGTGCTGTTGCGGGCTATGTATCAATTGTTCAATTGGGCAAACACAATTGTGCATTACTATTCAGGAGGTGCTCATATTCAATTGCCTCTGTTCTGTTCAATCGCCCCCTTTTCTCTGACGTCAACTTCCGCCAAGTTTCTAATTGAGCCGTGTCAGCCGTGTCGGTGCTGAGACTTAATCCTTGGCTGTAGTTCCTGCTAAAACAAATTCCACCACATCAACCAAGAAAACGAGAGGTGACGAGTAAAGACTTGGAAAAAAAGAAGAACAAAAAACACTTTGCTTCAGCCTTGATTTGTGGAACAAAGTTTGTAGAGTAAAAAAGAAAAGGAAAACAACGACCGTGCCGGACACATTTGAGAAAGACAATTTGAGAGTGGGCATTAGAGAAAAGCTGAGCTAAAGAGAGAACACATCCTCAGCAACAAACTGAACCGCATCATTACTAGCCATTTGTAGAAACGTCTTTAAGTCAGGGGAGCTATTAGCAGCAACAGCAGCCATTGCAATGTCAAGTGTCATTACTGGGAAATGTCATCGTACAGTGGGGAGCATTGAGCACTGAGCAGCTGATGATGATGCCAATGCGAAATCAATTGAATCACACACACGGGCAAACTTTTCTCCATTAAGTGTGTGTGTGTAATCCATATCGATAGATTGTCAATTAATTTGATCGTGCCCGCCAGCAACAGCAGCAGGGTCAGGAGCATCAGAAGATGATCGAGAAAAAAAAGAGAAAAAAGTGGCAAACACGTCTTCAGCAGCACTTCAGCGGGTGCAGACATAGTGATTGTCTAATGAGCGCTAATCTTGCGGCGACTTTTGTCTCTGTGATTGTGTGTTTACACAAGTTGCCCAGTTGTGTTGAGTGTTCAGACACAGCGGATAACACTTGACTCAAGGCAAGCAAAGAAAGAAGAAAAAGAACAAGTTGGCTGAAGATGGGCAATTGATGATGGGTAGGCGCCAGCCATCGTTGTTGCCAGTACTCTTCAATCAGCGGACATTTTGCCCGTTGTGTGTGTGTGCTCATTAGCAAGTGATGGCCACTGCCGCCAAGTGCTCATTAAACTTAAAGCCCATCTTCTCCTCATTGTCATTGCCGGATTTGAATCAAGAGGCCATGCTCAAGGCTCAAATAATAGACAAAGGGATGATCTCAAATTGCTGCACTTGTGATGCCAAAATAAGCAAGTCAAGATATTTTTTCCTGAGTGCCGCAAAATTATTAGGCAGATTAACACATTTTTTAACGCTAAATAATGTATGCAGTATAATGTACTTTTTCTTTTTGTAATTCAAAACTTTTTAAATTCTGCTCTCTTATCAGACAAAACCAGTGTTGTCCGAAGTTGTTCCAAAGTGCGCCTCAACTTTGACTTTAAAAAGTTTGTACAGTAAAAACCTAATACAACAAAACAATCAAACAAAAACTTTTGTTATTCCAAAAAAGCTTATTTTTAGAAAAATTACAAAAATAAAAATGCTATTTTTACTGCAAAAAAAGTGTAGTGAAACCGATCACCAGATCATGCATTAGCCAAAGTACATTGAGAAATTGGCCTCTGCCGCCACAATCATCGATGAGGAATAAATAAGTTTTTGGAATCAGCGTTCTGGCAGTGGTCAGCAATTAGTGGAGGAGAAAAAAAAGTGGGCAAAAAAACTCTTAAATTCTGAAGTGCCACCAATTGCCGACTAATTGATTCGCTGAGGCGCAAATGAGCACTGCGTTGTGGGCCAATGAGTGGCAGGAAGTGCAGAGAGAAAAGATGAGACTGAAACCAAAGCCAAAACTGAAGCCAACAAAGACAAAACAAAGTGTGTGGCCAAGCAAATGGAGCAGCAGCACTTTCTTCTTTTACACACACACACACACACACTGTCACTGTCACTCGATACCATAATGGCTGCTGAATTGAATCAGCACCAGCAAAAAACCAAGATAAGTGAAACAGTGTGTGTGTCCAGCAGCAAGAGCAAAGAGAGCAAACGCGAGCAGCGCCAGTGTCAAAGCAAACACACCGGCTGAAATTCAGAGAGTGGCAGCTAAAAGGGAAAAGGAGCTGACAAATGGCCAGTGAAAAAAAGGACACAAATTTCCTTTTACACACACACAGTCCACTTAGAACCAGTACACATGAGAGGCGGAAAACCTCCGGTGAGAGATGCAAATTCCGGCCAGCTGCCCTCTTCAGCGAGTACCTTTCCTTCTCTTGGGCGCCTTATCAAATGGCGCCCAGTGTGTGTGTGTAAACTTGTGCAAGTGTTTGCTTGCCTGTTTGTATGCTGTTTGTTTGCTGTTTGTTCCCCCCTTTTTTTGTCTGCCTGCTCTTCTACCCAAACTAAAAAAATACTCCGAAGTAAATGGTGGGAGAATCGGCAGGACACGGTAAGGCCAGCAGAGCCAGAGCTGAAGAGAACTCTCGAGCAGAAGAAAACCCGAGAAAAAGTGTCAGCTGATGTGCGGCTGCTGCTGCTGCTCGGTCTGGGCTCCACTTCTCAGACTGTTCCTGGAACAGTCTGAGAAGACAGAGAAACAGAAACAGAGCAGCAGCCAGCAACCGTGAATGGATGCACAACACAGAGAGCAAAACACAGAGCAATGATGATGGCGCCCAACGCAAATGGCACCAGCTCCAGCAGCAGCACCAGCAAGAAGTGCTATTAACAGACAATTTAGGTGCTTCACGATGACTGCCTCGCTTTCCCTTTCGTCCTCGTCCTCGCGACACTTTCTCCCACTTTGGCCAAGACTCTAGCCTCTTTCCTCTATCTATCTCTCTTCCCTCTTTCCATTATCAGACTCAGACCAGTGAAAATCAGAAAAAAGGGAGCAAAAAGTTGAAAATATAAATTCTCTCGTTTTCTAACCAACCAAATAAAAGAATAAATGCCGTTGCTCGCTGGTGAAAGATGTTGAAAAACAAAAAGCACGGCACGGTTGCTAGGAAGAACAACCAACAAGAGTGAAAGAATATATGCAGTAAAATATTTTGTACAAACAAGCAGCAAAAAAGCAAGCGGTGATTCTGCGGACGATTCGGTGCTTCCTTTTTTCTTTCCCTCTCCCTCAAGAGGACATCACAACAACCAGGAGAATATATTAATAAATCGCCATAAAAATACTTTTCCAAAAGCAGAACAAAACAGAACAGAACAGAACAACAGCAGCACTTAACACCACAGCACTTAAGCACCAGCAGAAGCAGCACAGTGGCGGACAGTGGCGGAGGAAATAATCAAAGGCGCTTGCCTGGATACCAAAGCAAAAAGACAGCAGCAGCAGAAAAAGACGGGATTTAAATTCATAAATCACAGGCAGAATTTGGCAGCGGCGGTGGTCGAAACAAAACGCTCGCGCGCCAGATTTAAATTTGTCATTAGGAGGCAGCGTATCCATGTCCAGCATGTACAAAGGTTGGGAAACGGCCTAAACATCGACACTGACCACATGTAATGTCCTCCTCGTTGTGTGCCGTGTAATGGGCAAGCATAAATCACACCGAAAGATGCGCTCGGCTGATTGCCTGTGCGGCGCAAAATCGGACGACACTTTCTTTTTTAGTAGGACTTCTTCTTCTTCTTCTTCTTCTTCTTCCTCTGAGCTAGGACACCCTTCAATTGGTCAGCTAGCTCAGCACAGCTCAGCTGGACAATAGCCACATTCAACTTGAAAGCAAATTGAAATTTTAAATTAGACACCACAAAAAAAGTTTGCGCGCAACGCAAAAAAAAACGCAAATAGGCAATTCCGCGCGATTCAAGCCAACGAAATCTATTAGCCATGCTCTAAATATTTACGAAACGACGACGACAAAAACGCAAGAAAATGAGCGCCGAGATCTACGTTTATCCTTTTGGAATAGAAGTAGAAGCAAAAAAAGAAGAAGCTCCAAACAGGCAAATTTATTTTCCTTTGTTTTCTCTTTCAGTCTCTTTCTCTATCTCTTCCCTGAGCTAGTTGCATTTGAGCATTGATTTATGAACAGCCAAAAACAAAGTAGCGGCAAAATATATCAGCAAATGGCAGAAAACAGTGTCCTGCAGCAACATTTCCATTACGGTCAACGTTACGGACGACAAAGTAGAGACAGGAGACAAAATAGTGGAAAAAGAGCGCGTGAAATAAATTGCCAAATAATTTGAATGTGCTCTGAAGCACTGAAACAACGGCAGGAAATAGAAAAAGAAGAGGAGACTAAGATTAATTCAAGCGTCAGCAACAAAAAAAGAGAGCGAGGCAAAAAATTAAAATATTGCCAATCGCGAATCGATTCGATCGAGCCGAGTGAATCAAAGAACAGTGCAAAAGAAGAAGAAGAGCAAGTGACACCTCGCTCAAAGTTGAAAAAAAGTGCGTTTCTACTCGATTCGCTGACTGAATGCCTGAAAGACAAAAGAGGCCCCTGGCAATTAGCCTGCGTGTGTGTGTGATTCTTTTTCCGAAAGAGGAAAAAAGCTCGATATAAAATACCACGACACAAAATACCGGAGCACTTTTTGATAAATAAAAAGAACTGCTACCTAAACCTCACGGAAGACTGGCAAAAAAAGCTGAAAACGGCAAACGGGTTCCCATCATCATCATCAAACTTGGCCAGGTACTAAATTATTGATGATTCCTCTTTTCAGTCACAGATCACTCAATCACTCACGTGTCCCTGACTGAATTTCTGATCACTTCCTATCATGTGGCTATTTTTGTAGCTAAATTTAAATCTTGTGGTTAAGGGTTTTCAAAATAAAAACTTACTTGTCTTTTTAGCCGACGATGACGCCGCATGAGCTGCTGTGCTGACCAGAAGACTGTGGGTGAAGAGGAAGGTGGTGATGAGGAGGATGAGTGAGAGTGTGGAAAGAGGATGACGATGTGGTGATGAACATTGATGATGAACATTGAAGTATGTTGATAATTGAGCAGTCCGAGCTGGAGAAGCTCTCCTGTCCAGAATTTGACTATAGCTGCAACTGCTTTTTGACTGGGTTTGTTGCTGACTGAATTCTGTTGCTGACTTTGTACAGTTGGTTGTTCTCGTTTCTTGATCAAATTTATCAGGTATCCTCCTTTTTCTGAAGGCATCCATGTCAGTTTGCTTGATTTGCCTGCAGTTTTCATGTCTGGCAGCACTGGTTCTGCACCGGCTCTGCCTACTTTTTGCCGGTTCCATTTTGAGCAGCAAGTGCAAGTGCAGGTGTCTTTCGGAGACGTGATTCATCACTGTGACGATGGCAGCAATGGATATGAAGAAAGTGATCCACCGGTGTCGGGATGATTGAGCAGCAAGTTTATCGGTGTGTGTGTGTTTTCAAGGGAGAGCTCAAATGTTGTCAAATGTTGATGTGGTCAACAAGAAGATGAAGAAACAGTCACAGCATCTTAACAGCACAACACGATAACAACAACAACATCAGTGCAACTGTCCTCTCGCTGGGGAAATCTGTTGAGAGAAAAAGAAAGAAAGAAAAACAAAAGTTGTAAAACATCATTAGTAAGGAGTAGCGCTTCTATTTCGTCTTCATCATTACAACTAGCAAAGAAAAACTTTTTAGACTTTTTGACTTGCAAAAAAACAGAAAAACTTGCTCTGCAAAGTTTACTACTACAGTTCTGTCAGCAGTGAGAATCGCATTAGCAGTTAAATTAGAGTATCTGTAGTTTCTGAAGTTAAACAGCAAAGTGCCACTGCACTTTAAGAAAAAAAGTAAGTGAGTGGGCCGGCAAACAACAAGGGGCGACACAAACACATGGTGGCACTCAAAGTAGCAGCAGCAGCAGCAGCAATGAGATGAGAATGCAAATAAATTAGCACAAATTGAATCATAAACAGCACTGGCTGCAAAAGAGAAGCTGATAAGAAGATGTATCTCTTTCGCTCTCTTCCTGGTCCACCACCACCACCACCGCCGTTGATGCAAATGAGCAGCAGCAGCATCAGTGGCTAGTGATGACTAGTGATGATGCCGATGCCGATGCAGATGGACACTACTGATGCCATCGAGTTTTTAAAATGCAAATCAATTCAAATTGGGCAGCGTAATCAGAGAGAAAGAGACAAGCAACAACAGCAGCAGCAGCAGGACTGCCCAGCAAAGGCAGTAACTGATAATTAGCGACTTCTAATTATCGGCCAACACTCGAGTGCCAAAAGATTTTTTTTTGCGTGGGCAGAAGGCGACACTTTATCGGCAGAAGAAAAGGTGAAGAAGACGATGTCCAGCGCTGGCAATTTTAAAGGTATCTTTTGCCGTGATCATCCGATGTTGATGATGATGATGATTGTTTGAGTTGGAGATGGAGATTGAAATTGCAGCACACAACACACACAATCAGTCAGTCAGTCGGCACAAGTGAGTGCCAATTGAGAGCGACCGTTTTTATTTTCTAATTAAAATTAATGACACTGTCGCACTAGTTTGCTAGTGCGCATTTTTGTCAAAAAAATGTCATCTTTTTAAAATGTGCAAAAAATGTCGTCTGTTAAAACTTTAAAAACTGTTTCCATCAGTTGATTGAAATTATTTATTATACCACCACAACAACTATAGTCAGTTTCACTTCAAAAACTTCTCAAAAAATGTTCTAGTAGTTCAGTTTGTCTCTAGAGCAGCAGTGACAAACATTTTTTTAGTTTCAGCAGCATCTTCACTCTTTCCTTCACCCAGTTTGTCTCAATTCTTTCTCACTATATTTTCCTATGCATCGTTCACTGTCTTCCTTTTCTTTTATCGACGCACAGCATCATCTGTTCGTTTTGAGGCAGTGTGCAATGTTCTGGTTGGCTCTCCAATTTATCTCAGTCAATTCACTTGCACATGGCACCAAGCTGAACGCGCGTCAATTGAATCGATACAGCAAAATAGCTATCTCCATCGATAGATCTCTCATTTATTTTGATAAACCGCACAGAGACACACACTGGGGCAAGTATGTAAAGTATACCACCACATACAAACTTCCTCTGAGACACTCTTTCAATAAGCTGATGCTGGTGCATCATTTGAAGTGACTCTTTATCTGCCAGCCAAGTGTGCTGGTAGGCTATTAATTCTGCACAAATTAAAATAAGTCCCCGAGTGCGAGAGTGTGCTGTGCTTTTGAGTTCTGAGCACAGGAAGAAGAGGAAGACAAGTGGCGATTAGCACACTGCCGTGAAATATGAGCAATATTTGCAGTGACATAGCCAAAGTGGCTGAATAAACACCGCCTGACAGGCAATGTCGGTTGACATAGAGTTTTGGTTAGTATATAAAATAAAAATATTGAACAAAAATTAAATCAACTTTAACAAAATTTTTCTACCAGCACTTACAATGTAGCAGAAAAGCAAATCACGCTTTTTAAAGACACTTTAGAGCCCAGATACACACATTGAACCAGTCAACAGAGCCAATCAGGCAAATTCAATTGATAAACAGAGGAAAAAACGTCCATAAATGGCAAGCTTCCAGGCTGCAGCTCTGCTGAAACACAACAACAAAGTTTGCACTAGATGCACTTTAAAGTTCAGTTGCAGTCAACAAAACAACACAGTCTCAAAATCTTCACACACACCGGCGCAAACACAATAACAGAAAGAAAGAAAAAAGAAAAAAAGAACCAAAGAACTTGGCCACAAAAGCAGAATGCAGAGAAATGCTGCTGCTTCTTCTTCTTCCGCCACTGCTCTAATCGAATTGAGCTTCTCTTCCAAGCATCAGCATCAACAAAGAAGTGCACCAAAGCTGTTGATGATGAAGAGTGTTGATAAGGCGTTTAGAAGAAAGTGGTGTGGTGTGTGTGTGTGTGTGGTAAGACTACAGAAAGCTTCTTCTGTACAGTAGAAAAAACACTGCTGTACCTTTTGCAGCCGTTATCGACTGTCTGCACTGTATTCTGCGGTGCTGCTGTTGTGCTGAGATGGCACCGGGACAGAAAGAGTAGAAAAAGTAGAAAAGCCAGCCTCAGCCCCAACCGCGCGCGCTCTTTCAGTCAAACAATAGCACAAGTGTTTAGCTGCAGCGGCAGCTAAAAAGGCAGTGCAAAGTGCTACTGCTAGCAAGTTAGCGAATAAATTGAATTTTAAAACACACACACTCACTCAGACTCACTTGCTCAGTCACTCAACACGCGTGTAATGAGTAAATCCAATTTCGACAAGTGCCGCTTAGACTGCTCAACTGACAGTGCCGCTGGTGGTGCACCGCCGCCACTTTTGGCAGATCTCTTTAGCAGCGGCGGCGGGACAACAAAGAAAAGAACAGAACAGTGAAAACCCTTCTTCCTTGAATACAAAGAATGAATACACAAAGTCGGTAATTAACTGGCAAACCGTTATTCAGTACCGACCAGCCAACCGACAGACAGACAGCTCATTATCATTATCAACGCCATTGTGGATTGAAAAAAGTGTGTTCTTGATTTCTGCCGGAATCAACAGCAAGAATCACAATTGATAATTGTTTTAGAAGCTCTCTGCAAATTGAAAAAACTCTCACAATTTTACAAAGTTCTAGCAGTACAAGTAGGAAGGCAAACAAAGCAAGCAGGCTCAGTGGAGCGTACAACAAACAGGATGCTTCCCTGCCGGACATTACGGACTTTTGAAACAATGCCAAACAATTGAAAAGAGAGAAACGGGAATGAAAATACACACTTTCACTAATTAAAGTAATTGACAGCAATTTCACTGCTTCAAATAGCGTCGTTTTAATTAAAAAGTGACGCCAACTGTCTTTCTAGTCAAGAGTTTAGAATTTTGGAAACACATCCGTTTTTCAGCACTTCTTTTCTGACAAAATAACAAACTCAGGTATGACAAGTGCAAATTTCAATTTCAAATGGTTTTGCGCTAGTTGCTAAAATATGTGCGTTCAATGCTCTCAAAACTTTAACTTCTTTTCCAAACCTTTTCTCAACAAAACGGCAATAAACCGGTAAATAACAAAAATGGTGGTGCACCACCACCATTTTTCCTACTCAAAACAGAACACATTAGCACACACAGAGTGTGGCGACGCAGGCGATTCCCGGCAATTCTCAACTAAGTAAGCTGATAAGGTAAATTAATATTTAATACGCCAAAATGAACAGTGATATTTAAAGATGAAATGCAGGAAAGATTTTTTTTGTTGCTGATGAGATAGGCAAAACAAAACAAAAAAACTCTAATGCAACACACAGCTGCACAGATGCAAATTGGTGCGGAAATCTTAAAAGCCTGCTGCTGCTGCTGCTGTTAAAGAGGAAAAAGTGGTCGTCGTCGAGGATGCAAGAAGAAGAAGAAGAAGCATCAACGGAAATGATGATGCGGCTGCTGCTGCTGCTGCTGGGCCTGCAGAAATATTATTAGGCTGCAGATTGTGGTGGTGGTGCATTTTGGTGCATTACCACCAAACTAAATGATATGTCGCCGACATGAGCGGTAAACCGTAATGGACCGGTTAGATTGATTAGCTAATGAGCAAACGGAGCTAGTTGTGCTTTTAGAAACAGAGAAACCGAAAGTGAGCACATTTCCGCCACTCCACACACATCGCTAAATACAATTTTAGCAGATAAAACTTAGACTTTGAGTGCAATAAAAAAACAACTAAAAAAGAAGTGGTTCAAAAGTGTCTCCTTAAAAAAGGATAAAATAGAGTTGAGAGGCCTATTCGTTAAGATACCAAAATTGCAGATGATGTATGCGCGACAATTTGTCAGTCAAGTCTGGCTCAGAAGTGTTGCACTTCTCGTGCACTTCTGTGTTGGCCATTGTGGCCGTTGACAACACGACAGTGGCAAAACACACAATGCCCAGTCTGTTTGTCGTACGCCTAACAACAACAACATCAAAATTTGCATGTCAATCATTTGCCATAAATGCGTGTGTCAAAGTGCTCTACATTATGCTGTAACTGCAGTTTGAAAATGATGCACACCAACACAGCAGACAATGATTGAAAAAAGACAAAAATTTTATTTGCTTAAACATCACCTAAAAAGTAAACACCAAACTGAAATTCGATTCTACTGCTTCTGGACAGTTTATTTGAGCCTTTTTGCTTCTTCTGCTTTTTCTCATTCATTAGGCGATAATAGCCGACAATTTGGAGCCCACAATTACCGCGCTCAGGCAGCAGCAGCAGCAGCATTTGAATGCCCAAATCTCCACACGGCAATTTGAAGCAAAACAAAGCAAAGCAAGTGAGCAAGTGAGCAGCACATCTTTCAGTGTGTTGGTGTTGGTGCTGGTGTCGGTAACTACTACTACTGGTCAGCTTTTTGTTTTAGTTCCCGTAAATAAATAAAAAAGCAAACAGCCTCAAATAAAATGGGAGCAAATTTTCAATTTATGTCCAGCTAGCAGCAGGCAGGCAGGCAGGCTCAATTGCAGTTCGGTTTTCCGCTGACCACTGCAAAAAAAGTGCGCAAATAAAATCGCTGGAACGGCAGAATAATCGGAAGCACACACACTGAAAAGACCACCCTGCCAAAATGGCCACTTAATCTCGTGCTGTGTCTCAATTAAAAGTCCTCTCTTTTCTCCTTTTTCCCAACAGTGATATCTGCAGAACAGATCAATAGAACCAGTAGCAGCCGTTTAGCATTCAAAACAGCATCTCTTGCCAGTGATTTAATCTGTTGTTCACCACCATCACCGTATGTGTGTCACCATCATCACCTTACCGAGAATTCTTTCCGCGCCTCAGACGGCAAAAACTTCGTGACTGGACACATCAAGTTCAGCCATTCCAGCAACACCAGAAACTGGCCGCTTTTGTTCTAGTTAAAACCAGTCAGAAAAAAATCAACAAAAAAAAAGAAACTGAAACACCTAATCCAAGGGTTGACGGCGGTGATGGAGAAACAGAAAAAAGGAAAGATTTTGCTTCTCTTGGTGATGGTCAACGGTAGTAGTTGCAATGGTTGTTTGGCTGAGTTTTGTGCTCCAGCTCGAAAGGAGACCGTCGAGGCGCCAGTGGCGTCGTCGTCGGTCGGTCGTCTCCTAATGACCATCACTATTACCGCCATTACCCTCTCCGCGCCATTAATGTTGCCTACTTTTCGTCTGCCTCCTCCTTTTCCTTCTCCTTCATTTTCTGTAAAGCATCAACTCAGCTTTATTTGCATGTTTTATGCGCCATGAGACGCTGAAAGACTGAAAAAGAGAGTGCCACTAGGCACACTAGGAGTTTCAATTTCAATGTTGCCCTAGCACACTGTCTTTCAGGCTTTGCAATCTCTTTCTCAGTGAGAGAGAGAGAGAGAGAGAGAGAGAGAGAGAGAGAGAGAGAGAGAGAG
>JAALOO010001182.1_pt1 | contig 18957 bp, 17 predicted proteins | sample 7257641 | NCBI WGS metagenome assembly JAALOO01 (sample SAMN14085613, study PRJNA598686) | mite metagenome | biome: ENVO:01001000; feature: ENVO:01001002; material: ENVO:01001226; isolation source: single female mite from University of Michigan culture on fish food culture... ...
TCTCTCTCTCTCTCTCTCTCTCTCTCTCTCTCTCTCTCTCTCTCTCTCTGGTTGAAGCAGTGGTGGAGGAGTCGCTGGCACTGGCACTAGCGCTGCTGCTGCGAGACAAATCAATCAAAAGCGCTCGCTTTAGGGGCACTCTCTCACTCTTGTTCTCTTTCTTGATAGCTCTCTCATTCTCATTCTCCCGACCACCCCTCCTCGCTCGGCATGCAGATGGTACCGTTTCATTTGGAACCCACACACTCGCTAGCTGTCTGCTAGTTCCGAGCCACACTGTCTAGCGCACACACTGCGGGCATAAATTATCTGACTGCTAGGCACACATGCACACCGCAGCAGCAGTGCTGGTAGAGAGTACCAGCAGTCAGTCAGTCTGTTCTCGGTGCTCTGTCTGAGCTGTTTCGCTCTGTCTCTGCCAGTTTCAGGCCACTGTCCGCCCAAACTGTTTCAGCAATTGGCGGCTGCTACCAACACTAGAACTAGCACACCGAATTGTCGCCGTGTTTTGGTCTGTGCCTTCTCAGCAGCACACTTCCTCCCTCATTCTAAGCGGCGGCAGCCGAAGTGTTTTGGTGCTCCAGCAAACGTGTGCTCGGCTTGAGGCTGCTGATTTTTCGGTATTTTCCTGCGGTGGTCATCGTTGCCGTCATCGAGGCAGCAAGCTGTCGTCGTCGTACACTGCCTCACATTTTCGATCTTGTTATGTTGTGGCCACCACCACCAGTGACTTTTGCTGAAACAGCAGCAGCAGCAGTTTAGAGAAACTTTGCCCTGCCACATGACGTCCACACAGCAGTGACAGCTTCAGCAGCAGCAGATTCAGCAGCAGACGGCTGTGCTCAATCAGCAGCTCAATTCGTCTTCATCTTCAGCTTCAGCCTTTGCCGTCCTGCTGCTGGTGGTCCTGGCAAATTAATTTCAATTGCTGCCTTTTCATCCTCCTACTCTTTTGCACACTTTTCCTCAGTTTTGCCTGTTTTCTGTTCAGTGTCTTAGTGTCGCCCAATTACCGTCACTACCACCACCACCACCACCACTGGTGCGCCACACGCAAAAGACAAAAGACACGCCACCAGAAACACACCAGAAAGTAGAAAAAGAAGGAGAAAGAGTGAGCGTGTCGCCGTAGACGTGCCTCGAATGCGGTGCCGCCAATTTCGTTGGTGTGCTGCTGCTGGTGATGGTCAAGCTTACTCTGTCACACTTTCTTCTTCTTCCACTTTTTCCATTCTTTTGTCGTGAACACAGTACTTTTCACTACCCTAATCCACACACTCACTGACTGGAACTGTAGTGCTGGGGTAGTCTTTCAAAGCTCAATGTTCAGTCTGTTTGGACGCAGTGTCGCAGCAGCAGCAGCAGCTTTTGTAACCTCATCAAAATCAGCAGCAGCAGCAGTCGCCGACCTACTGATGCAAATCCTGCTCGCTCTCTTCCCGGGAACGTGGCGCCCATTCATCATTGTCAACTGAACCAACATCTTTAGGCTAATTATTTTGGCACCCTCGCTTTCTCTGCTCTGCTATCTCGAGCACCTAATCATGGCGGCCTGCAAGCGCTCTACCTCATCCTCTTCCTTTTCCTTCAGTCGCCTTCTTTTGTCCCTCAACTCATTTGCCTTTACCAGCCTTCTTCTCCTCTTCTTTTCCTTCTCTTCAGTGGTTGTCGTTGCTGATGAGTGTAAGTGGTAGTGTAGTGTGTGTCACTAACATCTTCATTGCATCTTCATTAGCGGCGGCAGCAGCAGCAGCTGTTGGCTTTCATCACGTGCCGCCGCCGCCGCCGCCGTTGTCATCATCATCATTTTCCACTAATCTCTCTTTCCATTTTCTTTCCATCTTCTTCTCACCACAGTACCGGAAATAGTGCTCGGCCCGCAGAAGCTGGTGGCCCTGGCGGGCAGCAATGCGACGCTAAGCTGCGCCACGGCGCCCAACAACGATTCGGAAGCGGTGCAGCTTAGTCTGCTGATCAGCTGGCAGCGAAACGGACAGTCCATTTCGCTGTCGAAGCACCGCCAGACGCTGGAGCACATTCCCGGCAATGGCAGCATCAGCAGGCTGCACCTGGAGCATGTCAGCGAGCTGGATGAAGGCGTCTACCAGTGCACGGCCAGAAATGATCTGGGGCTGGACGTGTCGCGGCCGGCGAGGTTGACGGTGCAGTGTAAGTGCTTTAGATTGGGAGATGCTAATTAGCCGATAATGAGCAGAGGAGAAAAACACATACTGTGGGCTCATTATCGGCTAATTAGTAGCAGAACATGTTTTGCTTTTGTGTTTTTGTGTTTGTGCCTTTTTCTCTCCTCCATCGCTCAATCATTCGTTTTCCCACCTTCCCACCATTAATCATCCGTTGTGTCTTTTTTTGTGTGTTTTCTCATCCGCTTTTTATTTATTTGTTGCTGCAGCTGGTGCCAAGATCACCGGCGGCCAGCGGCTGGTGTACAACGTGACGGCCGGCACAAAGGTGCCCATCGAGTGTGACGCTCGGGGGCAGCCGCTGCCGAAGATTGAGCTCTTCATTGGAGGTCGATCGGTAAGTGACCTGAAAATTGAGTAAAACTAGATTTTTAGTATTTTAAAACATCACAATTTTTTCTCTTTTTGAAAACAAAAACAGCTGCTCGAGCCTGACCGCGAACACTTCTCCAACGTCTTCCTCCAGTTCAACGCCACCGAGACGACCAACATCACCTGTCGGGCGTCGAACTTTGTCACCCCGCTAAATCGAACCGTCGAGGAGAGCCGCATCTACGAGATCTACGTTCAGGCGGCAGAGGAGGGCGAAGACTCGGCCCGCTCGGTGGAGCTCGACGTCGAAGAGGCTGAAGAGGAGGAGGCTCGACGTCGTCAGGAGGAGAGGGCGAGGGCGCTGACGCCCACCGGCTACTGTTCGCCCTACGTGGGCACCGGGCCCTGTCGGGCGCACATTCCCCGCAACTCGCTGGTCTTCCACAACCTCAGTGACGCGACGGACTACGGAAAGGACGTCAATGAGGAGATTGTGACCGCCCTCTGGACGGAGCTGATTGTCTCGCTGCAGGAGCCCTGTCGAGGCGCCGCAGAGAAGTTGATTTGCTACTACGCTTTTCCGCAGTGCAGCTGGGCGAAGGTGAGTGGGTTTGGAGAAAGAGAGAAAGAGAGAAAGAGAGAGAGAAAGAGAGAGAGAGATTAGTTTTCAATTTAAAACTTTTTCGATTTCAATTTCGATTTCTTTTCAATCTAATCCAGGGCTTCCCGCAAAGCAAACCCCTCTGCCGGGAGGACTGCATCGCCGTCCGCGACTCGCAGTGCGTCCGCGAGTGGGCCCTCCTCGAGGACAACCGTCAGCGGGGCATCTTCTTCAAGTCAAGGGGGCACTTTCGACTGCCCGAGTGCGAGCTGCTGCCCTCATCGCTGCTGCCCAACATTAGCTCACTTCTTATCGGTGGTGGAGGAGGAAATCACAGCCAACTCTTCTCAAATTTCCCCACCATCAATACTTCCACCTCTCATCATCCGAATCACTTTCAAAGCCCTGAATCGACCATCTGCTCGCACGCCCAGCTGACCGCCTTTCGTCCCGCTGAGGCGACCTACGAGTGCGTCCGCGGCCGTGGCCGTTTCTACCAGGGAACGGTCAATGTGACCAAGCATGGCATTGCCTGCCAGCGCTGGGACCGCCAGACGCCGCACGCCCACATTCGACCGCCGCCGGTCTTTCCGGAGATCTGGGGCGCGGAGAACTACTGCCGAAATGCGGGCGGTGAGGAACCGATGCCCTGGTGCTACACCGAGGACCCACTAGTTCGGTGGCAGCACTGCGACATTCCACTCTGCGAAGATGATCCGAACGGTTTTGCAAATGGAACCAGCCTTGAAGTCGGTGTTCAGGAAGAAGAGGAATTTTTATTTAAAAAGAAGGCTTCCACTCCTTTTGAGCTGTACGAGCGAGCCCTTCACCTTCTTCGACGACCCCTCAGCTCGCTGATGAGCTCCTCCTCCTCCTCACCTTCAGCTCAAAGACCTAAGTCGGCACTGCCTCTGCCCCACCCGCTGGCCCTTTCAGTGGGCGTTGCCGCCCTCCTCCTGCTCGCCCTCGCCACCGTCCTCTCCATTGTCTGTCTGCTTTCGGTACGGGCCCTCTGCCGGCAGAGTGCCATCTACTCGCAGACAATGTCCGCCATTGGAACGGGGGCAGGAATCGGAATAGGAGCCGATGACCTGGACCTTTCAAAGCTGCCCTCCAACTGCGCCTACCACTGCATGGAGGCGGTGAAGGTGAATCCGCAGCTGGAGGCGCTGGAGTACGCCCGCAATCGCATCGTCTACATTCGGGACATTGGCTGTGGCGCCTTTGGTCGGGTCTTTATGGCCAAGGCGCCTGGGCTACTTTCTGGCGAAAACGAAGAGCTGGACACGATCGTCGCCGTGAAGGTCCTCCGCGAGGAGGCCACAGAGGAGCAGATGGCCAACTTTGAACGCGAGGCGACGCTAATGGCCAGCTTCGATCACCCTAACGTGGTCCGCCTGTTGGGCGTCTGCGCCATTGGCCGCCCGATGTGCCTGCTCGTGGAGTACATGGGACGAGGTGATCTAAACTCCTTCCTGCGGTCTCTCGGCCCGGCCAACTACGTCATCTGTCTGCCACATCTGGGCGCCGAGGACAGCTTCCTCGATGGACGAAGTGGTTCATCATCAGGCCCCACCTCGGGCTCGGGTCGCAAGCTGACGGACGCCGATCTGGTGAACCTCGCCCGTCAGGTCGCTGCGGGGATGACCTACCTGGCGGAGAAGGGCTACGTCCACTGCGACCTGGCCACCCGAAACTGCCTCGTCAACGCCGACCTGGTGGTCAAAATAGCCGACTTTGGGCTGAGTCAGCGGCTAACCGCAGGCGGCGCCAACTACTACCGAGCCGACGTGGAGAAGGACGCCCTGCCCATTCGCTGGATGCCCCTCGAGGCGATCCTCTTTGGTCGCTTCACCCCCGCCAGCGACATTTGGGCCTTTGGGGTGCTCCTCTGGGAGGTCTTCAGCTACGCACTGCAACCGTACTACGGGCTGACACACGAGCAGGTGATCGCCTACCTGAAGGACGGCAATCTGCTGACGCCCCCCTCGGACAGCTGTCCGCCGGCGGTCTACGCGCTGATGCGCACCTGCTGGGCGGCCGAACCGGCCGGTAGGCCGTCCTTTAGGGCCCTGGAGGCCTCTCTGGCTGATCTGCATCGCAGTTTGAAGAAGCAGGAGGAGTTGGCAAGGGTGGAAGAGGAAGCAGCACCAGCAGCACTGGTGCTCCTTTCGCCCAATGACAGCAGCTCAATGGTCGGCGGTGGTGATGGGCTTTCGGTCTCGGCGAGGTCCATCGCCGAGTCGCTCTCCACCGTCAGGTCGCTCATTGATGCCTGAAGTTTTGTTGTACAGTGTCATCTTCATCTAGTCATTATCGTCATCATCTTTAGAGCAGAACTTCTCATCATTTCTTCACCTCATCTTCATCTATCTTCTCTGGTCTTCCAACTCATGACTAACTTACTGACTGACTCAAATTTTCAACATTTTTGTGTCGCACAAGTGCTCTCTGCTCTTTTTGAAATTCAATACTCAAACTCAAGTCTCTACGGGCGCATTTGCATTTGCATGTGCACTTTTCACTCGCATCTCTTCTGTTTGCTTGTTTTGCTGCACTCTCTGGTTTGTCTCACTGATGTACGAATATACGCTTCTCACTGACACACGGAACTGACTAATGGAAGGCGCCCCATTTGGGACACTGTCCTGTTTGACTGGCTGCGTCAAAGTCAAAGTGCTGCTAGAGGCGCTTCAAATGGAGCTTCTCCATCCGCCACCTTTGCACATTCTCCAATTTCACAATTCCCCACTGCACAATCCTCCTGTTGTCCATATCCTCCTCCCTATCCATTCCTCTCCTGCCGTCCCCTGCGTTTGCATTTTTTGCTTTTGTGTCTGAAATAAAAAAAAGGTTTTATTAAAAACACCAAAGAACATGATGATCTTTTTTTGGTGGTGCAAGAGGAAGAAATTCGCGGCCACATCCAAATTCAAAAATCATTTTCCGCTCCTCGTTGCGGTCGACGATGGTCCGGCGGACGGTGCCGCCGCCGAAGAAGCAAAAGCCGCCGCCGGTGTAGACTGATTTTTTGCGCCGAATTGGCGAGCTACATGATTTTACTTTCACTGCGCTAAGCCAAACTTGCAGCTGTAAACAAAAAGAAAAAACTCCGTCCCTCTCAGTAAACCACAGTGCTGAGGGACCACTAATAAAATCATGTAGCTCGTCAATTCGGCGCAAAAAATCAGTCTACGCCGGTGCCGGCACTGACGCTGTCGCCATCTACCGGCCGGAGCGGTCACAAATCGCCGCCATCTTTCCGCGGGGGCACCTCTTCTGCGAACTGACCGTCACAGCGCCTGCTTTTGTTTTGGTCTAAGATCGACAGCAGCAGCAGCAGCGCTGCAGCGAAGTAACGTGATCAACGCGCTTCAGCAGCTGCAGCAGCACGTTACCGCGAAACGGCGGATTCTCTCTCCGATTCTCGCTCTCCCGTGCGCCCGATCCACAGGCACCCGACGCCCGAGCACAAAGCAGAACCTGCCTGACTGCCTGTCACCGGTGTGTTGTCGTCTCTGTCATCTCCTCAACTTTTATTCTTGCGATCTCTTCCCAGTGCAAAACTTTCGCTTTTAGCCTACTGACCCCAAGCGAACTGAGCTACTGTTGCTGTTGCTGCATTGCATCAAGGCAACGAGTGGAGCAGAAGAGAGGAGGAGGAGGAGGACACAGATGTTTCACTCACTGAAGAACCTTTAACGACCATTGTCCCGCTGTCTCTTCCAGTGCTGCTGCTGCTCAGTTCAGTTCAGTTCAGCAGGCCCAGAACTGAGACGATTTTGCCTTGCTTGTGTTCAGAGTGTCAGGCCGCTGAAACTTCCCGCCGGCTGCCTGGTAACTAACTGCGCCTACCTCAAGGTCTCAGTTATTTCTCTACAACTAGTGAAACAGCTGTGCGTCTTGCTAATGTGTGTTATTCACTCATTCACCCAATTCAGCACCGCATCTGACCTACTCCCTTGCAGTTTCTGCCTGTGAAGAAGAAAAAGAGCGACTTCTTTGCTGTCTTTACTTTTTTTAAGACATCCTGTCATCATCATTTCTGGTGTCCAGTGTGAACTTTGACTTGCTGACCACTACTAGGTACTCTCTACCACTACCTCCATCTTCAAGTGTATTGCATACTTTCAAGCATCAACATCAGCTTTTCTCAACTTTCTCTTATGTATGTCACACAGTTTAATGACTGCTAATGTTTTGTTGTTGACTACACAACTGCTGCACGACAACGGACGGCGACGACAATCATCAGCAACTCAAGTCTTTTCTTTTTTACTACCTGCAGACGCTGCACTCACTCACTAGCAGCTCTCTAGCCTGCCAATTCCCACTGTTGCCTCTCTTCTAAGATCCAATGGACCCTATGGACCAGCTGGATCCAGACTTGAGCCGGATACACGCCGTGGAGATTGAATCGATTTCATATAATCCAATGAAGGACGATATTGACGATATGCCTGACGTTTCTCTGGCGGATTATGGTAAGAAACTTTGAATTTTCTTCTATTTTGTGATTCTAATCAACTGGTATATCGTTTGTCAATCGGTAGATCCGGACGAGACGGAGAACTACAACGACCCGTACATGAGCGCCTGGAGAGAGAACGATGACGATGACATTCTAGGCTTTCACCGAGCTTCGTCGCCAGCTGAAGTGCTAATGGCGACGCCTACTACGCTTATCAAAAAGTCCGCTGGAAAGAAAGCAGTCATTGGTAAGTCTTCTTCAGCTACTGCTACTGCTTACCAACTTGTCCCTACAACTGTTGTGTATTCATTTTGTAGGCAAACAGACCAAGCTGCCGACCATGATGACCAGCCAAAAAGTTCAGCAGCAGCTGCTGGTGCGAAACGGCAACAACAACAGCAAGAGAAACTTTTCGCAGGGTAGTACCACCTCATCAGCAGCCTCATCATCCTCATCCTCCTCATCATCAGCAGTATTTCGCGGCCAACCAAAGAGCACCACCATAGCTAACCAGCAGCATCCTGGTTGGCAGCGTCGGCGAGTGAAGATTAAAACGATTGAGGGCGGCGAGTTTAGCGTCACCATGTGGGGCATGGGCAAGAAGGAGGATGAGGAACACGGTGTTCACGAAGACGATTTGGAAGAAGATGAGGAGGATGACGAGGATGAACAATATGCGGAGGACGTCGAGGAGGAGGATGGTGATGATGACGACGACGATGAGGATCTACTTATGAACGAGAATGAGCTCATTGGCTCCGGTTCCTATCAGCTGGAGGGCTATAATATGGGCATGAAGAAGGAGCCCCTCTACTCCTATGACGCCTACTTTGGCATTGACGGCAAGGAAGGCCTCCAGAGAATGGGAAAGGCCGCTGAAAAGTAAGGACCCCTATCTCCTTTTGTCGTCATAACTCAACCGTTTGTCTTGTTCCACCCAGTCACTCGAGATCTCTGCAGAAGGCGGCGGCGGCGGCGGCAGCCTCCTTTCAGCACCCGCTGATCACCACCGCCGGTGGTGGCACCGGCGGCGACGACGACGATCGAACCATCTCCTGTCCTCACCGAGGCTGCACGAAGATGTTTCGTGACAACAGTGCCATGCGGAAGCACCTGCATACGCACGGCCCGCGGGTGCACGTCTGCGCCGAGTGTGGCAAGTCCTTTGTGGAGTCGAGCAAGCTCAAGCGTCACCAGCTGGTTCACACGGGCGAGAAGCCCTTTCAGGTAGCACTATTTGTGTTTTCTTGCTTTTTTCTTGCACAGCAATGTCATTACTTTCTTCTTCTTTTTCAGTGCACCTTTGAGGGCTGCGGAAAGCGATTTTCACTGGACTTTAACCTGCGCACTCATGTTCGCATCCACACTGGTAAGCTCATTGGATTAGGTATTCAAGTGTTTATACTGATCATCTGTTTGTCTTTCTCCTACTCTTCCAGGCGATCGCCCCTACGTCTGCCCCTTTGACGGCTGCCAGAAGAAGTTTGCCCAGTCGACAAACCTCAAGTCGCACATCTTCACGCACTCAAAGACGAAGAACTACGCGAGCACGGCCAACAACAAGAAGCTAATCAGCGCACTGGACGCCGGCCTGGAGGCGGCGGCGGCGGTTGCTGCGGCCGCCTCTGCCTCCGCCACCTCAAACAGCAACCACCATCACCATCTTACAGGCGGAAATGGCCGGCTCTCCTCTCAGTGTCTGTACTATGATTGAGAAGGAGAAACACCAGAGATGAGGAGGAACTCCAGTCAAATGAGGGGCGTGCCCTTTATCATGCCCAAATTCGTTGCCTCTGGCAAACTCTTCTGCCGCCTTTACCTCACCTTTTAACGCCTTCAGCACCTTCTTATCTGCACTTGAATTTTTTCTTTTTACTTTGATTTTTTCCGCCCACCAGTTCACCCGTTCACCCACCGCTCTCCTATCACACTGCACGAACCATTGCCTGTTGTTGCGGTTGCGGAACTGGTGGCGCACACTGTTAGTTTGTTAGTGATTTTTCTACTTTGTGATTGTGTTTAGTGTGTACTCTTTGCTGCCAGTAGTAGTTGTAGTCGTAGTTATTAGTTTTCTCCTCTTCCTCTTCATCTTTTATATTACCACCACTTTCCCCACAACTTTTTTTGTCGTGCGCTGTAGCACGACCACCCACCACCACCACCACCACTCCTTACACATTTTTGAAATTATTTTTCTCATCTTATAAATAATGTCAACTTGATCATCTGTTCCGGAGGAGTTCCCCGTCAAAATAAAATGAATTTTTGCTTTATTTTAAAAATTCTACAAAATGACTTGGGGAGCCCAAGCAGAGAAACAAAAAAAATAAAAATGCTGTACATTAAAGTGGCGGCGAAAGATGTAATGATAAAAAGATGTGCCTGCCAGATGTTCACTGCTGCTGCTGTTGAGGAGTGGTGGCAGTGACGGCAGCGGGAGCACTGCCAGGGCCGCCACCAGCACTGGGCACACTGGAGCCGCCGCCCTCCACGTGGCGGCGCACGTGCCCGTACAGCTCTCTGATGTGCTCCTCGTTGCGGTCGACGATGGTCCGGCGGACGGTGCCGCCGCCGAAGAAGCAAAAGCCGCCGCCGGTGCCCGGCGGCATCTTCACCGTCAGGCTGAGGCGGTCCCCGTCGCCGGTGGCTTCCTGTACGTTCATCCAGTCTTCCGACCAGTCGATCTCCCAGGCGCCCGCAAACATCGACTTCTCCAGGTAGAAGATTTTGGTGGTGCTCAGCAGGACCATCCGCTGGCCGTCCAGCTGCAGGTGGTACTCGTACTCTTCGCCCTCGGCGGCGTACTTGCCGTCCGCAAGCGTGCGCAGGTGTTGATTGCCTGAAAAAGAAAAGGGGGAGGATTAGAAAGTTAACAGTAATCAGCACACACTTACCAATGGCCGCGTAGAGGTTGTACGGCAGGAGTTTGCTGCCGGCGGGAAAGTGACGCGGCGGACGCGCCGCCCTGGCCACCGTCTTCGCGTCGATGGAGTTGTTGAAGGCGTGCAGCCCAGTGGCTGCGGCGTCCAGCACGCCGGTGGCCGGCTGCACGATGACGCCCACCAGGCCCTGGCCGACGCCACGGAGGAGGCCGCCAAAGCCGGAGCGCTGAGCGCCCTCCACCGGTTTGCTCACCAGGCCGCTGACGCCGTCGACGAAGCCACGGACGAGGTGTTTGCCGCTGGCACTGAAGGTCGCCTCCTTGTTCGTGCGCTCGCGGCGCTCCTTTTGGAACTTCTCGTCGGCGGAGAGGGCGGCCACGCCGGTGCCCAGGCGGTGGCCGATGCGACCGAGGGCAGCCGCCGTTCCGCCCACCAGATTAGTGGTCAGCGAGTGAACGCCGGTGGCGACGCCCTCGGCAAACTCCTCCGGGCCGACGACGATGCCGGCGGCCGGCTCGTAGAAGAAGTCGCCCACTCCTCGGGTGATGTCGCTGGCCAGCTTACCGGGGTTGCCGATAATGTCCAGGCCGAGGATCAGCTTGTACAGCTGCGCGGCGATCTGCAGTGCGTAGTGGTGGGCAATGGCCTTGATCAGTTCCTCATTGCTGCACGCCCATTGCGTGCGCTCAAAGTAGTCCAGCTTGAAGAGCGTCCCGTTGATCTCCGCCAGCGTCAGTCCGGTGAAGCGGACAGCGGTGTCCACAAATGCGGGCATCTTTCCCTCGGGCAGGTCGCCCATGGTGACGCTCAAGTGCAGCTTCATGGGGCCCAGCAGCAGGTAGTCGTAGTAGGTCTTGCCCATGCCAAAGTGCTGCATCTCCACGAGGGTGTCGTTCTAAAATAGAGAAGAAAAATGTAAACAAAAGGGTTGAAATAGCCAAACACACCTACCTTTGCAATCTCCTCCAGGTCCTCCTTGATGCGCGCCTGGTCGCTCTTCTTCCCGCCCAGCTCAAAACCTTCCGGCAGCAGGTCAATGAACTGGACCGCCCAGCCCAGGTCGCCCTGCACCAGAAACTCCTGCACCAGCACCTGGGCGTACTTGATGCGGGTCACCTTGCTGCCGGCCAGCGACTGCACGATGGCGCTCACCTCCACGAAGCTCTTCGCCGTCAGCTGGTCGTTGCGCTCGATCACCTCCCGGGGCGGCTCCACCGGGCAGAGCACCACCGCGTAGACGTGATCAGGCAGCTGGTTGTCCACTTGAACGCTGGCCACCTTCAGATGCAGCTGGGTGATGTGCTCGGCGGCGGACAGGTGCAGCCAGACGGCGCGGTTGGTGAGGCGTTGCAGGGTAAGGGGTCGGGGAGCGATCATGCGCATCTCCAGAAAGTTCACCCGGTGGTTTTTGTGGGTGATGGTCAGCTTGCGGCTGCCCAGGTGCAGCTGGTACATCTCCTCGAGAAGGGCGCTCTCTTTGAGGGACAGCGGCTTGAAGACCGACTTGTCCGGCTCGCAGCCCTCCCACACACAGGAGCTGGTGAAGTGGGAAGGGATGATGATGTAAGTCTTGATGATGAAAAAGCAGCACTCACCTTCGAATGGACATGTAGAGGAGGTCCTTCTTCTTCTCCTCGTTGACGATGTTCAGACCGACGCCCTTGACGATCACCTCCAGCGAGAACTTGGGCTTGATTAGCTCTTCAGTCTGGTAAGAAGGAGGAGAGGAGGGGTAGAAATAGAAATAGAACTGAAAGATAAACAAAACACCGGCACTTACATTCAAAAGCAGCTGCGGCAACTCTGGATTCTCTGTGAAGATGAGCACCCGCTGTTTGCCGTCAAAGAAGGTCACCCAGCCGGTCATGCCCTGGTCGTCCATCGGCTGGTACTTGTCAAAGTCGAGGCTGATGACGTCCTCCTTCGAGGTTTTGCTCTTAGAGGCCGAACCATCTTCACCACCACTACCGCCAACACCGATCGGCATCTGTGGAATGCGGTACACCAGCTGACGAGTGCCCATCGGATCGAGCCAACAGAAGAAGCTCATCTGCTTCGGCGGCAGCAGAGAGACCTCGCGACCGAGAGCCGGGGCGACTGGAGGAGTTCTTCCATCACTTTCTCCATCCTCTTCCCCCTCCTTCTTTGCTGGTCCCCACTCAGTGACGTCCTTCTGTCCGTAGAGGACGGGCACGCTGAGATCGTTGATCAGAAGGACCGGCGCGGCGCCGTAGAAGTAGTCGCTCAGCTTGATCTTCACCTCCTCCTCGCTCACCACCACCTCCACAAAGAGGTAGGCGTCGCCGATGGGCAGCAGCGTCTGGCTGGAGGAGCGCAGCGAAACGGGCTAAAATGAGGAAAATCTTTTATAAAAAACCTCAAACAACAAACAACTTCTTCCACCTACCTTGGAGACAAACTCCTCCCGGCCTTCAAAGCGAAAGACCATCGTCTGGTTGGCGGTCTTCTGCGGGAAGAAGCAGCTGCTGGCCGCCTTGCTGCCAATGGATGACCACTGCCCAACAGCACTTCCTTCCACCTCCTCAGAGTACTGCACCACACTCTGCGAGACGTTGTAGACATTGTAGAAGGAGTGCACGGTGAGAATCTTGGAGCGGCCAATGGCGGCCAGCTGTACGTGCACGCGCATCAGGAACTTCTTCTCCACAGTTGCTGCCTTTTCCTCCTCCTTTTTAACTCCTTCCGCCGCCTCATTCTGAGTCGCCTCAGTCACAACAGCATTAGCCTCAGCCGCAGAGGCCGTCGTCACTTGCGACCTTGGAGTGACAGGCTGTGGAGAAGTTTGAGCAGCTGGCTTCGGAGAGGGTGATCGAAGCTTCTCCACCGGAACCATTACCGGAGGCGGCAGGACGCTGCCCGTGTAGGGGACAATGTTGAGGGGAAAGGGCGTCGAGTAGTCGGAGCCGGCCACCGAGAGGGCGAGGTGGTCCTTGTCGGCCACCTTGGCCGGGTCAAAGGCCAGCAGGAAGGGGCCGGTCTCGCCCAGAGAGTCCGGATGGCTGAAAATGCCCTCATCTTCATCACTCGAACTTCCCTGGACCTTGTAGGCGACGTGCAGGGGCGTCTGGTTGACCGCCCAGAAGGGCGCAAAGATGGACAGCACCAGCGAGTGCTTCTCCACGGCAAAGTTCACCGCCAGGGTGATGGTCTCTTTTGAAGAAGCTTCTTCCTCCTTCTTGGCTTCTCCTTCCTTGGGACTTGGCTTCACAGCAGGACTAACCTGATCGTCCTTCTTGGGACTGTCCTCCTCCTCCACCACCACCGGACTCATCATATTCTCGCCGCCAGTGGCCGTGAAGCGGTAGTAGTGGTCCTCGCTGAGGCCCCCGCTTTCCGGCAGGTGGACGGCGGCCTTCCAGTTTCGGCCCAGGTAGTTGACCAGCTTCAGGGTGATGGTCGACTTGCCGAAGATCGCATAGGGAAGGTTGGTCTCGTCGCCGGGCGCCAGAATGATCATTTGCCCCGCCTCCATCGGTCGGCAGTGGTACTGCACACTGTAGGGGAGCTGGTTCCGCAGGCGGACCAGGGGGAGGAGCGAGACGGTGTACAGGGCGCATGCGTCCTCCACCCCGGACGGGCTGCTGTGGTGGTCAGTGTCCTCGTAGAGAGCGGTGCCCGAGCGCTGGCCGCGAACCTTCACGGTGAAGGAGGTGTTGTGCTTTTTGTCGGCCTTGAGGCCGCAGCCAAGAAGAAGTTGTTTGACTTTTGGTTGGTCTGAAGAGGAGCTTGAAGAGGCTCTATCTCCCATGTCAAGGCTGTGCCAGTCCACCGGCGTGTCAGAGAGGTGAAAGTCACTGGAGGGGCGGAGGTAGAGGAAGTTTTCGCCTGGAGATGGGACAAAAGGAGGATAGAAAAGTGAGCATTTTAGTTGAACCATTTCCCTTACCAAAGACGAGCGGCAGCGGCAGACTGATGGTCGCCTCGGCGCCGATCGACCCCAGGGCGGAGGCCTTCTTCCCGTCGTAGGAGTAGAGGGTAAAGGGCCGGTCAAAGGTGTTCACCAGTTGGAGGTGCGAGCGAAAGTCCACCTCCTTGCTGGTGCCGTGGTCGGTCACCTGGACGATCCACTTGAAGGACTCGTTGCGGGCCGATTTGAGCTCGGTGAAGTAGCAGCTAAGGATGGTAAAGATGCTGTTAAGGAAGGTGACCGAAAAATCAGTCTAGAACTTACCGAGTGGACGACACCGAACAAGCCACCGTACGGCCAATGACGTGCACCTCGCTAAACTGCAACTTCACCACCAGCTCCACAATGGCGACGTTCTTCGCCTTGAACTGCATCTCCCCGCCAGACTTGATCACCTCAGAGCGGTAGCTTTTCTCCTTCTTCTCGTGATGGTGGTCGTGGTGACCCTTTTTTGAAGAGGACGACCGGGGAACCACGCCCTCCAGACCTGACTTGACCAGATCGAGGACCAGTGAGATGCCGAGGTGGTTGCGAATGAGAATGCAGTCCTCCTCCAGTTTGCTCTTTACCGCGCCCTTCTTCTTCTTCCCATCCTTGGCCGCCATCTCCGCCTGGAAGACCTCCGCCAGGTTGAGCAGCACTCCGACCAGCGACTTGCTGATCAGCAGCTCCAGACTTTCCACCGTCACCAGGCGCACCTTGACGATGCCCTTCTCCGCCAGACTGACCGCCCCCTCGAAGGCAAAGGGTCGGCCGTGGACCGTCTCAATGAGGGGCTCCCAGGCGCGCATCGCCTTGTTGAAGTACTCCCCGCCCACCTGGCCGCCAAAGGTGAGCCGCTTCCCGTCGACCATGGACGCCTGGACTGAGGTGACCGAGAGGACGAGGACGGGCGTCGCCGCGTGGACGCACTGTCGAATCTGCAGCTTGACGGTGTCCAGGCGGATGAGGATCACCTGGCGCTCGGAGAGGACCAGCTTGAAGATGGGGTCCATCGGTTCGACTTCACCTGGCCCGTCACCCCCGCCGTCACCCTCCCCGTCACCCTCTTCATCCCAGTGAGGCGGACGGACGACGTGGAGGAACCAGGCGCGAGCGCGGGCAATCGGCTTCGGCTGCTGAAAGTCCACCGAGATGTTGGTGTTGCTGATTTCCAGCGTTTGCCCATTTGCTTGATCAGCAGCCTCTTCTCCGACGTTCTTCTCCGGCTTCTCACTGAAGACCTTCAGCGTGCCGACAATGTCCAGGGCGGTGCCCAGCAGCTGCGGCGCCAGGTCGACGGTGATGTCGCTGAAGGTGACGACGAGCAGCTGTGCCATGCCTGAAAAAAGGAAGAAAAGGCTAACTAAAAAGTGGGCTCTAAAAACAAAAAACTTACCAGAGGGAATCAACAATAGCTCGACGCTGATGTCAATCTCCAGCGGGTGGACAATGTGCCGCTCGGTGTCGACGCCGACGAAGCGAATGTCATCCTCCCAGCGACCGGCGTCGCTCATCACCACCTGAATGCTCTTCAGCTGACAGCCGTACTTTGCAACTACAACTTTCCTCTGAGGAGGTGGCGGCTGTTCCACCTGCTGGTCCATCTGCTCCAGCTGCTGCTGCTGAAGAACCTGCTGTCCAGCGCTGGCCACCGACTTTGTCTCCGCCTGCTCACCCTCTGCCCCCTCCTCCCGCTTCGGAACAGTCTTCTGGTCCAGGGAGTCGGTACGAGGTACAGCGGCGGCGGGAGCTGGAGCAATAGATCCCGCCGGAGAGGCCGCAGCCATCATTTCCTTAGCGGCCTCCTCCACCGCCGCCTTGGGCATCAGCTCCGAGGTGACGATGACCTTGCCTGAATTTGAAGAGGTAGGGTGTAAATAGAAATAGAACACAATCAAAAAGAAAACAAAATAGAAGCCTTACCGAGCGTCAAAATGAGCACCTTGGTGGCCGTCTCCAGACTGCCCGAGTCGGGAATGATCACCGAAAGCGGCTCCACCTGAACCCGAGCCCAGATCTGCTTGTGGTGCTCCACGACCTCGTCCAGCGGCGCCGGTGGCTTTGAAACGGCCGAAGCACCACCTCTCATCGAGGCAATTTCCGCCTCCTTCAGCGCCCGATGTCCCGACACGTGCTGATGCAGGTGAACATCACCTTCGTCGCCCTTCTTCGTCATCGCCTCAATCGCCGGCATGAGGGCGTGCAGGAGGCGGCCAAAGGTAGGCGCGTCGTACAACAGTTGCACCGTTTTCATCTTCAGGTCGGCGGTCAGGTCCGCCTGCTTGTCCATCGGGTTCACCTCGAGGCTCACCTGGAGCAGTTTTTCCGGCTGCTGCTGAGGCGGATAGCCATAAATACCCGTTTGCTGCTGTTTCTGCTTCTGCTCAGCACTGCCCGACTTGATGATGGCCGCCTCTCGAAGACCAACAGCGCCTAAACTGGCTAGCTCCGCCTTCAGGGTGATATTCCCGGAAGAGGGACGCAGCGCAAAGGAAGCGGTGAAACCGGCCAACTTTAGGTTCAGCAGCTCGTCACCGCCCTCTCTCACCACCACCTGCTTGGTGGTCACCTCGAGGCGGGCGCGGACGGCCACGTACTCCGGCGGAAAGAAGCTCTTCAGACCGCCAACTTCTTCTTTTGCTTTCCCGCCATCACCGTCCTTGCTCTCATCGTAGCCGATCGCCTGGTAGAGCTTCGCCTTCTCCTCGCCGCCCTCGTCAAACTCCTTCTTCAGGGTGAGCAGTTGTTGCTTCTTCTTCTCATCTTCATCCTTATCATCTCCGCTCTTTCCCAGGCCAAACCATCGCGCCAGGCCGCCCCAGAAGCCGCCCTTCTTCGCCTCCGCCTCCTCGCGGCGCTTCACCGCGTTCTGAATCTCCTTCGTCTCCGCCTCAGCTTGCTCCCGCGCGAGGATGATCGCCGCCAGAGAGAGCTTCCGCTCCAGCGCCTCCAAGTCTTCCGCCGGCTCCTCCCCGAGCAGCTTCACCTTGTAGGCGGTGCAGTAGGTTTTCCGCTGGGCGCAGCACCGCTCAATGGCCGGCCAGCTGATCGTCTCCTTTCGGGTGCGAAGACGGGCGGAGACGGTGGCCATCTGCAGGAACTTCCACCACTGCTCGGCGTTCACCTCGGTGATGGCCGGGTCCTTGCCGGCGTTGGGCATCCACTTGCGGTACTTCCCGGCCAGCTGAATGCGCCCCAGGGCGGCCACGTAGGCGCCGGCCACCGCCGCCTGGCGAGCGGAGAGCTGTACGCAAAAGTGCTCCAGCCGGCAGACTAATTCGGCCATCGGGTCGCGGAAACCGTACTCCCAGGGCATGCAGTGCATCGTGGCCATCGAGCGGAAGGTCATCGGACAGAGGATGTACTCGAGGTGCTGCAGAGCTTCGGCATTGTTTTCAGCATTTCCTCCTCGGGCGATACGTCCTTTGAGGATGGCGATCACCTCCGCGGGCTGCAGGGTGCTCAGGCGGCGGGCGTTGCCGTTGGCCTCGGTGTTCATGTACACGGAGAAGCCCTCCAGGCTGACCACTTTGTGGATGATGAGGTCCTTCTGCTGGTAAGGGCTTCGACGACCACCACCTCTGCAAAACTCCTCCGTTTCAAAGCGCAGCCGAGCGAAGCTGACGCCCACCTGGAGAGGACTCTTCGAGGCGGTGGTGCTGTCCTCGAAGACGATGTGCACATTCTCCACCGTCACCTGGACGTTCTTCACCGCGGCGACGCCGAACTTGACGGCAAAGACGGTGACGGGGCCGCCGGGCGGTCCGCCGCCCGGTTTCTCTTGTTCTATTTTACAAAGAGAAAGAGAAATGGAGAAAAGATGGCGTCATCACAAGAAGAACAGATTGCGTCATCGGTCATCAACACTTACGCTCCTTGAGCTTTGCCTTCAGCTCGGCCAAACTGTCGAGGGCGGCCTTCTTGCGCTTCCATTCGGCAGCCGCCTCCTCCTCCTCGGTGGGACACACCTCCCAGTTGGGCAGCGCCACCACGTAGACGTCGCTCACATGGACCGTTATGGGCGAGCTGTAGAGCGAAAGCCAGGGAATTTCCACCTCAATGCGGCCTACGGTGCCGTGAACGACCCGTACCGGAAGTTTGAGGGCGTCCAGGGCGGTGGGCTTCAGCGCCAGGTTGAGCAGCGTGGTCCGTCCGCTCAGTGAGAAGAGGCTCAGCTGGTCGGCGGACATTTCGTCCAGGAAGGGAGAGAGAAACTGGTTGATCAGCGAGGTGACCACCGATGAAAGGACCATCGTGGAGCGGTGGTGGTAATGGTGATACCTCGGTGGTCAACAAAAAAATTGGCAAATCCTGTTGAGGAGAAGAAGGAGAAAATGTTAGATGTGGTAAAAAGAAACGTGTTCCCGTACTTACAAACTGGCGTAAAGTAGCTTCGAAAAAGAGAGGGAGAAAGTTGAAAAATTTTCCAGCAAATCACAGCTCAAAAAACGTACACCGAAATGGACTTTTCGATTTGTTTCAGCCTCCTTTTATATTCTTTGTATTTTCTACAGCAAATGATTTCGAACTTTGCTCTCTCTCTCTCTCTCTCTCTCTCTCTCTCTCTCTCTCTCTCT
>JAALOO010001183.1_pt1 | contig 18931 bp, 17 predicted proteins | sample 7257641 | NCBI WGS metagenome assembly JAALOO01 (sample SAMN14085613, study PRJNA598686) | mite metagenome | biome: ENVO:01001000; feature: ENVO:01001002; material: ENVO:01001226; isolation source: single female mite from University of Michigan culture on fish food culture... ...
AGTTCAGATTACAGATCGGACAGGTCCACACGTCTTCAGGCACTTGTTTGAGCGGTGGGTCGAGGCAGCCGAGGTGGAAGACCGCCGGACAGGTTTCACAGCACAGCAAATCACCGGTTCAGTGGCAACCGCGACAGTTGTCATCGTGTTTGATGGTGCCCTCGTTGTTGAGCACATCTCGGCAGCTGGCCGAGGTGAGAAACTCCTTGCAGAAGTACTCCAGCAGGGTGAGCTTCTGCTCCAGTGAGGCAAAGGGGTAGCTGACGGCTAGCGAGTCACTGAAGAGTTTGGCGTTTTTCTTGTAGTCTGCTGAAAGGTAGATTCGCGTCACTTCGGGCCATGTCATTGGATCGCAGAGATAGAGGCAGATGTTGATGGCGTCACGAACGTCTTGAGGGCCGTGTTGCATGCCCACAAGGTCGTCCTCGCGGATGAGAGCCTTCAGCAGTTGAATGTGAATTTCCGAGAGCAGATAGGCTTGCTCGTCGATGAGCAGCGAAACGCAGAAGTCTTCAAATCGAAACGGCGTGAGACGAAGGTTTTGCTGGAAGCGGCGTAGAATTTCGTAAATGCTAATAGTTCTCATCAGGTTTCGGCCCTTGATGAGCAGGTCCTCGGAGGAAGGCGGCAGCGTCAGCTCAGGGACTTCGACGTTGTCCATAAACAGGGCGGCTGGAGCCTCTCGAGCGGGCCGCAGTCTCTTATTTAGAACATCGTCAATGACATCTTCTTCAACCTCCTCCTCTTCCTCCTCGACCTCATCCTCATTGGGTGAATCCTCATCAGATTGTTCCTCCTCGCTGAGCGGTGCTTCGTCCTCTTCAAAGTGATGACCGTAGTTCACTCCCTCATCATCTACTATCTACTCTCCCTACACACCGTCCACCGATTAAATAAAAAATAATGCTTGTGATGTAAAAATTATATTTCAAATTTTATTAAAGTAAAATCACAAATTTAAACATTAAATCATCAACAATTTAATCAATGTAATTTAAAATAAAAATACAAATGATGTAAGTGAATAAAAATATGGTAACAGAATGGATAATTTTAAACGATAACATAGGTTTTAATATTACCACATAGCTAAAACTGGTATTATAGTAGCAATTCTATCTGACTATATATTAACGTTCACTGTTAGTTGTTTTGAAGCATGGTCGTTCAAAACTACACCAATTAAATTTTTAACGAGTAAGACGTCGGCATCAGGATAAAGTAGGTTATGTCGAATTGCTTCATGAAAAAGCTTGCTCCAACCTTGGTGGGTTTTAAAATCGTCGTATTTTGCCAGTACGTAAACACAGGCTGCGCGGCTGAGGGCGACGTTCAGGCGGCGGAGGTCGGAAGCAAAGCCGACGCTGTGATGTTCAGTAGAGGCCCGCACGGCGCTGACAATGGCAATGTCGCACTCACTGCCTTGCATCTGATCAACTGTATAGACTTTCACAATATCGTACAGATTCTCGTTGATTAGTAGGCGACGATAGAGGTTTACTTGGCCCCGATAAAGAGCAATAACGCCATAAGTTATCTGTTTTCCATTGGGAAAGCTTCGAGTATTAAAATTAAATCCTTGAAGGCGAAGGGAAGCACAAAGTAGTGCTATTCCAAATTCAGCTTCCTTTCGATTTTCATATGAAAATGAATTACTTGAACGTTTTTCACGCCAGGATTCACCAGAAAAAACAAGAAGCGCTGGATGACTATTAGTTTTTGTCCAGTTACCAGCCGGATCAGTTGTAAGACGATCAGCGTCAGCATATGATATGCAACTGACCATGTTTGCTACCATGTGACGCATTCGATGTTGTTCACGGAGGCGGAAAATTACATTGGGAGCATTTGCTTGGAAATAATTGCAAAGTTTTACGAAAATAGAGGTTTTATCGTTATTTAAATTCATCATAAGTGACGATTTAAGCGTTGGACCTAACTGTCTTGGGTCACCAACCAGTAAAAGTCTGTGAATACTGACAAGATGAAGAGGAAACAGAAACTCTTCAATTTTAGCTTGTCCAGCTTCGTCTACGACCAGTAAGTCAAATTTGAGTTGATTGCGAAGGTGGATGATTTCGTTTGATTGCGAAGAGCCAAGGGTGACAATCACAATTGTAGATGATAGTACGAATTCGTGTTTGATCGCACGTTTACTTATTTCATTGCCATTTTCTTCTTGAATTTGTTGGGCAAATTGATCAAAATCTGTTTTTGCCAATTCACGTACTTCTGTTTTAAACTTTTCAGTTTCACCAAGGCGACAAATTCGGACTGTACTTGGTAAACGATGATGGAGTTTTAAGTAAAAAACATCAGCTGCTGCATTTGATGGCGCAGTCACAAGAAAACGAGGGATTTCTTCTTTTGCTTCGATGGAATTACAAATGTACTCCACAATGGCTCTACAAGCAATTGTAGTTTTTCCTGTGCCAGGAGCACCGTCTTCTATAAGCAAACTTAATTTATCGGTTTTCATCAATTGAACAAATTTTTCGTTGAAGTCGTCATTGGCATTCACTCTAAAGATATCGATAAAGAGGTTTGGATTAATGAGCGCGTCAAAAACAGGAGATAAATTATAGTCCTCAGTTGCAGGAATATTGGCTGGTCTATTAGGGACAGACAAAATCTTAAGTCCTTTGAGGAATTGAACAATTTGTCCAATAAAAGTCATCTTTGCATTTCCGGCTTGGAGAATTGAATCAAGTGCTGATTGATTTTCGTCTGTTTTGCAAACATATGAACGCATGTTAATACTGATAACTTGATCGCCATTTGGGTCATTTGTCATCTGGTCTTCTTGATTGTTTTCATCGAATGCGAAAAACGAGGTTTTGGTAAACACAAGAACACAATTGTTCTTTAGTGAATTGTCGTCAAGCTTGAGTTGCAAAGTACTGGGACTGTTGTCGTTTTGCAAATGCATGTACCATATGGCATTGCTATATTGCTGTTGAAAATAGACTCTGTTTCTAGCCAAGGTCTCAAATTCCACATTAAACTGTACGAATTGTGTGTTTGATGTGTTCTCTCGGTTGGGAAAAACTTTGACGATGTGAGAAGTTGGTGTGTCTAAAACAAATGACTCGGTCAAATCACAAACAACTTCTAATGACATTGCTGGAATCATTAACTGTTGAAAGTCTGACCGATCCGTCACATTGTCCCACTCGTCAGCAGAAGGTGTGCGAAAGCATAGGTTTAGATGGTTGTTTGGTGATTTTAAAAACAAAATTGACGATGCCAAAATATTGTGAAGTCCGTCTTTAATAACAGGTTGGTTAACCTTTAGGTTACCAAAAGCAATTCTACGATAGTCGGGGAATCCAGAGTTCGCTAAAAACAAAAAATATATGTTTTAAAGTTAGATTAAATACACTATCTGATACTCACCTATTGATAAATCGTCAAACGCCTCAGTTACTTGCTCTCCTAAATCGTTTTCTGCAGTGTCGTCCATTTCAATCAAAGGGAACAAAAACTAGCTGCTAGCGAATTCTAGGTTTGATATCGACTCGAACAAAGTTGTCATCACACCGAAAATCACAGACTGATAAAAACAGTAATTGCAAACCAGAATTAACTGATGAAATCGTTGGAGTATAAAAATTTCAACTCTTGAGCTTCAGAGCACAGAAAAACAAAATTTTCACAACAGACGCTCACAATTCAAGCAATGCATGCAAAGCAAAAAACGTTTACACTATTATAACATCAAAGGCTTTTTCTATTTTTACCCAACCAAAAATTAATTAAAATCAAAAACCTTAAATTTTTACGCATAATAGCACTTAAGTGTATAAAAAAATAAATTTACCGAGTTTGGAACCAATCTATTCTATAGTCATTTTTTACTTGGAGTGGCCTTCTGAGTGCTAACCTACCCTGACGTTGCCGACGACCCACGAGGCTGATGAGGGTCTTTTTCTTTATCATAGCATAATGTTCTTTATGTTACCGACCCCCACCCCGCCCCTACACTAACCGAGCCTACATAAGAGCACTACTGGAAGCCAAGAAAATGCAATGCCCTATGCAGATATTTATTTCCGTTCACTTCACCACTGATCTGTCTTATTCTGGCTAAGATCTTTATTTAATCTCTGTTTTCAACTTAAAACGAACAAAAAAACATTTTTTTGAGATAAAATAATGAGTCAAACAACAATTTAGAATAAAAGTACGCATAATAGTTTTGAAAGAGTCAACTTTATTAAAAACACAGAACAATTTATTAACAAAAGCAATTAAAATGTGTTAGTATGTAAAATGTACAGCGATAAGTTAGGTTTGCTATAAAACCAAATGATGGATTTGTTATATCAGAAGCGAAACACGATACAACTAGTTTAGTTATTGGACGTGATAAAACTTTTCCATTGCCATTTTTGATCTTCTTGAAGCCAAATCGACAACAACTTTTGCGAATTTAATGTTTTTTGGTCGATTTCGATTAACAATTTTGATGTCTTCAAGCAACACAGATAGATGTTTTGCAATTCTATTTAAAACGCTTGGATCGCCAATTTGACCAACAATTCTCCTTAGAATATTGTTGCCGACACGATCTTTAAGAAGAAGGAAAAATGGATCTGGTCTAAAAAAATATTTGATTAATAAATAAATTAAAAATTACTAACAAAATACATACTCCGATTTTTCAAAAAATAGTGATACAAGACGACAAATTTCTTCTGGTTTGCTAGCACAAATGGCCACTTGAATAAGATGACTTTAGAAAAAATATTATTAAAATTAATTGTTAAAATGTAAAAAACAAAAGAAAAACTCACGATTGATTAGAATCTTTAAACCTGTAAGAGTTCTCAATGACATCGAACATCCAATCATAAGAAATGATTCGATCAATAAAATTGCAGCAAAATTGAGGCGAAAAATAGGTTTGTGCTTGAAGTACTAAAATTCCAAATTTTGAAGCAATTAGAAAATGATAGGCAGTGGAAACTGCCTGCAAAAAATTTTTGTACACAACGTCACTATGTCGTTTCCATTCCAATGACGCAGTTTTGATAAGAATACAAAGGCAACGATACAACTGCTGATCAGTGCCCATATAAGGAATCTAAAAAAACAAATTTAATTAAGTAATTGGAAAAAATAATAATTTTACCTTGCTAGTAGCATAAAGGGCGAGAGATTGTGCGGCTCTTCCAGGACGTAAAGCGATACAGCTAAAAAAGATAAAGTTTGCTTTTTTGTTTTCAAACTCAGAAATATCAAAGGCGATTGATAGGTTTTGATAGCGTTGCTCACTGAACGTTTCCACTGACATAATTTTACGGAAAAAGTTGCCAGCTTCAAATGAATCATAAAGTTGTGCTCTAATTTGGTCATGTTTGAGCATGTCCATTAGAAACTGCCAAGACTGATCGTCGCACATCAGAAACAAAATCGATGTTGAATGAAATGCCCGGTTGTGGGTTACAAGCTCAAACAGATCTTCTTTGATCTCAGTACACGCACTTTTAATGTTGGCAGCCGATGAGGATTGAATGATTTTGAAAAGTTGTTGCCAATCTCCACAAACAATTAAAAATTTTTTCATCAAACCTTTAAGTTCGTAAACTGAGTGCCATTTACCCTCATTGAGCTTGAGAATGTGGCTAACGTTTACATCTTCGTCTTCGTTTTCTTTGCGTTCAACTGCCGACTGATTGCTAACCACAAAATTTACTTCTATTTCGGGAATAGGACAATGTGATACGAAATTGAGGTTTACGTTTCCAGTCATTTTGAATAAAGCTGTTTGCCACATCAAATATAGTCCATCATTATCAGAAAAATATTCTAGAACTGTCTGCGTTCGATTGCGTCGACCATGATTAGTAAGAGAATGACGCTCCACTTCCAGTTGTGTTTTGAACCAAGTAGAACAGTCGGTGCAGTGGTAAGAAATAATACCGGTATGATCAGAAACATGTAGTTCTTCTTCGCGTGTTGTTGTCAAGTCGAATGAAAAATGCAATTCTGTGCCAACATGTTTAGCACAAAGATAGCAGATATGAGCGAATTTGTTGTGGTCAGTTTTGGTATCTATGATAAAGTAATCGAAAGCATAGGTTTTAGTAATCATGTCCACCGGAAATGCGTGCTTGTCAATTAAATGGTCATAGTAGCTGGTGCCATTAGAAACTCTGAAAAAACAGTCTGGCACTGCACATGTAGCCAATGGACGCCGATAAACTCTTGATTGTAAAGAAAGACAGGTTAGAAAAAACGGCATATTGTGTATGTGCGTAAATTTTACCGAGTATCCATTGTTGAACTTGTTTGTATGTCAGTGGATCAAGCAAATGAATCAGAAAACTTCCAAATCAGTCGGGATCTAGAATCATTGCGACAAAAAAGGTTTAGGATAAGCAGACGCAAGTCAGATGCTTTTAATCAGAAACACAGACGATCAACACAAGTCGAGACGAGCACAAACACACTATTGTTACACAGTAGCTATTTCAACCCTTTAAGTGTGATTAGAAAAGAGATTCTGTGAATAAAAGATTTTTATTTAATGAATAGCATAATTAAACAGAATTCAAAAATGATACAAATGCAAAAGTGTATCACTATTAAAATCAAAAATTGAATTTACATGATTAAGTAAGAATAACAAAGAATTCGAAACAAAGGTTATTTTTTGCATACATAAATACTATTGCCGAAATTGCCCATTCGAGCAAGTTTCAAGTACTTCGTCTATCCAGCCATTAACAATTATGTTGTCAGCATCAGGAAAAAGACAGTTGTTGTGAATGGCATAAAAGAAAAGCTTGCTCCAGCCTTGTTGAAGCTTGAAATCGTCGTATTTGGCCAGTACGTAGACACAAGCGGCACGGCTGAGGGCGACGTTCAGGCGACGGAGATCGGAAGCAAAGCCGACACTGTAGTGTTCGGCAGAGGCCCGCACGGCGCTGACGATGGCAATGTCGCACTCGCTGCCTTGCATTTTGTCAACTGTGAACACATCGACGACTTGATCGAGGTGATTTTCAGCTAAGAGACGACGGTATAGGTTTACTTGTCCTCGGTAAAGAGGGATGATGGTGTACTTCAGTGTTTTGTTTTCCGGAAACTTGCGAGTGATAAAATCAAATCCATTTCGTCGTAACGAAGCTCGTAGTAGGGCCATACCAAACTGCGCCTCTTTCACATTTTCAAACGAAAACGAGCCAATGGAACGCTGTTGAAACCATGACTCACCAGAGAAGACCATGAGCAATGGATTGTTTTTGATTTTTTTCCAGTTTCCATTTGGGTTTGTTGTAATTGGGTCAGTATCAGCATACGAAATATGGCTGACCACATTAGCAACAAGGGGGTGCATTCGATGCTGATCTCGAAGATGGACAATAGTTCCAGTAGCTGTACGCTGAAAATAGCTACACAATGAAACGAAAAAAGAGGTTTTTGCTGTAGGTAAGTTCATCATCAACGAGGACTTGAGTGTAGGCCCCAGCTGTCTCGGGTCGCCAAGCAATAAAATGCGGCGAATCTGGTTGAGGTGAAACGGGAATAAAAACTCATCTATTTTGGCCTGACCACATTCGTCGACAACAAGTAAATCAATGCGAAGACGACTGCGGAGGTTTAGAAGTTCACACATCATAGATGAACCTAACGTCACTACTATGATCGTGGAAGAAAGTATAAAGTTCCTTTTCATTTCGTTGGCTGATATTTCAGAGCTGCGTCGATCGAGCTCTTCTTGTGAAAATTGCTCAAAATCATTTTTCGCAAATTCACGCACTTCCGGTTTGAACTTTACTTGCTCTCCTAATCGACAAATGAGAATTTCAGGTAAACGATGACGAAGTTTCAGATAAAATACATCTGCTGCAGCGTTGGATGGTGCAGTGACAAGAATCAATGGTGGATCAGTTTGTTGTTGCAAACAATTTTTGATAAAATTGGCAATTGTGTTTGCAGCATTTGTGGTTTTGCCAGTACCTGGCGCACCGTCTTCAATTAGCAAACAAGTTTCTTCGCTTTGCATAAGTTTCCGGAACTTGACGGTAAAGTTTTCATCTGCACAATCAGAAAAAGTGTCGAAGAAGAGGTTTGGGTTAATGATCGCATCAAAAACAGGCGACAAGTTGTAGTCACTGCCAGCAGGTACGTTTTGCGGTCTATCAGGGATTGACAATATCTTAAGTGATTTGACGAATTGTGGCACTTTGTCAATCAGGCGTAGAGTTGCCTTTCCTTGTCGGAAAATCGAATTCAGGGTAGCCGTATTTTCATTTGTGTAACAAGCATAAAGATTCATTGTCACTTTAACAATCGCTGTCTCGTCGTCTTCAGTGTTTTCCATTCTGGCATAAACAAAAAATTCGTCGTCGGCGACAAAAGAGGTTTTACAAAACACAACCGCACATTTTGACTTAAGGACGTTTCTGTCAACTCTAAGTTGGGCATCAGTTGGTCTGTCGTTTTCTTGCGAATACATAACACAAATAGAGTTGCTGTATTGTTGTTGACTGTGTATGTAGTTTGCAAGCGAAGATTCGTATATTACTTTAAAGTTGATCAAACCTCTGACATTCTGTTTAGAATCTGTTTCGATGTCGATGTTGAAAATATGTGCTTCGTCAAACAAAAATGCACGCGATAAATCACAGATTGTTTCAATAGAAAACACTGGAATCATTAGATTTTTAAAAGTCTTTCGATTGGAAACTTCATTCCATTCATCAGAAGAAGGTAGGCGAAAAGATAGGTTTGTCTGTTCGTTGGGAGTTCTCAGCATACTAATAGATGATGATAGGATGTTGTACACTCCATCATAAATACAGTCATTTGTAACTTTTGTGTTGTCGAAGCTAATTCGTGGGTAGTTGGGAAAATCTAGAATGGTTGCATTAGTAAAAAATTGAAATATTTACTTATAAAAAGTAAAAAACTTACCTTGCAGTATCTCATTAGAGTGGATGCTGTCGACATCCATAGCACTGTCTTCTACTGACATATTTTCTCCAAAAACCTCGTCCATCGACTCATCTGCCATTGCAAGCACAGTTAAAAACGAAATAATAGGTTTAGGTGAACAAAAGAGTCGATTGAAAAACGTTCTGGTGTTAGATGCGACAGAATAGGTTTGACAAAGCAATAAAGCGTCGGTGTCGATAACGAGACTTCAAGACAGTGTAATTTCATCTAAAACAAAATGAAATGATTATATTGAATAAAAGACTATTGAAATACCTGCAAAGGGATCCAGTTTAGATTTAGAACGAAATCTAAGGTTAGAATCAAGTAACAGATTTAGGAATGAGCACATCAAAATGCAGAGTTTTGCAACTTGCAAGCTTCGCGATGCACAGTAAACATCAAGCACGAGTCTGGAAAAAACGCGCACCTATTCACACACTAGTGACAGCTAGAGCGCCAGAGCCATCTCGCATGTGGTGGCACTGGGTGGAGCCTATTACAGTGAAGCTCTCATGACTGACTGCACGCTTCACTGCAATAGGCTCCACCTCCTGGCACAACATGCGAGATGGCTCGGGTGCTGGCACTGGCAGCCACTAGTAACGGTGTGGCTATTTTGATCAGAACACAAACAAACAAAATTAGAGACAAATCGGTACAGGTAAACCACTGACAAATTACTCTCATACTTCTCATCCCACCACTCTTCACCCTCATCCTTGCTTTTATCACCGCCACCACCACCACCATCATCACCATCAACAGATAGCTGAGTGTCCATTGAACTGCTGGTCCCGTGCTGTCATGGTAAGGTCAGCGTCACAAGCAGAAGCAAAAAGAAGCGGAGGAGGAGGTGATATCATCTAGCTACGTCTTTTCCGAGAACACGGCACACTTACTTACTAATGGAGAAGCATTAGCTTTCAATCATCCTAGAGTTTCCTGACGACATCAACGACCACAACCAAAACAATCACAACAACAATCACTCTTTAATTTGCGTAAACAAAAGCCGATCCTTCTTAGAACCATCACCATCATCAATCACCACTAAAATTACCATGAAATCAGTAATGCAGTCCATACGTACTGGCATAAACCTTTCGCGTCGCAACTTTTCATCTCGAGAAAGTCAGGAAAACAAAGAAAAGGACGTCGAAAACGAGGACGAAGAGGACTTTTCCGAGGCAAAGCGAGTGACGGAAATCTTTGAACACGAAGATTACAAAGAAGTCAAAGAAGGCGAAGACGTCGAGGAGCTTCGTCTGACGGTGCTGCGAAACTTTGCCTGTCCTTTTGCCGCCGAGACTACTTGCCGCTTCGAGGAGACGCCCACTACCTGTACTTTTGTCCACCGTGCGACGGCCCCAATTTCAGAGTCAGCACTACTGACCATTCCCGACAACGTCTGCATCTACCATCTTCTAGGACGATGTTCAACGATGGAAACGAGTGCAGGTTCTTCAGGAAGGAAGCAACATCCTCCACTCTGGGAAGCGCAAGTTCAAACTGCACCTTCCCGGCTGCACCTCGGCAATTCACCTTCGCCTGACGACCCTCCTCGACCTGGAGCGCTTTGAGCTGCAGTACGCACCGGTCATTGCCGAGTACTACAACGATGAGAGCGGCGGCGGAAAAGTTCTCCAAAGATCGGCGACAAAGAAGCAGCCCGTTTTGACGAAGAAGAAAGCCGAAGACGGGAACCTGGAAGGCGACGACCGCTTCACCTGTGGCATCTGTCTGGAGCGAGTGCGTTCCAGTCGCCTCAAGGAGCGCCGGCAGTTTGCTCTGCTCGAGAGTTGCGACCATGTCTTTTGCGGTCCTTGTATGCTCGCCTACCGTCGAAGCGGAAAGCAGGAAACCTCCAGTGGAGATAAGCGAAACTCCAACTCACAGGAAAACTGTCCACTGTGTCGAGTGCCCTCACGGCGACTCGCCCTCTCTGACCGTTTTTTGGCAGGTGGTTCTTATGAGAAGCGAAAGCTCTTTGCCAGTTTCCACTGTCGGTGCTGTTTGTAGAAAGCAGAGGTGAATGGAAGTTAGGAAGTCTTTTTCGAAGAAGAGGTGTGAACACTGGCATTTGCAAAAAGATCAACTGATTACTTACTCAACTTACAACTACAGTATATTAAAATAGAGTCTACTACATTTTATTCTTATTTAAAAGAAGTGGTAGTTGATGATTCGGGGCGTGATTTGATTTAACAAGTATGTGAATAGAAATTGAGTATAAATCCTGGTTCACTTTAGGTTGCTGAAACACGGTGGCAGAAATGCAAATAAAAATTTCAAGAAAAATGACTACAATTTGTTGAACTAAATCCCATTTTTCTACTCGAGTGGATATCTCAACTGGTAAAATGACTAATGGTTGATTGTCCGGTTCATTTTGGGTTTTGGTGGTGGCAAGATTGTACTTTGCAACTGAAAAAATAACTTCAAAGAATAACACTTGCATTGTTCAGCACCAGAAGTTTTACGCCCAAAATTAGTGATCTTGATTACCGTGTTCCAGTGACGGTCGCACTAATCAATCAGCATACACTAACATAAACATGCACTTACATTTACAAATATTTAAATAAAACGAAATAAAATTAAAATCACTTTATTAAGTGGATATTGACAATGATACACATGAAGATAACAAATCAAGTTAAGTGTTAAAATGAAAAAAATTGCGATATGTAGGTTTTTTGACAAAATGAAACTAAATGAAATTTTTTTCAATCTTCACGGTAAAGAAAAACATTAGTTTTGTCGCATTTTGTTGGAATAGAAACTTTCAATCGGTCATTAGAGTTTGAAATCGGCCAGCTTCCACCTGCGTAGGAAAAAGCAGGGTGTACACTTTCACCTTTCCAGTACACCATATCGCCTAAGCTCGATTCTATAATGTGAATCTCCTTAAGTCGACAAAAGAGGTTTGCATTTTTGAGAATAATTTCAGTTAGTGAAACTTCATTTCCACTTGCAACCAATGTACTAACGGCTCTGTTGTCCATAATGCGATCAAGAACCGCGTGAACGTTTTCTTGAAAAGCTTTAGATGAGCCGACAAACGTCAACTTATCCAGGCTGATGAAATTGTCCAGATAAGATGGACTGCTAACCAGTGCATTTGGATTGGATACGTTGTTGATAATTGAGAGTGTAGGCGAGTTAGAGGTTTTGATCTTGTAACTTTTGTCGTTTGCATAGTCCGACCTTGAAACGAACTTTTGATAGGCGTTCTTGCTTTCATCATTTTCAAACAAAAACAAATTTTTGACGTTGGCGAAGATTTGGTTGATGTCTTCCTTCCATTCGCTACAGACTACTCGATTCTTGACAAGGTCGGAATGCGTAAACTTCGAAAACAACAGTTCTCGTGCCTTTCTATTGACACCACTTGGTCCTTCACCTGCTGCGGAAAATGCTAAAAAGCAATAAAAGTCATGGTTATAAAACAGTTTTAAAACTTACTTGATTTGCCAATTGGAAATCGGTCTAAAGCACGCATTTGTGCTCCATAAGGGACAAATGGTGGCTCTGGCTCTAGGATATTGTTGAACTCATTGCTTGTGGATTGAGCACGCGAAAAAGAGGTTTTGAATGAACGTGTTGTGAAACTAATTCGTTTGTCCATCGTTTGACGATTTAGAGGTTTAAAAGGCTTGAATGCAATAAGTATAAACAATTAGGAGAGTCTTCTGTTGACTAAAAATTGACTACGAACAGCAAGACCGAAAACAGAATTGTTTTGCGATTCTTGTGCCAGTGCGAGGAGAAAACAACAAAAAACGTGCAGTCTATATCGACAGTTATGTCATGTGTCTATTTAAACGCCATAAAAAATGACCGCAAAAATTTTGCTTATTTGAAGAAATGAATCTTATGTTGTAACTTTCGGTTAAAAATGTGAAATACAAAATGGGCATAAATGTACACTATAATCAGCTTTAATGTGTATAATGACAGTGTGAAGAGAAAAATGATATCAGTTTTCAAAACAGTGTACAGAATGTGCAGTAACTTAAAAGTAATGCTAACAGATAGACGAAAATTAGGTTTTGATTGGTAAAAATGATAATTGAGCTAGTTGAGGTCCCGCCAGTGCAAACGATTCATCTTTTCTTGTGCAATCTTGTGTCGACGAAAAGATAGGTCTACTAGAACTTTCACAAACTTCATTCGTTGAATACGACCTCTATTAACTTCGCTGATGTAATCACAGCATTCAGATAAACGGTTTGAAATCAACTTTAAAACTTGAGCGTCTCCAATCCGCTCGACAATTCGACGGACAATGTTGTTGCCGATGTTATCTTTCAATAAACTGAACAGTAGATCACATTCTGTGTAAAGCGTATGTTCAGGAATTTCCAGTAGCATAACTGCTAATTTGCAAACAAGATTTTGGTCGAGTGATCCAATTGCTGCTTGGATCAAATTTCTGTAAACAAAAGTAAAGTTTAAAATTTAATTGTTAATTAAAATGACAAATGCTTACGTCTGAAAACTGTCTGTGAATCGATAATGATTATTAATTTTTTCGGTGATCCACTCGGGTGATGCCACGAGTTTGTTGAACGAAACACAGTATGTAGGCGAAAAGTAGGTTTGCGCTTGTAAAATCTGAATGCCGTAGTTTGAGTTGACAAGAGTCTCGAAATTGTTTGACACAGTTTTCAAAAGATGATGATATACATCATAATGACCATTTACACGTAAAAAATCTGACGCTGTTTTTATCAGATAGCGAATGCATTGGTTAAAACGAGCATCTGTGCCCATGTAGCGCATCTATAAAATAAAAATATTAGAACAATCAAAAAAAGTCTCACTAGCACATTATATTTTACATGATTGGTTGCAAAGCGAGCTAAGTCAATTGCGCCCTGCCCGTGTCGTGCAGCCATACAAACGAAAAACAGGGCCTCGGCTTTCTTGTTGGCAATTTCAGAAGTTGTGAAAACGATAGATAGGTTTTGGAATTTGTCCTCTCTGAAAGAATCAGTGGTCATGAGTTTTCGAAAAAAGTGTCCAGCTTCTTTGGAGTCATAAAGTTTTAGTCTAATTAGCTTGTTTTGAAGCAGATTCAACAGCAAATTCCACGAATTGCTTTCACACATAAAAAATAGTGTTGCCATAGAATGAATGGCTCGCTTGTGAGTGATCAACTCAAATAGGTCATTTTTTATTTCTTCGCATGCATTAGTGATGTTCGAAATTGAGGTTGATTGAATGAGCTTCCCAACTTGTTCCCAATCGCCACATACGAGAAACACTTTTTTTACCAATCCTCTGATTTCTCGTAATGAGTACCATTCAGATTCGTTGAACTCAAGTGTTTGGCGTATATTAGCGTCATCATCGTCATCTTGATGAACAGTTCGGTGATCGTGTTGGGGCACTTGTTGGTCTAAATCGAAATCGAGGTTTGTCTGACTGTTCAGTTTAGCTAGAGCAGTTTCCCATCTTAATTTCAAACCATGTTTATCGCCAAAATACTGTGCAATTGACTGGATTTCGTTCCTCCTACCATGATTGGTGGCAGAGTGTCGTTCAGCTTGAATGTGTGTTTTGAACCACGTCGAGCAATCTACACACTTATAACAAAACACGTCACAGTGGTCTGAAACGTGACGTTCTTCTTCACGGTCAGGTGTGTGTTCATTCAAAGTTTGTGGTGCATTGCCAACTACCTTAGCACAATGTCGACAAACATGAGCAAACTTCGCGTGGTCTGTCTTTGAATCCACAATATAATAGTCGAAAGCATAGGTTTCAGTTAGTTTGTCTTCGGGAAACGCGTGTACTGCTACTAAATGATCATAGTATACGAGAGCACTTGAAGCTCTAAAATGACAGTCAGGTAAAGCACACAAGGCACTTGGACGCAAATAAGGTCGAGGATTGCTGTTAAAATTAAAGAATAAAACTTGTAATCATGAAAATATTAAACATGAACAAAATCTTACTTCGAATTCATTGTTGTTTTTGGAAATGGATCAGTGAAAACGAGTTTGAGGTTTGGGTGTCATTGAAAACTAAATTTAGAAGTAACTGTAGGTTTAGACGATCACGCACAAGTGCAACTGGTGAATTGAGAATGAGCAAAGTAATGCGAATTTGAGGTTTGTCTACAATCGAAGGCCAAGTAGCGAAGCGCAAATTATGCTGACTTGAGAGGACTCAAGCTTGACACGAAAGTATAGGTTTCACACCAAAACACCAAAGTGTAAGGCAGGTGATTGCGTCGATGATAGCACTGGAACGAAAACAAAGGTTTCAAATTCTAAAAACGACATCGAGATTTGCTGAGCAAGAATCGTCAATCACAAGTACACTGTTCACAACAAAGCACAGTATCAGCAGCGGCAACAGCAGACCGTCTGCATAAGCATCAAGAAAAAATGCTTGCGATAGTATCGATTGACAATCGCTCACACGATTTTTTAACAAAGAAACAATTAAAAACTTTAAATTACATATTTAGTCAATTATAAAAACAGTTTCAAACAAGAACAACTTTTATTGAATAAAAAATGAATACACTAGTAGTTATCATAATTATAATTAAGAAAAATATGAAAATGGTTTGACGATAAAGTAGGTTTGTGACAAAACGAAGACAATGCACTGTTTTACACTGGTGGGTTGTAAAGATAAATTCGAGTTTTGTGATGATTTTCTTGTACTGGTTCACGAAACAAATCTGCAGATATTGAATTCAGTTTGTGGCCAGTGACGTACAAAAATTTGTCGTCTGCAGAGAGGTTTGTCCAGTGATTCTTGTCTTTGTCGCTTGGATGAACAAAGTGGATGCTTTTCATACGATTAAATAGGTTAGCGTTTTTGGCCACCATTGAAACTGAATCAGTGCAACTGACATTTGCCACAAACGACCAAATGGTAGTAATGTTGATCAAACTCGAAATTGCAGCGACAATGTCTGATTGCCAATTTTCAGTCAATCCAAAAAACGTGAGTTTCTCTAAATTCACAAAATGGCATATCAGTTCGTTTGTAGCAAAAGATTTTAAATCATCAACGATAATCTCAAAAGTGGAGCAAGCCGAATTGTAGGTTTTAAGCTGGAATCGACAATCGTCGTTTAAACCAGCTTTATTGATGAAATTAACGTAGGCTTGTTGACTTTCGTTGTTCTCAAACAGCATCAAATGATTCGTGGACGAGAATAGCTTTCCAATCTCATCTTTCCATTCTCTACAAACAAGGCGTAATTGGACCAATTCTGAAAAACTAAATTTCGAAAACAAAAGGTTTCGCGCTTTTTTATTGACGTTGTTTGGTCCATCACCTGTGATCGGGAATGCTGAAATAAAAGAATTTGGATAAGATTTACAAATCACAACTTCAGAAAATATTACTTGATTTTCCGATTGGAAAATAGTCTTTTGAACAAAATTGTGCGCCGAAAGGCACATATGCTGGTTCCGGATCAAGGATGTTGTTGAAACTCTGAATAGGTGTATAAACGCGTCCAGAAGACCTCATTGATGAGCCAAATTGTGAGCGACCTCGGTAATTCATGTTTGAGTAAGCGACAGAATAGGTTTGGTACAAGAGCACACAAGAAATTAGACGGTGAAGACCAGAATTCAAACATAAAACGCAAACGTAAGCCAGACGTTTGTGTAACAAGTTGAGTGCGAGAATAGAAACGTGACTTGCAAACAAACAAAAATTAGCCTATATCAACACAAACACTATTTTAACCCAATAACGATGCTCAGTTGCACATAAAGCCTTTTCCAACCTTTTTTTCGATATTCAATTAATCTCTAGTATAACTTGCGACTTATCGTCTTGACAGATCTCTACTGTAGCAAGCATTACCACAACCATCAGCAGCCACAATGTCCACCACCACGGCGGTGACGCTTAAGGCGCAGGTGGACACCTCCCACGAGGACATAATCCACGACGCGCAGATGGACTACAACGGCACGAAGCTGGCCACCTGTTCCAGCGACAAGAGAGTCAAGATCTTCAAGATTGACGCGGGCAGTGGGAGTGGCGGCGGTGGCGGCCAACAGCAGCTGCTGGCCACCATGAACGGCCACGAGGGCCCCGTGTGACAGGTGGCCTGGGCGCATCCCAAGTACGAGAACCTGCTCGCCTCCTGCTCCTACGACAAGAAGGTGATCATCTGGAAGGAGACCGCCAACACCAGCACCAGCAGCTCAAACGGCGATAATGGAGGCGGTGGTGGGGGCACAGGCGGCGGCGCCGAGAAGTGGGAGAAGATCTACGAGTCAAACAACCACGACTCGAGCGTCAACTCCGTCTGCTGGGCGCCGCACGAGCTGGGCCTGGTGCTCGCCTGCGGCTCCTCCGACGGGACTATCTCTGTGCTGAGCCGCGCCCCCGGCGCCGCCACCACCAGCAACGTCTGGGACGTGAAAAAAAATCCCCAACGCCCACTCCATTGGCTGCAATTCCGTCAGCTGGGGACCTGTCTTTCCGCCGACCAGCGCCGCCGGCTACACACCGCAGCGGCGCATCGTATCTGGCGGGTGCGACAATCTGGTGAAGATCTGGCTGATCAGCGAGGCGGAGGACAAGTGGCTGGAGGAGCAGAAGCTGTAGGCGCACTCTGACTAAGTGAGGGACGTTGCCTGGGCGCCCAGCACCGGCCCCCAAGACGTACATTGCCAGCTGCTCACAGGACCGCCGGGTGATCATCTGGATGAAGGTGCTGACCACCTCGGCCTCTGGGGACAGCAACGTGGGCGAGGCATTGAATGGCACAGGCCACTGGACCTTCAACGTACTGAACACTTTCTACGACGTCGTCTGGCACGTCTCCTGGTCGATCATGGGCAACATTCTGGCTGTGAGCGGCGGTGACAACAAGGTTAGCGTGTGGAAGAAGACACCCGACTGATGGTTGATCTGCATCAGCGGCCTCTCCAGTAACAGCAAGTGAATAATATGATGAAAAGAAAGAAAGAAAGAAGAAACAATAAAACACACACTCACATAAAAAGCATACAGTGTGATAAAACAAAGGGATTATGGAATTTTATTAATCGGAAATTGAAAGGAAAATTAAAATGATTACAAACAAATGACAATAAAAGCGACTACATAGGTTTTTTATCCTTCAGGCACAGTCCCTTCATTTCTTCCATAAGTGATTCTTCCTCATACTCGGTAAGATCGTTAGCAATTCCCAGTCGGTGGCGAACAAACTCGGGGTCTTTTCCACGAATAACATCTGCAATACGAGAGGCTATTTGAGAAGCCAACTCTTCTTGTCCAAAATAGAGTGCCACAGGTAAAAATTCTGCCAGATCGGCGGCACTTTTATCCGTAAAAAACCATTCTTCGTAATTGTTTTCATCAGGATTATGTGTTTTGATCAAATTAATGATCTCCTTTACTACACTCGCATGAAAATCAACGTCGATAGAAGGGCGACCTGAACGATTTGATTGACGAAATTTATGGTTAGCAGCTCTTGTGACAGGGATACGTTGAACAACGCAATCAGAAACTTGCACTTGAACTCGATCAATGCAAAAGATGCGGAACTGGTCACCATGTTGTGCCATGTTTTGAAACAATATGCGAAACAGAGGTTTTAATGAAACAAATCGAAGGTGAACGACACTTAGGTTTCGACTGGGTGAAGTGCAGAGCGATAGGTATAGCGACACTAACAAATCAACCAAAAGTTTTCGAAACAAACGTTTTAGTTTGATGCTGACTGAAAAGACAACACGTGAAGTCTGAGCAGCAAATCAGCTAGACGACAGCTTGTTAGTGCACCGTCACACACTCTATGAACGCGACAAAAAAATGTGCTTTTGTGGCCACCCAGTCAGTCGTTGTCTGTGCTGTTCACTCAAGTTAGGATTCTGTTGCTTTTTTATGATACTACTTTCAGTTGTGTCTCAAAATCTCAACGAGTTCTTTGTGTGTGTGTGTGTGTGTGTGTGTGTGTGTGTGTGTGTGTGTGTGTGTGTGT
>JAALOO010001186.1_pt1 | contig 18919 bp, 12 predicted proteins | sample 7257641 | NCBI WGS metagenome assembly JAALOO01 (sample SAMN14085613, study PRJNA598686) | mite metagenome | biome: ENVO:01001000; feature: ENVO:01001002; material: ENVO:01001226; isolation source: single female mite from University of Michigan culture on fish food culture... ...
ACACAGAGCGAGATTAAAAGCGAGATTTTTTTCAAAAAAAAAGTCTCGCTAAAAAGGGCAACCAATCTGCCTTGCTCCCACACACAAACACGCTTTCACTGTTACTGATGAATTGCGAGAAAACTTGGTGCCTGCCTGCCTGTTCTGTGCTGTGCTGTGCTGGTGGTGATGGTGCACTTGGCTGCTGGTGCAGTCCTGGTACACACACTGTGACTGACTGGCACTGAACACGGACGAAAGAAAGAAACATGCACAGCATGTCTTTAAACGAAAGTTGGAAAGTGCAGCACAACAGTAGAAGAGTTTACTGCTGCTAAGAAAGAAGGAAAGAAGGGAACCCAAAGTACAACAGCAGCAGCAGCCCACCAATTTGCCGATGATTAATTCGACTCTCGTGCAGAAGAAGGAGCTGGGAACAAGGCAACGCATCAGAGACGAAGAAAAGCAGTTTCTGTGTGTGTGAGCTAGTGTGTGTCAAAGTGCATCCAAAACTACCACACACACACACACAGACACACACTACTTCCTATGCAAATGGGCCACTTCGGTTGCTGTTGCAATGAGAGAGTGAGAGAGACGTGTTCGGGCACAATTAAATAAATCATCACCTCCGAAGTGCTCGTCAGCGTACTCGAAAGTGAGCTCAAATTGCAGCTGCCCGACAATCTGAAGACGCTTAGGGCTGCTGCTGTTTCCTCCAGCTGATTCCAGCCTATGAATAAAACTGGTAAATGAGCAGGAATGGAAAAGGAGGGCAAAAGAAGGGGCAAAGCTGCTGCTGCTGCTGCTGCTGCTGCTGCCGTGTTTGCAATACACCATCTCATAACAGCAACAACACCAAGAAGAATCGACCGTTGTTATGTTTGCGCAATCATCTCATTCTCAGCTGCTGCTGCTGCTGTTGCCACTGCTGCTAAACAAATCAACAAACAAACAAAATCGATTGAAAAGAAAAAGAAGGGGAAAAAGAAGAAGAAGAAGATGAAGTGGAACCAGACGGGGAAAAAGTGAAAAGTAAACAGCAAAATTGGGCAAAAAATTTGAGCCCTCAAGGCGTAAGGATTCACCCAATTTGGCTTGCAATTTAGAGACTGACAAAAATTTGAGTAGTTCAGTGCTCAGCTCTGAGCAATTGTATGTGTGTGTGTGTTTGTGTCATTTTTTCATCCAGTTCATTTTGGCACACACTAAATTAATAATGGAAAAAATGCGCAGAGTTTATCAATAAAAGAAAATGCTAAAAGCACTGGGGCACTACTGTTCTCTTGCGATGCAGCAACAACAAAAGGAACAAAAACCTACCGAAATTAGATTGAGTAGTAGAAGTTGCTGGTTGTTGGTTTCAGTAAGAAGGAGTGTTTCAGTAATCACTTTTAGTGGTGATTGAAGGAGAAGAAGAAAGAGGAGGATAAAGCTCGAGCTCACCGTGCTGGCCACGTAACAACGACGACGACGAGAACAACAACAACAACAACAAACAAACAAAGCACTAAAAGAGCAGAGATTTTGCGGCGGCGGCGGTGAGATTAGATAACAACAACAAAAGAGAGAAAACCAAAGTGAAGGCACGTTCAGCGAAAAGAGAGAGAGAGAGATGATCAAAAACGGAGCTGGCACAGGAGTATTGTGATGGAATGAGATGTGATGGAAGGTGAAGAAGAAGACGGCGAAGAAGATGGCATAAAGATGAAAACAACAAAATGAAGACGTTCACTATTGAGAAAGAAGAAGACAAAGAGAGTGGCAGCAAATTGATTTCTATTTGATTGGTAGTGCACTGGCAATTCCGATCTATCGATTGATTGAATAGATGTGCGCGATGTTGTGTGTTTATGTGCCGAGTTTTCGCCTCTCTTCAACTTCTTCTTCTTCTCCGAGTTCTTTTTCGGTTCTTCTTCTCTTCTTCTCTTCTCTTCTCCCCTTCTTCGCCGCTGATTGCCAAAGACAGCTGATGATGAAACAGCAGCAGCAAACTGATGAAAACGTTTCTGTCCTCTCCGTTCTTTCTCCCCTTCTTCTTTTCCTTCCTTCTCCTTCTCTCCTCTGCTGTGTCTTGTTTCCCGGTTTGCGGCTAATTGGCAGCGGCGGCAACGTCAACGTCGTCGAAGAAAGTAGAGGGCGGCGGAAACGATAAAGTGGCCAGTAGTGGAAGAAGCAGAAGAAGAAGAAGTTGGCGAGGAAAAGAAAAGAAAAAAGTAGAACAAGAAGAAACAACAACCACAAACTTTGTCTCTCGCTCTCTCGTCAATTGTTTTAGAAGGAGGTTGAGAGAGAGAACGGTCGGCGGGTAATTAAAAGCACTGCAGGAAAGTGCTGTGGTAGAGTTGTTGTACTCTAGTCGTTGGGAATTGAATTGAATGAGGACAGACACGAGGAGAAGGAGAAGAAGGAGGAGGAGGAGGAGGAGAAGGAGGCAAAGTGGAAATTAATCGAGAAAGGGAGGGAGGGAGGGAGGCTGAACACAAATAAAACTGCAAAAAAAGAGGAACTAAATGTTGATTGTTAATTGTGCTTGGGCTCCTTTCTCTTTCCCACTCTCTCTAATTAAATGGACGACGACGCTGCTGACGTCTAGTTTAGGAGCTACAGAGAGAGGCTAAAACACGAGATGAAAAGGAAAACGAAAGAAAGAAGAAAGAAAAAAGCAGTTCTGAAGATAAAGATAAAGATAAAGATGTTCAGCAGAGGAAGAGGAGGACGACACTGTTAAAAAACTGAAATTGTAATTCTACAGCTACTGCACAGCACTACAAGTAATAAAAGTTGTCTTCTTAGTTTTTGGGCTGTAAATCTGACGGTGATGAGGATGAAGACGAAGATGTGATGTTGTAATTTAACAAAAACAGAAGCAGTTGTCCAGAAAATGAGACACACTAAAAAGTAAAAGCAACGATGAGTGCCCAGAAAAAAGTAGTCAGCTGTGTCGTCTTCAGAAGCTGCTGCTGCTGCTGCTGCTGCTGCTGCTGATTTCCTTTCAAGAAGTGCAAAGTGAGAAGTGAGCCTCCTGTCAAAGTAAAAAAAGAGCAGTGTAAGTTAATAGTTTAAAGATAGTACTAGATTTCTTTTGCTTTGATTAAGACTAGAGAAGTGTGTGTGTGCAAGTGTGCAAGTGTCAGTGTAAGAGTTTACAGAAACAACAGCAGCAGCAATTGTATTACTAGTAGTGAAAAGCTGTCTTTATTTACTGAAAGAGAAAGCAAAGGGAAAGAAGGGAGAAGGAAAAGGGAGCAAAAGCACTAAATGTCAAAAATCACAACCAACTAAATTTTAAGAGCAAGAATCGGGAGCAAAGCAGAGGATAGCAAAGCAAAGATGACAGCAGCGACAACAGCACATTAGCGGATAGAAAATGGGAGGAAGAGGAGGAAAAGGAGGGAAAGGGACACAAAGAGAAAGACAGAACACGAGAGTTGACGACAGAGCTGAAATGGTCTGAAATGGTCACTTTTTCTTTCTTCTTCTGTCACCAGCAAGCCGAGTGCAGCAGCAGCAGTGTCACAGCATGTTTGGGGAAATTGATAGAAAAAGAATAAATCCCAAAAAGTGGTCAAATGGCCAGTGGTCAAAAAGAGAGAGAAAGATAGGAGTTCAAAAAAGAGGAAGGAGATGTGCCCAACTCTGTGATGTAAGGGCATTGGGGGTAATCTATTGCAAAAGGCAATACATTTAGAATAAGGAAAAGAAATCACAGGAAAACATTTGAAACAGTTGAATTGATCTAAAGAAGCAGCATTTTTTAAAAGAAACCAATGCAGGGGAGCTGGAAGATATTTCAATCGACAAATTGAAATATCTTTCTTCTTCCTCCTCCCCTTCTTTCTCCTTTCCTGCGTTTCGATTTAACTTTTCAATCTCATTGCGCTTTTTAGTTCGAGCATCTGCTGCTGCTGCTGCTGCTGCCGCTGCAGTTGATAGATCAGAAAGATCAGAAAGATAGATCGTCGACTAGATTGAGCGCGGGCTGCTGCTGCTGTTGCTGCTGCTCTCATTCGGAGGTTTTCCAAAAAAAGAAGCACAAAAAGAAGAAGAAGAAGAGGAAGAAGTAGAATTGAGTAGCTCAAGAGAAACGTCTCAAGAGAGCTCTAGCTTTTTTGAACCAGTGAAGAAAAAAGTCGCAAAAAAGTGGGAAAAAGAACCAAGATTGCCAACAGCTTTTTTCTTCTCTGTTTTTTGTTTTGTAGAAACAGCCTCACTCTAAAAACAATTCCTATTTCTATTATTAGTTTCCCCCTTTTCTTTGTGTCTAAAAATTTGCTGTGTGCAATTTAATTAAGATAACAACTGCTGTTGCTGTTGTTTTTGCAGTGTGTGTGTATGTTCAACAAAAAAAAGAGCAGTAATAGAAACGAAAAACATGAACAGCAAGTAAATAGTAGAGTGGAAACAAAGGATGGTGAGCAAAGCTAAATAAAAAAAGAAAGAAAGAAATCGAGCTAGCAAACATCAACAGCAGCAGCAGCAGCTGCGAAATAAAAGGTCAACAAAGAAGGAAAAGTGATCAGCACAGCACTACCACACTACCATCACCACATCATCAGATCAGGAGATGATGATGATGACGATGACGGGAAAATGTTTCCTCAGAGAAGAAGACAAGAGAAGGAATTAAACTAACTGCGGCAATTGTTGGTGGTGAGAAAAAGAAAGAAGAGAAGAGACCATTTCATTCATTCATCCTTGGCTCCAGAAGAAGAGTGAAACGCACTTTTAATAAAAAATTAATCAAACAGAAGTGAAAGTGGGGCAATTTAGATAAAAGACTTTGTGGCTAGCTCTCTTTTTCAGTCTCCCAGTTCTCAGTTTCACTTTAGCGGCATGTTCGGGGAGCGCTGTTGATGCTGATGCCTCTCTCATTCGCTCTCAAAGTGAATGAGAGAAATAACAAGCACACATTACACGCAATAGCATCAGATGATGTGAGAGAACCACGAGAATAAATAGGAAAAGTTAAAGTTGAGATGAGATGAGAGGGGAAGAAGAATCGCTAAGGCTAAGTAGCAATTGCCGTTGCTGCTGCTGCTGAAAACTACTGCGCGCACCACTAATAAAATGAGAGCCGGGCAAAACCGCAGCAGCATCAGCGGCAACCGCTTTCTTCGTCTTCTTCTTCTTCTTCGAAATGATGATATTGTTATTATTACCAGAGAGCGGCAGCAACGGTCGAAGAAGTTAGGAAGAAGGGGAAAACTGAGAGCGAAAGTAAAAGTGAAAGTGATTGCCAGCAAGTAGAAGAAGGGGAAGGGGAAGTTGTTAGCGAGTGAGCGATGTAATAAATAAATAATATATGAGCAGGAGAGGAGCAGGAGAGCAGGAGGAAAACTATTGGCATGCACGGAAGCAAGCGCTTGTGTATAAGGGAAAAGAGGAAAGAAAGAGAATTTGGCTGCTGCTGCTGCTAAGATGTAGAGATCACTGCTACAAAAAGCAGTCTGATGCGGACAGTGATTGAGGGAGAGAGAGATGATGGTGATCATCAGCGTGAACGATCACCACCATCACCATCACTGATGACACAGTGGCACCCAAATTAAAAAAACTTAGGAGAAGCAGAGCTGAGCTATAATGAGATAAGAGACAGATGACAATCTGATGTGATGGAACTAGAGAGAAAGCAAAGCAGAACACTACTAAGACGATGGCTATTATTACACTCGGTCACCGAGGTCGAGAAGATGATGATTGGACACACGCTGAGAGGAAGCTGACCAGCTGTTTTTATTCTTGGTGGTGCACTGATGTTTTCAGAAAGCGGATGATGAAGAGTGCAAAAAGCTGAAGACTTTCAAAAGGAGAATTTACTGTCAATCCTCTCTTTCCCTTCACCACCTTCTTGAGATTCAAAATGTGAAAATTTATTGTGCGTGTGAAGCGGCGGCAGCGGCGGCTAAAAAATCGGCGTCTGCAGCAGACGATCCAAAAAAAAGTGGAAGTGGCACTTTTTTGCACAGAGCACAGCACACAGCACTCTCTTCCCCTTCAAAATTGCTATTCACTGTTTCAAACAACACTACTACTGAAATTCACTGTGTGTTTAGAGTTGTAGGCAGTTGTGCACGTTTCGGCGACTAAACTAACACTGAGGCAAGTGGAGGCCGTTGCAGAGTGGTGGCCGCCGCCGCCGCCGATCTGCTCTGGTACTCTCTTTCTACACTGCAACACTGAAATTGCCGCTGCTTCTCTGTATATGTTTGGGTTGAGGAGAGAGAGAATGGAAAGGAAAGGAAATGGGGCACAGGACGGGCTGCTGCCCGGGATGCAGAAGCATCGGCGGCAGCTGCAGCTGCAGCAGTTTCAGTAGCGGCGACGTCGTCGAAGATGAGAAAGAGAGAGAAAGAAAAGAGAGAGCTTGGGTATACTTTCTCTGTCTGGTCCTCTCTCTCTCTGTGCCTGTGTTCTGTGCCCGGTATTGCTGACGGTTTGCTTCTCTCTCTCTCTCTCTCTCTCTCTTGATGCCAGTCTGCGACCAGCGCTCAATTGCTGGCTCTGTCTTTTTCGCTGTACAAAATAGAAGCGTCGTACAGCAGCAGGCTGCCCAGAAAAAAAGGAAGAGAGAGAACTTCTGCGCCATTCAGCCGAAAGAAAGCGAGAGAGAGAATGAAGGCAAAGTGTTCCTATCCCCGAGAAGAAAGAGGGTGAGAGAGAGAGAGAGAGAGACGAAAAGATAATGAATACGAAAGTGCTCCGTCTGTAAGAGGGAGAGAGAGGGAAATGCTGGGGCTCGTGTGCAAAAGTAAAAGAACTGATGACTTCTTCTTCTGCTACTCTCATTGCACACTCAGTGGCTGATAATGGCTAGCCTCTTCTAGCTGGCCAGCTGAGAAGGGGAAAAACAGTGGCAACTTCTTCTTTTTCTTCTTCCTTCTGAAAGTGCATCGTCGCTGTCATCTTCGTTGTCCTCTTCTTCTTCTTTTTCGTCGCCGGAGAAGAGAAGAACGTGCTGCCCGGTAATGGCTTTGCCTAGAGGGAAGCTGCGCGATTCCTTCTTTCTTTCTTTCCCTTAGCTTCTACCACCACCAATTTCGACACACAATGTTGATGATGGTGGTGGTGGTAGTACTTGCACTGCTAAAAAACTATGGATATGATATTATTCAAAGCTTCACATTGCTACAATGTCGAGTGTGTGTGTGACTGTCTGACGGTGTGAACGGAAGCGAGTTGAGAGTGAAAGTATGTGCTCACGTCAGAAACCACTGAGAAGGAGAAGGGAAAGAGAAGAGGAGGCCCAGCAGGAAGCACACAGCAGAAACCCTCTATTTTTTTAGCAGAAACCAGGACCAAATGGACCAACTGTCTGCCTGTCTGTACAGTAGTAGCTGAAGTTTGCGGTGAATTTCAGCGTAGGCAAAACAGTGTAGACAATAAAAATTGAAAAAAGACTGAAGAGACTACAATAGAGATTGCCGAAAAAGAATGAGAATGGCATGCTGAGCTTGGGTTTAATAGGAGTCAGTAACAGTGCGCAAAGTTTCCCTCGCTTGACTACTAAAACTACTAAAAAGCTCAAAATTTAAAAGTTGAAAAAGAGAGTATTTTTATTGCTGCAGCAATTAACTTTGGTGCAATTAACATCAGCAGCAGCAAAAGTTAATTTTATTTAAAACTCCCTATTCAGCAGCTAGCAAAAAATTTTGTTGTGAAAAAGTGACAGGAAGGCGGAAACGAGAGACTACCGTCTAGACTGACAGACAGACAAACAAGCACAGTGCATTGACAGTTTATAGCCTGTAGATGCAGTCACCAGTGCAAGGCCATCAATAAATCAGTCCGGGGAGGAAGAGCAGCAGTTATCGATTAGCCACGTCGCAGCAGCAGCAGCAGCAGCAGAAGCTAAAAAGCATTGTCTCCATCAGAGAATGTGACATTTTTTGGTTATTCACAAATGAACTATTGCCACCGCAAATCTAATTTTTTCTTTCATTCTCCCCTTCTTTGATCTAATAGGACAAAAAAGAAGGGGAGAAAGGGGTAATAATGCATTCATGAAATACTTGGCAGTGTTTTAATTTTGCTCCTTCTTTTCATATGACAAGCTGCCTGCATGCACTGGAATAATGAGACTGCACTCTGATGACTCCCAAAATATGCTGTCTGCTGTCTGTTACTTGTCTTTATATTTTTCTGCGCACATTTTCCTCATTTCCATCTCTTCTTCTTTATTTCTTAATTTCAGCTGTATTGAACATTGGGAAAGAAAGATTCTGCAGAATCCAAATCAAGAATGGAAGTGCTATTGACTATTGACTTATTCCCTTTCTCCGTTTGAGTGACCATTCTAATTAATCAGCACACACATCGTCTCAGTGTGCACTGTCACCCAGTCAGTCAGTCAGTGTCTGATTGAGTGAGCTTGTTCGCAGACAAACAAACAACAAAGTTGCAGTTGCCTGCAAAGTAGTCAGTGCTAAAGTCTCAGCTGTTCAGCTGTTTTTTTAGCCCAATAGGCCAGCACCCTATTTGGAAGCAAGAACAAAATGGTGAGCGCTCTCTTCGCTCTACTCAAATTCACTTTTCCTCAAATGGTGGTAAGAGAGGACAGCGACACCGACGACGAGGACGACCCATTTGCCCCGTTATCTGCCAAGTATATTTCGGAAAGAGAGCAAAGGAATAAAAAGGGCCAACATTAAAATCGTAAAACAATAAAGCACATGAGAAGGAATGGCGGCACGGCACCACCACAGATGGTGAATGGCGCCGTACACCACTACTGTGCACTACCAACTGTGTTTTCCCCTTCGGTACGGTACGGTATGAAATGAAATGGAGACAGTCCAAAAGACAACAGCAGCAGTAGCTGGTGATGGTAGTGATAGTATAAACACACAGTGGACCCAGTACTTTTAATGTACAGAGAGAGCTCTGAGGGAAGGAAAGAAACTAGCGGTATGCCAGGGCTGAGAATTGAAAACTGAACGAAGGGCTACCGTTGCTGTTGCTTACACCATACACTTCACAACTGCCAAGACCTCACTAGCTTTCTCTACAGACAACAGAGAAAGAGGGAGAAAGAAAATCAGCCATGCAAAGAGAGAAAGAAAGAAAGAAAACTGCGAAAATGGACTGCTAATGAGACATGAGCTGGGGCGATGAGGAACAGTGTGTGTGCGTGAGATGGCCACTTTCAAAGCAAGACAAGTCAAGTGAAGTGCCAAGTAGGCTTCCTCCTCTTGCTTTTGTCCATCGTTGACCACAGCACACACATAAGGGCAACTTGAAATGAGTGCGCGCCTAAGTAGGCTCAACTCTACTACTGTTTTTTCCCATTCTAAACCTGGACACTATCAAGAAGAAAGAGAGGGAGGAAAGAAGGAAGGCAAAAAATGTCTACACTTTAGAAACTCCCGTTAAACTGGGAGAAAATAAAAAGATTCCGCTCGTTTAGAGCTGCTAAAAAAGTACACAGTTAATGGAAAGGGCACACTTTTTAAGGGAAAAAAGAGCGCTCACGCAAACAGACAAACAGTGCAAATTACACTTTGGCTGGCTTTTGAGATCGTTCTTTTTAATCCCCCACTTTTCAACTTTTTATTTAGGTCTAGTGGAGCATAGTTGCCACAGTTTTCTTTCTCCTTTGCCACCGTTGCTGCTGCTGCTGCTGCTGCTGCGGTTGCTGATTGATTTGCAAAGTGCAACACACACACACATACACACACACACAACTACTTAAAATGCATTCTCAAGCACATTTAGTGTGTGTGTGTGTGTGTGTGATTATTCCTAAATCATTCCTAAACGCTTCTCTAAACGCGAGACTGTCAGTGTGGCTGTGGCAAAAGGAAAGGAAAGGGAGAAAGAGAAAAACTGGGAATTATAAATTCTGACGTGATCTCCCTCTCCTCTTTAGTTTGCAAGATGATGAGTTTAACTGGAAAAAGGCGCTCTCCCCATGTGCGGAGAGAACTACGTGATGACGGGCTTGAAAGAAAAAGTCTGCCTGTTTGTGTGCACCTAAAAAAGTGCCCAAAAAGATCCTCGTTTTCACCACCACCACAAATCTTTTCATCACCAGGAAAGGGTAGAAAAGAAGGGGAAAAAGTGGACAAATGCAAATTAGGTTGTGGTGGTGATGGCCACGACGACGACGAAAACGACCATCACCACCACAGTGACAAATGATATAAAAAACAAGATGGAAAAAGTGAAGCAAAATAAATGCTAGTGTGTGTGGTGGTGACAGAGACAAGAGGAGAGAGAGAGAGAAAATGGTCTGATTTGGGACTGATGTGAGTGTGTGCTCTTGTGTGCCAGTGACAGGTTGAAGAAATAACACTTGTGTGTGGGTGGTGGACACATCAAACTATAAATGGCGGACCATTCTCTCTTTCTTTCTCTTTAAAATGGTCGCTTTCAAATGGGCGGAAAAAAGCCTCGGCGACTACTCAAGGATAACGACTAAATGGACAGAGAATGACGGCGGTGGCAACGGCAGAAAATGATGGCAGAGAAAACAAAATTGTGTGTGTGAGTGTCTGCTGCCAGCAGTGCAGCAGCGCCCATCAAAACACATAAAATAAACAGAAAAGTTACATTTTTGGCTGGCAAGCAGCACAAAACAGAGAAAAAAGAGATGCTCACAGACACACTTAAAAGTAACTTAGGAGAAAAGTAGGACAATCATCTTTTGGGCCAGAAAGGAGGAAGAAGAAAAAAGTTTAAAACACATTTTCACAGCAGAACAAAGCAGTCTGGACGAACATTGCCTGCCTGGCTTCACTTTTTTTCATTCTTCTTTCAACTCAATCTCAGGCTCTGCTCGAAAACAAAAGTCCTTTTCTTGTTCTTTCCTCTTCTCCTCTCGTCCTTCAAGAAAATGTTGCCAGACCATGCATGCATGCACGGCTTCGGCAGCGGTGTTAGCCTGCAAACTTTTTCCCATTAATTGCCCTTGCAGCAAATTAGCGTAGTTTGCGGCAGCAACAACAGCGGTAGTGGTGGTCCTCTTCAAAGTGGTGCCCCTTGCATGAAATGTTGTGGTTAGAATGTTGTGGTGGCGGCTGAAGAAGAAGAAAAAGAAGAAAAAGAGGAACCAGATATTCTTCAGTTTGCCTGAAGAAGAAGAAGAAGAAGAAGCAAGAAACTGAGCAACTGCGCTGCCACTTCAAAGACTTTTGCCTTCCAGTAGCCTCTAATTGATCACCCAAGAAGAAGAAGAAGAAGAGGAGGAGGAGGAAGGGAAAAGGGAGGCGGAGGAAGCGGTCTCCAAAGTGCTCATCATTAGTTATGAAAAAAGAAAACAAAAACAAAAAATCTAAAACCCAAAACCCAAAGGCGCATAAATATTGTACAAACACTGTAGAGACGAACGAAAAAGTGGTAATGTCACCACAGAAAAGTGAACTTGGTAACAAAGAAAGAGAGAGAGAGAGAGAGAGAGAGAGAGAGAGAGAGAGAGAGAGAAAGGAAGGAACCCCAAGTTAGCCAAAAAAGATCTCCCTAAAGAAAGGGTGCGCGCTCCGCCGTTGTGCCCATTTGTAACCTGATTCGCTCTTTTTTGCTGTGGGCCCACTACCATCCCCACCACCATCACCACCAGCAGCAATCGCCTGCCAATCGCCAATCACTGATTAGCAGCAGCAGCAGCCACTGTCAACTCCACACTCAGTGAAAGAATACACAGAATTCAGTGTGAGGGAATCTAGTGCAGCAGAATTCGGCAATACATCGTCGCTATTATGGACCGCTCTCTTTCTCCTTCTCTCTCTCTCCCGCTCTTCTCATGCAGGCATTCTTCGATTGTCAATATCTCTTTTCATGGCGAATTATTTTTCCTGCCTCTCTCTTTCTCCAAAGTGATTTGGTGTCGACTTGCATCACTAGATGCGGTACTGGGCCGCCACATCTTCTTCTTCTTCTCTTCTTCGACTGTCACAGCAACCAAAACAGAATCGGCGGCCCTGCACACCAGCACTACCACCACCACCACCACCACCACCACCAATTGCCGCTATTTGATTTGTGGCTGTTATTTTTGGCTATTAGTGCGCGTGAGATCTGTGTGTGTGCAAACTGAGGAGTAGAAATGCAAAGAATACAGTAGGAGAGAGTGGGAAAAAGAATTGCCCACAGAGAGGCAAACATGGAGATTCTCTGCACTCTCTGCAGTAGTACACTGAACACTGCTGAACTGTCCGAAGCTGTCTCTGCTGTTTGATTCAGAGAAAAAGAGACAGAGCTGGACAAAGCTGAAAGATGGTCTCGTACCACCACTACTACAACTACCACCACCACAAAGTCGGACACAAACACACATTCCTGACTGGGTGATACCAGGGACGACCAGTGCAGTCGTACATTCCAAAGGAAAGAGATTGTACGGCAGCAGAAGCAGCAGCAGTATCCATTTCAATCACTGATTCAATCAGTGATGCAGTTTGAAAGACAGACAGAGAGACACACACACAATCACGATCGTGTTCCGGACACACTTCGCTGGCAAAGTTAAGAAAAAAAGAAAAAAATAAATAAACAGCACCTCCACTGCTGAAAATTATTTGAGGAGCAGTGGAGGAATCAGTAATCTGCTGTTGCTGCTGCCGTTGAGCTGGGAGCAATTAGAGAGAAGTTTGTCGTAGCAGGTAGTTGTAATAGTGGTGGTGTCTGTTGTGCGAAAAAGACAGATAAAAAAGCAGCAGCAGAAACCAGTACTACCAAAACCAAGTTAGGAGGGGATCCTCTTTCAAGTCGTTTTATATTTACACCAGAGAAGGACACACACATAAGAAATGAGCTGGCAGAAAGAGAGAGAATCGGCACAAAGTGCGATATCTGGCAATTCGCTGGCCAGTAGCCACTACTACTACTACTACTACTACTACTACTACTGATTGGCGCACAGGGAGCTTTCTTCACTGTCGATTAATTGACTTGACCGCAGCTGCTGCTGCTGCTGCTGTACAACTACCACCACCACCACCACTATTGTGCGCATCTGTTATGCAGAATAATAGTAAAGAGACTGCTGCAAGAGAATATTCACAGCAAGGACAAACACTGTGTGCTTGACTCTAGGGAGAGGGCACTCAGAGCGTTTGTGTTTGAGAGAGTGGAAAGACAAGACAAGAAGACAAGGAGAAGGCAAAGATAAGAAAATAGCAAGAAGGAATTAAGTGCAATTCGTGCTTGCGCGCCTTCTCATTACGCTGCTGCTGGTGGTGGTTTATGCAGAACGAGCCAGAATGTAGTCTGTCCTTTTTTGCCACATTCTCACTGCTGCTGCTGCTGCTGACCTAGCCTGAAATAAAAAATAAAAAAGTCTCGTTAAAAGAAGGCAATGCAATGCAGTGCAGCGCCCAGCCAGAGTTTCCCAGCGCAGTGTTTAGTTGCCTCAGCTCAGCTCAAAGTCGCCCTGGGCATTAGTGAAATTCTAAAAAGAGGGGAAAAAAGAGAAAAGAAAAAAGAAGACTTTAAAAATTCACCACCATTACCATTACTACAGCTACTATAGCTTAGTCTCTAAAGTACCCCATCAGCGTCATCTCTCTCCCTCTCTCCCTCCCTCTCGCTCTATCTAAATTACCCAGCCATTCCCATTATCCTATTATTATCATTATCATTATTATTATTTCTATTTGAATTCATTTATTTTAGATCTGCTTTAAATTCGATTAATGGTAAGGAGTGCGAGAGAGTTTGCCTTCCTCCCTCCCTCCCCCCCCCCACTTTTCCCATCTCATTCCCTAACTACTGGAGAATTAACAATTAACCGAAGTAATCGGAAGTGAGCAAGGAAAATAGCGTAGCTCAAAATCAATTAATCAAATTAAATTAATTCACAACGCAGAGATGGGGAGAAAAAGAAAGTGAGAGAACAGGTTCGGTGAGGTTTGCTGAAAAATAGTCTGAGGTGGGTAGATGCCCCTCTCTCAGTTCTTTTCTCACAGTATATGGAAGAAACACAGTGCATCGAACAGTCAGCCAGTCAGTGCAACAGAAGTACGAACAAGGGCAAAGAAGTAGGCCCGGCCCGGCCAATGTAGGTCAGTGTATTCCAGCAGAGCTGAGGCTGAGCTGAGTGAGCAAAAGAGAAAACGGCGGCAGCATTGGAAGAGTATAGTGGGGATAGAGAATAAGTGGGGCTCAGCAGTGTGTGTTCATTGTTGCTGCTGCTGTTGTTGTTTTTGTCTATCTATTGTTGCTGCTGCTGCTGAAGTTTACCCTCAAGATTGAAAAGCAAAGCAAGATGTCGGTGCTGCTTTTAGGAGCTTTTGCTGCTGCTGCTGCTGCTGCTGCTGTTGTTGTTGTTTATAATATGGCCAAAAACGGAAGTGAGCAAAAGTCCCATTTAGAGGTTGCCTTGAGAGGGTGGAAACGGGCTGAGTGTGGATTACATTGGCAAAGTGCTGCTAGTGTGTGCTGCTCATGCTACCAAAGATGCAAACAATTACAGGCAATCAGACGTCAAAGTTGAAGTTGAAGAGGACTAGTGCACTCTCTCTCTCTACTTTCTGCTTTGATTGTATCGTCATCTAAGGAGAAGAGAAGGAAATAGGATTAAAAGTAAAAGAAGAAAACGGATCCGCTGCTTCTTCTTCTTCTCCTGCTCTAAGTGAAAGTGAATGAAAAAACGATAATGAAAATTCTTTTCACTTTTCTCCCTCTGATCTTTGCGTGTCCTCTTCCATTCTTCTCTCTTTTTTTCGCCTGAAAACAGCAGCAGCAGCAGCAGCCGTCTAATCTGCAGCAATAAATCGCCTGCAAATTGAAGCATGAAGGGAACAAAGCAAAGCAAAGCAAAGGAATGGCCTACTTTGTTGCAGCAGTAGCGCTGCAAATCTGCTGACCAGAACTGAAGCTGCACTGCCCTGATCAGCTTGAAAGAGCACACAGTCTGACTCTCTCATTCTCATTCTCAATACTATTGATGTAGTCAGTGTACTGAGGTGACACACACACTGGAGAAAGAGGAAAAAATAAAGGAAAAGGAAAACAAGAAAATGGCTAGCCAGAGCAACAAAAACAGCAAATGAGAGAGCATGAGCTGATGCTTGATAAATGTTGACAAATTTGATTATCAACAAAACTAGAACTGAAAAAATAGCAACACAACTGATACTGCGTGTGGTGTTTAAATGAGCACGCTTCTACAATAAAAGTTTTAAGCAAAATAAAAGACGACTAAAAATAGAAAACTAATGAGTAGAAAAATGAGAAAGAAGAGAGAGGGAGGGAGAGAAAATGAGAGTGATTGGATTCTCCTAAAAAATGCAAATTTAAATTAGAATTGAAAAATTGAATCGGCAAGTCTTAAATTAAATCAGTGCAAAGTGGTCTCTGAAGAGAGTGGGAGAAGGAGGAGGTCGTGGATGGGAAACACTCAAGCAGACAAAAAAGCAGCAAAATTCTAGCAAATTTGAAAGCAGGCAAATTTGAGCTGAGTTGAGCTGAGTTGTTTGAGTGTTGGTGGCGGCAAAACAGTGAATAAAAGAAGAAAGTGGGAAAAGAGAATTTGCTGCAAGGATAGACAGAAAACAACGGACGGCAGCAGTAGACCTCCTCTTCAGTAGTCTACACAGGAAGTGCCGAGCGCTGAGCACACTTTGACTCTTTGTGCTTCACTCAACAACTTTGACCGGAAACGGGAGCGAACCGGCAGAAAGAGAGAGAGAGAGAGAGAGAGAGAGAGAGAGAGAGAGAGCAGACTGAACACAAACAAAAGAGCAGAGCCCCAAAGCAGAGTAGACAATGGGAAATCACTTTTAGCCTGGTCGCTCTGGCAGAGAATACTGAGAAACACTGAGGGAAAAAATAAAAACGCTGCTGATGCTTCCCCTCCTTTCCTTTTGCATCAAGAGACTAAATATGGGTCACATTAGTAACATCTAGCAGAAAAAAATACCCTCACACACAGACAGGCACTGACAAAAAGAGCAGCAGTGGTGGTGGTAAAAGCGGGGCCATCAAGTTGTTAGGAGGAGGAGGAAGAAGAGAAGGAAAAAGAAGAAGGTCCAAAAAGCCTTCTCACCCACTCAAACTCAGCGACTAGAAGTCCCCCTCCTCCTCCTACTGAATCCTAGGCAGGCAGACAAAAACTTTAAATTATCGTGCAATGATTTAAATATAAGAGTTGATGTGCTGTGCTGTGTGGTGTGTGCGTGAAGTGATAGAAAAGGAAGGGAAATGGAAGAGAAATTCGCATGGTAGAGAGAGCATGCCAATGTGTGGCAATGGCTGGAAATGCACTGCAGCAAAGTGAGCAATACGTCGAGTGCTGATGATGCCGCCGCCGTTGGAGCAATGATGAACGGTTCAGTGCGGCGGATGAATGAGAAAGAGAAAGAGAGAATTGCGAAGTACGGGTTTGCTGCTGGCCCAGCAGTGCGCCCCACTGCCGTAAGACAATGCTGCTGCTGCTGCTGAATTCTTTCGAAAAGAGATCCAAAAGGCAGCAGTAAAAGAGCTGTGGTCGAAGGAGAAGAAGAAGGAAAGAATGGAAAGCACACAAATCAGACAGACAGACAAACAGAGAGAGAGGCCGAGTGCAAAAGTTGCAGTGTCCGAAATTGGAGAAAGTGACAGAGTGACAGTGGCGGTGGTCCAAGAGTCGGTGAGATACTTTTAGCACTTCCTTCTCCTGCTCTCTGTCGATCTATAATGCATGCTTCACTAAATCACACACAACCAGAGAAGAAGAAAGAAAAGGAGCAGCAGCAGTATCTATTCGTCATCAAGGGCAGCCAGCAGCCACTACCGCCAAAAAGAAAGAAACAGCAGTCGGCAAACAAACGGTCGTCATTAGGGGAGGAAAAGGAGGAAGAAAGAAAGAGAGCTGCTGATCTGGCCGGCAATGAGACAACACACACACACACACATAGACACACTGAAATGTATGTCGGTGGCAAAGACGATGAAGGAGGAGAAGGGAGAACGATCATAGTAATGGAGAAGAAGCCTTCTCAGACGACAGAAGACGGATGACTGAACGGCAGCGACGGCGGCGGAGACGATGGATAGAGGAGCCAGGAAAGAAGAGTCCAAAAAAGAGTGCAAATGCTGGAAAAAGGGGCACACACAGCTGAGCTGAGCTGACTCGTCAACTGCCGCCAAAGCTGCTGCTGCTGCTGCCGTTTCTGACGATGAATTGTCCCGGTAATGTGTGACAGAAGCGAGCAGCCAAAGAAGACAAGGCCAAAAGAAAAGAAAGGCAGTAAAGCTTGTAAAGTCTGGTTAGTAAGTAGTAGTAGTAGTAGTAGTAGTGGAAGTCTAGCAAGAGGCAATCAGAGGAAAAGCATTTTTGGCAAACATTTTTGCCCAAACACAGTGTAGAACGCCGCCAGCAGCGAGTGAAATCAGAAGAACCAAAAGACCAAGGCCACCACCACCAGCAGCAGCAACATCAGTCTCAACTTTTACTTACTACAATTTATCTTACTTCTCTTCTGCCCAAAATGGCAGTAAAAAAGTAGTGGTGGTAGTGGTGGTGGTGGTGGTGGTAAAAAGCATTCCTTTTTTTATTCTTGGTGCTGTCTAAACATGCTATCACTATCGCGCAAAACGAAGGGGAAAAAGATTGGATAAATGAAGGAAAGAGGTCTCAAACTGTTCACAAACTGCTACACTACTGCAAAAAAAGGAAACAGTTTTAAACTCGGGTAAATAATACTTTAAAAGGTAGTGCAGATAGCCATCCAAGGTGGGAGTAAAAGAAGAAGGGAAAAGAGGGGAAGGAAAACAGTAGAAAGATAAATTAACAGAGACAATTTTTTTCGCTATTGTTTCACTACTGCTCCTTCTTCTTCAGATCAGACAAGATACCGCTGCAGAAGCTACTACACTACGCTGCTTTTGACTGCGCCCTGGAAGCTCAGTAATAAAAAAAATATAAAACGGGAGAACGAGGATGCTGCCACTGCTACTGCGACATTCAATTTACATTACCAGCAGCAGCAGCAGCGGCAGCAGAGACGACGCAAAAAGAATAATAAAAGAAGAGAAGAGAATGGGTAAACAATGGTAAATGGCAAATGGGTAGTGACGGTGGTGGTGGTGATGGTCCTGGGCAAGAGAAAAAGAAAGAGACAATTTGGACTCTTGTCAAAAGAATGGCGAGGGCCTCCTCCTCCTCCTCCTCCTCCATTCTTTCATCTTGTACGAAGCACTGCACTGCACACATTGCTGCACCGTATCAAATGACCATTTGCCCGGACAGTTGACAACATCAACTTTCAACAACAACGGTCGGTCGGTCGGCGGTGACAAGTGTCAAAGTGTTGTGGTGAGACAGGCAGGCAGACAGTTAGCAAAGAAGAAAGGGGAAGGCAAAAAAGGAGAGAGAGAGAGAGAGAGAGAGAGAGAGAGAGAGCAAATCGTAAAATCAATGAACGAGAAAAATGCCGACGTGCACACATCACAGTGAGCATCATGACAGTGGACAGTGGTGGTAGTCGTGGTGTGTGTGTGTGTGTGTGAAAAATGTAAAAGTTTTTAAAAGTGTACACACACAGAGATCATGACAGCAAAAGATGCTGGTGGGGGTGTTGATGCTCGGAAAATGAGTTTCCCTTCTCCCCTTTTGGCGACAGTTTTCACAAGAAAAGGCAAATGGACGCTGCTGCAATGATATTTAGCGGTGATATTATTGACGAAGAGAAAGAGAGACGGAACACATCGAGATAAGCGATGGGGAGAATAAAACAGAAAGAGAGAGACCAGATCACATTAGCCAGCAATGCAGGCGCCGACAAATGAGCAGCAGCAGCAGCAGCAGTTTTAGTGTCGTCTTCCTCTCTTTCTTTCTTCTTTTGGCCTCAACCGTTTGGCACGCTCGTTTGCAGAGCGCAATTGCCCGAGTGTGATAGCACCAGCACTAGCATTGCCAGCAAAGTATTATGCCGAGTGTGCGGGCAAATGACAACGGCAAAGAAGGAGAGAGAGAGAGAGAGAGAGAGAGAGAGAGAGAGAGAGAGAGAAGAAAAAAGTA
>JAALOO010001187.1_pt1 | contig 18910 bp, 13 predicted proteins | sample 7257641 | NCBI WGS metagenome assembly JAALOO01 (sample SAMN14085613, study PRJNA598686) | mite metagenome | biome: ENVO:01001000; feature: ENVO:01001002; material: ENVO:01001226; isolation source: single female mite from University of Michigan culture on fish food culture... ...
TAATGGGCAGTTTGTGTGTTTATGATGTACAAAGTGATTAGTAAAGTGTAGTTGTGGGTGTAAGTTAGGAGAAAGAAGAAAGGAATGGATTGGTTGAAGTGGTCTGGCGCCCTGATCACAAGGTGAGTCTGGGGGTCAGACGGGTAGAAACAATGTTACTTTTGTGGAGTGATTGTGATTGGAAAAGGGGAGATAACAATGTTGCTTATTTGAAGTGGTTATGGTATACAATGGTAGAGGTAAAATAGGATCAATGTGTGTTTAGCCAAAACAATGGACAATGGTTAGAAGTAGAGGAGTGTATTGTGTGTGGAAGGAAAAGAAGTAAGGCAAATAAAAGATAGGAGGAAAAATAGAAGAAATAGAGGAAAGAAAATGGAAGTATAGAGGTCTTTGATAAAGAAAGAAGACCAAATATGGTAAGGTAAATAAGGATAGAATAGAAAGGAGTAAGATAAGGAGAATAGAGCAAGTTTGGTTACCAGAGTGGATTAATGTCCCTTATTGACTAACTTTCAAGTGTAGTTGGCCTTGGTTTTAGCAGTACACTCAGAGCATGATTGCTTAGGTCTTTCATCACTGAACAAAGTTTTCCAGAACGGTCAGAACTGGTACCTTTAGATAAGCATCCATAAGATGGAAATGGACTCAAGTTTACCAGATTATAAGCAATTAAGAGTTAAAACGCAGGTTTTTGGCACTCAGTAATCGACTAATTTGACTAGTCATTTTGGGTCTGAAAATACTCTCGAGTTGTAAGCAAAATTAATATTTTAAAGTAAAAATTTAGTACAATCCGATAATGCAAAATAAGGCTGAAATATGCTTTACTATTACATCAATTTTGTCTCTCAGTCAATCGGCGCTTCGCTGCTTTACAAAAGAGCAGCTAGTGATGGCCGCAGCATTTGAACTGGACACCAGCAGTAGCACCCGTAGACCGGCAATTTTGTTTCCGCTTGGAGCAGTGATCGGACCAATTTTCAAGTTGAATGCTCCAATCGCGCGACCAGCCTCTAAAGCACTGCTGTGCTGTGCTCAATGTAACCGTATGATTTAATACATTCCAAGCGTCCATTTCACATTGCTCGCTCTTCTTGCAAGAATGTTTTATTGCTTTGGTCCAAGTTTGTTTAAAGTAAGGGGCTACAGCATCAGCCTCTTTTGTGTGTAAATTGTTTCAGCAAATTCATATTTTTAAATCTATAAATTTATGCTTCTCTTGGCACAGAAACGGTCAGTGAGGCACACCACTCATCTCACTTCAGGCCGGTTTCTCGGTTTTGGTGACTTCTTCAGAGCGTCTTTCATTGCTGCTGTTGCTGCTGAGGCGAACGGATGTGCACAGATTGCCTGTTTGACCAGGAAAAAATTTTTAAATTATTTGCTCCAGCAGTATTTGCACATTTAATATTATTGGATTTTAAAACGCCTTCGATTCAATAGAAAAGGGGGAGAGACAAATACACACTCTAGCACAAGCTGGTTGGCACATACTCAGGCCATGCGAGAGAGTAATTGAGCCGAAATAGCTTCGCTTACACTTCAACAAATCGAACGTGTGGCATGCAGAGCTATAGCGTAGGGCCTCAATCCAAGTTGATTGATTTGCTCACAATTAGTCCACTCCAGCTACTGGTCATCAAGAGACAACTTGCAGTTGGTCTGAGAGCCTTCAGTCACTCAGTTACTATTTTAGAACAGTGTTTTGCAGCAGTAGTGGAAGCTGGGCTAATTGTCAGCCCGAGTGCGACACTAACAACACATCTCGACTGCACTCCACTGCCAGCAATTTCAGTGTGTTAGTCTATTTGTCAAGCGATGCTCAGCTGCATCAACACTCACTATCGGCAGTGCAGTTATCATTCGATAAGGGGGAAGCTTCCCTTCACCAGCACTTTCACTTCTTTTCTATTTACTAGAGCACACATATCTTCTGTTGCCATCATACTTTTTCTATTGTTGAATATTGTAATTAGCCCCCTTTTCAATTGCTTGTAATTGTTCACTTGTGTAAACACGATAATTTGATTCTCTCTGGAACTTGTGGTGGTGGTTGTGTCAACAAATGATACATCGTGCACTCTAACTGTCATGTCTTTTCTGTTCTTTTTATCCACCCACACAGCACTCCCTGAGTATGTCTAATTTGATAAAAACACAAACTAGCCTAAACTAGAAAAACAAGATACTAGAAAAGTCATTTTCTTTACAAAATCTTTTTACATTTTTTACAGTTTTAATGTGACCATGTGGTATGAATGTTGCTTTTTAAACTTGGAAACTGAAAAATCTTTAATAAGTTAATAACTGCCTGTGATATTGGCACGTGCAAATGTGTCTGCACACATCAAATATACTCTTTATGGTATAAAATTGAGAACAAAATGGTGTTTGTGCCCTGCTAAAGCATAGAAGAAATCGTAAGAGAAACATGCCGCTGCAATGGCCCATTTGAAACGGTCGCATGTGACAACAGTGGTGTCTTACTTTTTGGCAAAAGTGCCCCTGTGCCAATACTTTGGCATGCAAATAGAAAACCGACTAAAGACTAAAGTGTTTTGGCTGTTCTACTCTTCTCATCCTGTTAGGCCACCAAAGGATTCATAGTTTTGCTTGCCTGTTTCACCACATCGACCACAACTCACCAACAAACACAGACACAGACAGTGCAATGTAAACGTGAATGTGTCTGCAGTAATGTTCGAAGCAACAGCAGCAGCTCAAATGTGTTCGCTTTGTTACGCACAATTTAGCACTGAAAATAGAGTGCTGCTCCAGTGCACTGCTTTCAGCCTTCAGTTCTGTTCAGTTCAACACTCAGTTTGTTTGGTTCACAATGCTCGCCTGCTTATTGCTATTGTATTCAAATTTGTATGATTAACTTCCGAAGAGCATATCAACAACACTGGCGGTAGTGAGCAAACATGCAGACAGAAAGTTAGCAGCAGGAACAACAGTGCTGTACACTGAGCAAATCATCTTCATATGCAACACTTGCACAAGCTGTACGAGCAACACACGGAATATTTTGCTGTTCTACAGCGAAACCGACCGACAGTCATTGACACAATGGCTAGCAGTGGCTAATGGCTTGTTTTACAGAGCCTTCACTGGCTGAACAAACTGGCACTGGTTTTGTTTTCTCGGCACAGTTAGCACCGTTTCCTTGCCGTGAGATTTCTTTAGCATCTTCTTCTCCTTCTTCTTTTCCATCCAAGCATCCAACCATCTATCTGTGCATTCATAGCTCATCTCCATCCCCCTTTTCCTCTCACTAGTTCTTGTTCGTTGCTCTTTACACGCTCAAATTTATGGCTCGGCAATAAATCCTGCTTTTAAATTGCCAAAGTACGGGCACTTGTAAGTGATACTTAGGCAGAGGCACATCACTAAAAAGAAAGTTGTAAAAATAAATGCTACAAAGAAGGCGAAAACATTTTCTAAAAGAAAAGTTTTGGTACAAAAAATTAGCGGTTTTTCAGAGTTTTTGGGAAGATTACGAGAAATTAAATGAAACGGCAATGACAACTACTAACCAATAGGAATATTTATTGACAATATTTTTTGTAGTAATTGGAAAGTTTTTTCATCACGTTTACAGAACTAAAGTGCTAAGCACTTAAAAATTTTTAACTTTAAAATTAAAATCAATTTTTGAAAATGCAAAGTTTAATTTAATTATTTTTACTCTTTTCCTATTAATCCATAGACAAAGCCAGTCAGCAAAATATGTAAAGTAATTTGTCTTCACCTCAGTGGCTCAATTGCTAACAAAGTGCTTGCAAAAAGTCAAGTATCGAGTAGTGCTGAGACAATTAGCACAAAGATAAAAAGAGCAAACACTACTGTTGTGCCTCTACTATGACAGATTGGCATCAATTGGCAAGCATGTAAAACACAGATTTGGAAGAATGCAAAGGAAAGCGATAGAAAAAGAATATGTTTCACTGAATGTAAGTATGTAAGTTAATTCATAATAATGGAAAAAAGAGAGGAGACACACTGCTCGCTTGAATTATGCCTGACTTGGGGCGACAAAGAGGGCAGACTGAGCGAGCACTTGATGGTGTCTGGTCTCAAGTGGCTCCAACTGGTCCATTAGTAATGAGCCTGAATAAATCTGCAGATCTGTGGCGACGTGACGGTGTGAGATGATGAATGGCACTTTGAATTGCACTGCGTAGTGCTGGGGTACTGCTGCCGGTGATGGCACTTCCACTGCCTGCAAGTGCACCAGCACCAACCGCAGCAGAAAACGATGGCCAGAGCAGCTTAGAGAAGAGTAAAGTGAATCGCATCTTGGCTGCTTGGCTGCTGTTTACTGTCTTTTATTCTGCGCCACCGCTGGCAAACACCACCATTCTCACCAGAAACTGGCAACCGTGAACATTAACTCGTGTCAATTAGTTCCATGAGCGCGCGATAAAATGTTCTAACAAATTTGAGTACAAATTAGCGTTATTAACGGCAGCAAAAAGCAGAGAGAAGATGTTGATGAAGACGGAGAAGGAAAAGTGGGAAACTCCAGAAAATGATGCTACCAGTAGTAGCGAGCGCAGCTTGCCTGCTTCACTGCAACTGAATTTTCATTCTCACTCACTTTTTTTGAAACAGTGAAATGTATCGGCGTACCAGACACTACAGACACTACAGTTGCAAGATTAATCACAGCGAATTGTTCCTCATCATCCTCATCTTCATCCTCATCGTCGTCGCCGGCGTGAGGGGAGCGCGTAATTAGCGATAAGAGAATCAGTTCAATTGCGCCATTTAACTCGCTTGTTGGGTGTATATTTAGATGCCAAGGAAGAAAGGGAAAGAGAGAAAAAATGAGAAGGAGTGAGCCAACGGGGAAAAGTCTGGAGCAAGGATGAGACAACCCGACGGCGGACCGACCAGGAGACAAAGTGAACAACGACAACAACAACAACAACAAAAATTGGCCGCATTCAGTTCTAGTGCAGTTGCGGTACACGTGCTTTCTACTGGTGCAATGATCTGACTGATCCAGGGCATTGTCGCCCACTTTGGCGCACTGTGACGCCTTCGTTATCATCTTCTCATCGGCACTTCTCTCCTCTTTTTCCCTCTCTCTGGTTTAACATCCAAAATAGCTGCACTTTGTGCTTTCTTATTTTTGCTCTTTTTAGTAAAAGGTCTCTCCATTGCAAGATTGTGCATCTCAAATGAGAGATCCACTAGCTAACTACTAGTTCTACTTTTTTTTCTGCCGTTTGGATTCACTTTGTCGTAGTGTCGTGACACAGAACACACAGTGTGCGATGCACCAAAATAAACAGCACCACCGATACAAAAAACAAACCGCAAGATGCTTTTGCATTTGGTAGTTGCTTTGAGTAAAAAACCTTTGAAGCAGTAACCGTAATGCCAAATCTCATATATCATGTAGGTGTTAGTAATACAAATGGCATCGCCGACTAATGCACTCGCTGACTGCCTTTTCTGTTTTCTGATTGTGTCTCAGTTTGCCTGGCGGAATAATACAAACAAGTAATGCAATACAGTCAATGTGACTCAAAGGAAAAGTTCACAGTTGGATGACAAAGAGTTGCCAAGCAGTCTTTAGTTCTCTGGTCTTCTCTCCTCAATCTTTCAGTAACACCAAAAACCAAATGAATAATAGTAGAAGTAATCCTCAAATGTGCACTGTCCAGCCGTGCTATTAGGGGGGGGGACAGTCCAAATGAGTGCGTTAAAGTATTTCGTATAAAGCTAATTTATTAAATTAAGCGCACAAACTGACATCACTCAATGAAGTGACTAATAGGGAAAAAGAAAAGAAATGGCTGCAAGTGGACAACTGGTCATCTGTAAAGAGCGACCACTGACTGTCGATGACCCTATTGATAGGAACTGGTGAACTGTGTGTGCCAGCATCGCCTGATCAGCATTAGATCAAAGATTACCACTGTTGGTGACCACAAATTGGTCACCAAGCGCTCTCTAAGTAATGGGACAGTTCTCGACCACTGGTCAAGAGACACACACATACACGTAGACTGCTGCAAAACTAATTTGGCTCTAATGCAAATATAAAGCACGCAAAAAGTCAAAGTACGGCAGACAATAGAGATGGCAATTAGAATCATTCTGGAAGATGAGGCATCTCAACTGCAAAGAATCTCGGTCCCCGCTAAGCATCCCCAACGAGTTTTGCACCGAAATAGACCGAGACTTGGCTAACTGCAAAGTGAGACGGAAAGTGTAGTGAAGTGCAGTTGTCAGAGCGCTATTAGAGGCATTGTCTGCCAGTGTCCGGGTAGTTGTGCCACTGCCAGTGCCGTTGTCGTCGCAGTCGTCGTCGTCGTCGTTGTCGTTCTGCGATATGGCAATATGCCCGTCGACGACGTCGGGTGCTGCTCTGACTGCCACTGCAAATAGATGCTACCACTGCTGCCTCTTCTCTGCAGCCATTTGGTCTTTCCTTCTGGCTGTACTCTGTTTTCCTCACCCGATGAGGATCACAATGCTCTGTGATGGTGATATGCTGATATTGTCTCTCTCACTGAAACTGTGTGTGTGTGTGTGATATGGCCAGCAGACCGTTACGAAATATTTCTCCTCTTTTTCTCCTCAATTGACAAGTGCGTTTTGTCTCAGTTCCCATTTGCCATTTCTCATTCTTCATTTGCAAAACCTTCAGTTCCTCCCCTGTTGATCCGCCGTTGAGCTGCAGTTAGCGCTAACGAGATGGAGGAGATGGTTTTTCATTGGAGCAATCGAGCAGACTCAATCTCGATTCCATCACCGCCAATCAGTGTGGCCATTCAGTCGACAAGTCACTGTCACTGGGCTCCAATTTCAGCTTTCAAAAACTAGTCAGATTCACTAAAACTATAGACTAACACTAGTCGCTGAAAATGAATGCAGCACTAGATGACAATGCCACCAGTGCTCATCGTGATCATCGTCGCTTTGTCGTCTAATTAACCCATCAAACTCCGTCTGGCAACTTTGTTGTCTGGAGTCTTTCAGTCATTCAAGTCTAAACAGACGTGGAGGACTTTTCTCTGTCTGACAAACAAGCAGGAGTGTGTGTGTGTGCGTATGTGTGGTTGCACGGCCAAGTAAATCAATTGTCAAGTGAGTAAGTGAGTGAGTGCATTTGAAAGACAATTTAGACAAAAGAGTGGAGGAAGAGAGGAAAGCAGTTGACATTTGACCTGCTCTCTCACTAACAAGTTGTTTCGACATCTTCCATTCTCTTTGCCTTCTCACTGGTTGCAGTTTTTCTAGTTGTCAGTTTTCAATGCACAAGCATCATCACCACCACCCCCGCGTTGTGACGTTATTCGATCTGTCGGTAGTGCTTGATGAATATTCTAAAGCAGCTGCTCTCAGGCTGTCTGAGCAAAAAGTTCTGCCTATGTGTGTATGCATTAGCCGGTGGGAGCCGCTAATTAAATACCCACCACCGCCACACAAAGTGTGCAATCATAACGGCGACTGCCACTAATAACGGTAAGACTGAATAAATCAGCCCAGTGGAGAAGGCTATGAATAATAATAATAAAGTGTGTGAGGTTGTGTGTGTGTGTGCAGCAAGAAGGAGGAAGAAGGAAGAGGGCATAGGAAGTAAACTGCCAGTAAGTGTAAGTAAGTGGCGAGTAGTGAGCTATACTCGGTGCACTGTCTTTTGCTGTTGTGTTTGATTTACATTATAAATAAATGGAGAATAAAGTGAACCCTAAAGATGCATTATATCGAAGAAGTAAGAGTGAGAAAGTGCGCGCGCGGTGCATTAGAATCGGAAGTTGCTAAATGGCAGCAATGAATCTGCGCGCTGCACGCTGTTTATAAATTCACAGTGGCGGTAGCATAGAATAGAAGGAGACTGAAAGAGAATGGCAGAACTTCAGTGAGAGAATTGGCCGGAGAATGAGAAAGAGGAAGAAACGGACTGCAGAGAGGAAGGCAGCTTGATCGAAGCCTCTGAAGCTTAGCATGCGGTTTGAAGCGGCTTGCAAAAGCGGAGAAGCTGCTGCTGCCCGGACAAGCTGAGAACGTGCAATTGACATTTATACTGGCAGTTTGGAGATGAGCAGAGAGAAAAAGAGAGAGAGAGAGAGAGCACCTACTGCTGCTACTACCGCTGAAGACACTTTCCGAAAACTATTGAGACCTTTTACGACTCAATTGGCCACACTTTCCACACACTCACTCACTACCGCCACTGCGCGCTCATTCAAAGGCAAAGCTCTGAAGACAAAGAAAATAAACGAAATCTATGTTATGGTAATGAGAGTGCGAGTGGGAGCCACCGTGCTCTCCCCACTCCCGACAGTCATTGCAACCTTTAGCTGTCGGTAATGTTGTGAAACGCGGCTGGCGGAACTGCCATGTGTGCCAGCTTTCAGTAGTGTTGGGGTGCCTTATTATGAGTGGATGATCGAATTTGCTCACACACTTGACTCATCAACTGAGCTGCTAAGGTAGGGACTCATTTCAAAGATGCTTGGCGCCAGGCAGTTGGTGTTGGCAGCAAAAACCCACTGACTTGATTGACTGGTACTCTTGGCAGGGAAAAGAAGAGCACCCAAAAATGGTTTTGTGAATCACCAACATCAAAAGCCAGTGTGTGTGTGGGAGAGAAAAAGAGAGTGAGAAAGTAAGCCATTCAGTGGTGACTGGCAATCGATATCATCAACCGAAGCACCACACAAGTGGATGCACAGGAGGACAAGGAGGATGATTGTGTGCATGTGCTAGTGTGCTGCCAGCTAATTGCTGCCAGTATTGTCCTGGCTGAGGATGCTCTCTTTGTTGCCTCCGTCTCTGTCAAAGCAGCCCCTTCTCACCCTGCTCTGTTGATGTTCCTCATGTGGCCACTAAACTCCGTTCTTGCCAGCACAGCCTACCGCATAGCCTGCTACTGCTTACTGCTGCTCACTTTGTGCTAAAGATTTTTCTGTTTTTCTCCTCTTTGACAGCTGCTGCTGCTGCAGCTGGAGAAGAAAACTTCAACCCGAACAGTAGTGACAGTAGTTTCCGAAATGAGACACCGTAAGCGTGTGAAGGAAGCGTGTCCGAGAGCTAGAACCTCTTTCTAAGTTGAAGAGTTTCACCACAGTGAAAGGATAATTCAAATCGGCCGTGCCACGCAACAGACAGCGCAACTGTGTTTAGTGTTAGTCAATGATGCTAATGGGTGGATGTGAAGGCAGACGTACCCGAATGGCATGGCACTACTGCTAGTTGGACACCGGTCTGGTCTGGTCAACCAGTTAGTTAATCAGTGGTGCACAGTTCTGCTCTCGCAAACACTGATTCCGATAGAGCAGTCACTCAAACAAGCACTTTCAATTGTCGTTCGTCACTGGAATGGCAAGGCCACCAGCATGGCAAAAAGAGTGCCCCATTCTGAGTGCCCATTATTATCCATGGCCACCATCGGTGCTTTGCTTTGCTTTGTTTTGTTCGGTGCTTCAGTGCTGCTAGTGGTGCAGTGGCCAGTGAATTACGCAGCATTAATATCCTTACTAATATGCGTCTCATTCATTCATTCAGTCTTTTCTTGAAATAATCTATTTATAATATTGCATCCACACAGAGTAAATGATTAATTCAATTGATTCAATAGCAATGCTCCACAACCGCCACCGAAGCAGCAGCAGCACCGATCGGAAACTAGTGCGGATATTGAATATTTCACGCTCATATGACTTTAGCATCAGTGTCCGCACAGGTTTACCCGATCTTTCGAGTCAGTAATATCATGCATCTCTCTCTCTCTCTTTTTCTCTTTCAGTTGATTGCAGTTACCCGCATTAGGCGAATAAATAAGAAATTAGACAAAGAGCGAGTCTTTTCTCATCATAAGCGAGCAAGCGACAAATTGCCTTCGTCAATTTCTCCGAACAACAATAATTCAATTCCTGGAAGAGCTTTCTTGCATCGAGTGGTGGTGGACAGCCAAATTAGGCTTTGTTCTTCTGGTGACGTCCGACTCAGCAAACAAAGGACCGAACTGGAGAGCACTGCCCTGCTGCTGCACTGATGACCACTAGAGATCAACGGCAGAGGAAACAGAAGTGGAAAGAGCAGCCACATTTCCATAGTCAATTGCCGACGTGCCCAGAAAGTTCCACTGCTGACCACTTCATTTGGGTATTTGGCTATGCACTGTCGTTTAGTGCCTCTAAAATTTTTGTTTGCCCCAACTAAATTGAGAGTTCAAATGATGCACGTGTGCATGTGTCTATGTGAATGCTGAAGGGGCACTTTAAAATGGTGCGGAGTGGGGAACTGAATGAAAGGAGACTTGCCAACTTTCTCTTGTCTCTGTCCCCAGTCACCCAGTCTCCCTCTCTTCTCTCTACCGATAATCAAATTTGTGTGTACCTCTTTGCCAGTTCCCTGCCGCGGGCTGTGTGTTGTAGCTCAGGCACACTGGGGGACAGACAAACATTTAAATTGATACATCTTAAAACCAGGAAAATAATGCATACATTGTTAATGCGGGGTGACATTGCTTTGCCTTGCAACACACTAATGATGCCAACTTATTTCGAAAAAAAATGAAAAGAAAAGTTCGATTATGTTCATTGGTGGCTCCACCTTTTGCCAAACAAAAAAGAGTTCAATCGTTTCGCTTTTTCAACTTTTTTTCAAATGACATTCCTAGAAAAGAAAGAAAAAACTACAAATAGAATCACTGTTTAATGGCGGTATTAAAGTTTCGTTGTATTAAAGAATATATAAATATTTTTCAATCAATGACATCAGTGGTGGTGTCATGAAGTAACAGCATGTGTGTGTTGATCAAGTGGGTGTGTGTGTGTTTGCGACACTTCAAGTGTCAGTGTGACTGTGTTTTTGCAGTGTGGTGGTGTGTGTGCATCACAAGTGAACAGAACAAAAAGGGCAACAGAACTCGTGTCATTCTTAAAAGCGAAAGAATAGAAAGACTATGTACAGAAAGTGAAGAATGGAGGAAGAGAGCAAGAGAAAGGAGAAGGCTGAGATGACTTGGCCAAGGAAAGTGACAGCATTTTTAGGAAACAACCAAGAGATGTTGAAACATAAAATCCTAATGACTGACGCACCTGGATGCTGCACTTTACCTTACTTTATTTTTAGGACCGAAGAAACGGTATAAGGGAGAAGTTGTTGTAATCTTATGTGTGTTTTTAAAAGAATTTAAAACCTCATCAGGAATCGTATGTGGTGTTGTTTTGTTGTTAGGTGGAGGTGGTTGTAGTAGTGATAATAAAAATGGCTTTTTCAAGCAGAAAAGTATAAATTGGTTCTGTTGTTCTCTTAGCGCAGGCAGAAAGAAACAACTGTGTTGTGTGTTTCAGCAAAACATCTAGACGATGGCAGCCTACAGTCGACGATATGTACCAATGTGGATCTACCAGAATAATAAAAAGTGTTAGGCAAAAATGACCAAACCCTTGTACAATATAGATTACCTTGCAGTTAGGGCAGCGGTGGTCAATATCCTGGCACTCCGGGATACCTGTTTGTTATAGAAAACATATTAGCTCGAGTATCTTAAACGTTCAAACAAACTGCTTCACTTACAGCAAGGAATCAAGCAACAACCGAGCCAGCACCTAAGTTTAATTAAAAGATTGCATTAGTAAAAGTTACCAAATAAAGTGGTGCACTGAAACATACCCAACGAGAAGGAGAGTGCCTGAGAGAAGCCAAGTCAACAGACCAGGAGAGGCGCTGGTCTCGGTCATAACAGCGGCATTACAGTTGCTGCAGGTCACCTGCATCGGGTACGGGCCAAAGCCTTGACGAACAATGACTGTAGCAGTAACAGGAGCTAGAGGGGGGGGGGAATAAGTTAAAATTATCGTCAGTTTTTGCCGGAGAAAGAAGCAAGTATTTCAATCAATCAATTAGTGCTATTCTCTGTGCATTTGTGTCCGCCTATTGCAGTAGCATACCATACGTGCAAATCATGGGCATTAAACTGCACTTGGGGGAGTGAGGAAGAAGGCAGGCAGGCAAGAAATCGGCAGTCAATTAACGCAACAAATTGCAATTATGCAGTGAAAAGCAGTATTCACAGAAAAAAAGTAGCAGTAGCAAAAAGAGTAAAGCCCTGGAAGCCATCACCTCTCCCCTATTCACAGCTCACGGCTTTGAGAGCTAATGCTAACGTCACATCAAAGAGGAGATTGGTTCAATCTTTGATCAGCTAAGCACAGCTAGCAAGCTGATTGACTAGTGGCTAAAGACACCGTGAAGATGCAAGCTGGCAGTTTAGCGGCCGAGAAGCTATTACTATAATAACCTTTAGTTTATATTACAAATAGGCAAAAAGCCGGCAGTGCTAAGACACATACAATTCATCTTTAACAGCATGGCGACACATAATAGTGACTGCAAAAGCAGTAGCAGCAAGTTAGACTTACATCCTTGCAACATTCACACAAAACCTTAGCAGTCGACTAGTCTCCCACTGTTACCAAGAGCAAATACAATCAGCGGCAAACAAAGTGGTGTGATGGAAGGTTAGTCAGTCTGAGGGCAGACATGAAAGTATCCATCTCATTCCCAGTGTTACCATTAGTAGGAAGAGGAACAAACAAGAAACAAGCATTGACAGACTCTAACGGAGAAAAGCAAAAGTGAAAGCAGAGAAAAGGAAAATGAATGCATGCATGGAGAAAAAGGCAAGTGCTAATGAGAAGCATTAGAAGAGACCTCCATGATCTGTGTGAAGCAGAGGTGTTGCACCAAATGTTATCGATGGCCCGTTGAATGGAAGATTAGTCGCAGGAATAGTAGCAGTACCTTTTTAGAGGCAAGATGAGTTAGTTTAGATTGGAAAAAGTGTTAGTTTGTTTACAGTGAAAACGTCAAAGGAAAAGGATTGGATATAAAAAGGTGGATCTCACTTCTAGAGAAACCATAAACTATCGCAAACTTCTGCGTAAAGTGGCACTAGCGTCACCGACAAAAAGTTTTGTAAATCCGGCTGATTAGCAAAGTCATACTACTCTAATTTGGAGCCGCAGTAATTTGGCGATAAAAAAACACTGGCATTTTCAAGCTAAAGATATGGGTCGCATTTTGGGCTGACTGCTGCTGTTGATGATGATGCAAAGTAGAAAAGCTAAACATTGTAAAAATCTTACCGGGAGTAGGATATCCTTGCGGCGGGTAGGCGGCCACAAATCCAGGCGGCGGTGCAGGGTGGACCCCAGGTTGAGCAGTGTACGGCGGTGGGGGCTCCATCATCGAAGGCTGCTTTCCTTGCTGCGGGGGGTACTGAGACATTTTCCCAAAGGTGGATGTGGGAGGAAAATTGAAGATTCACTAAAGTACTGGACGGTTTTAGCTTTCACAGGCACTGACAACAAGTGGCGTGGTGGTGGTTCACAAGAGAGGCAGTCGAGGGGCTACAAAGAACGAAACACAAACATTAGCAAACAGCGAGAATAGCGAGACACAGTGGCACAGTGAGAAAGAGGAGACAGCCAATCTGCCAAGGCTGAGCTTTCTGTCTGGCTTGCTCACATACACACACACACACACTATTAATAGAGCGAGTCCTGCACGCTGTACAGCGATTCTTCAAGGAATTAGCTAATTCCTGGGCAATGCGCAAGGCTAATTCAAAGCAGTGGCTCAAATGAGGGTGGAATTGAATCACAATTGAGATATAAACACTAAACGGCGGCAATCACTACAACTGACAGTGGGCGGGGAAAAACTGAAGTATTGGGAAGGATTGGCACGAAGATGATGAAACTCTTAGAAACTAAAGGTGTTCTAGAACACACACAGGGAAAGGTGATACTAAGCACAAGAGGAAGAAGGCAACTCACTTTGTAGAATCTACGGGAAAGTGACGACGCCGATGGTGGTGGTGATCGTCTACGACGGTGACGGCCAAGTGGTTCTCTTCGAGCCTGTACGGTGAGTGGTATCAGAGGGAGGCTGCTCGGGGAAAGGGAAGAGAGTGAGTGTGAGAACGGCTGGAGACTGGAGGAGCACAAGTACAGCGATGACGGAGAGGTAACTTATGGCGCGTCAATACCAGTCTGTACAGCAACGGACAGCTGCTGCTGCTAGTGGCGATGGCGGTGGTGGTCGCGGTGGTCGTCGTCGTCGTCGTTCTGGAGTCTCAACTTGTACAACGGTGGTTCTCGGCTTGTTCTCTCGCTGCTGCAGCAGTTGTGAAAACCAACGTCGCCGAAGATCAACAGTGAAAAGTGAACTGGCAGCTAGGTGCCGCTGCAGTTACACACGCACAGACAGTGCAGCTGCGAAGTAGCGGCACAAAGCACAGACCTCAACGAGGATGACTCACTAGGTGGCCGCGCGCCTGCTGGCTGTGCCTCTATCACCGCACAGCCACAGTGTCCGCGTCCTCCCGGCGGGAAGCACAGTGTCGAAGCCAATCGTACAGCGCCTGCCCAACTCTGATGTACGGCCGCCGCCGTACTCTCTGCCGGGAGGACGGTGTTGCTGCTGCTTCCTCAATCTCAGCTGCTGCTGCTGCAGGCAGATGATCACACTGCCATTAGCTTAATTGGACACCAGCAGATTGCATCTAGAACGAAGACACTGGCAAGGGTGGTCAGGGAAAAAACTGTCTTATCTCCCAAGTTTGGATGGACGATTGCAGCACCACTGCAATGCATCGACATTTTGCGCAGTTTAGCTTTCAGACTAGCAATCTCACACTTTGCCTCTTCAACTCTTTACGTCACAGACGGCAACATGTCGATGTTGTGCAAGTGGACACAACTGATTGGTCGGTTTGTCGTTCGGTGGTACAGCTGGTTGGCAATGCTCACCAGTTGACAAAATCAATGCATTTGTGTTGTCATACCATCGCACAATTGTGCCTCTGACTGACTCACTCGACACGCACTGATAACGACAACATTTGAGCAGAGTGAGAGCGAGAGCATTTGAAATGACTGTGCTGTGGATTGATAGTGAGAGAAACTATTCAAAATCACAGATCACCTAAAGTGACTGAGCGCTTTCAATCGCACGATGACAAGATAAGGGAGACTTTTTGTTGTTTTAAAGATGGAAGCTTCAAAGGTGCCATAATCGTGGCAGCCCAAAAACGATCATTAGCAGGATTTTATAAAAATACCATTCAATCGTGAATGCTGATTTAAAGTCATCAATTCTAAGCTTTCAATGAACAAATGCGGCACTGTTTTCGATTCGATGCATTACGTCGTTTTCATAAACTGTAATGGCAATAGTTAGCGCACTTCATCGACTCTGAAAAGAGTAACTTCGACTTGTTGTCTACACCACAGCCGGACCCCATTCTTCTTATTCAGAGGGCTCTGACCTGTCAGGATTGTATCCGAAATCATCCTCCTCATTCTCATTCTGTTGGGGCTCAATGCCCTCGCGAGTCGCGATGTGCTTCGCTGGCACCGCCTTGGCGGAAAGGTCTGAAGAGGTCTGGAACCTCCTTACCGTTTTCCTCACTTTCCTCCCAGCCAACCAGCGGTCCGCAACAGTAAAAATTAAAAAATGAAATGGAAATTCGTTTACACAATGTTTATACTCCATCACTATATAACAGCAAATGCTTAGTACTTGCACACTATCAAAGTTTAAACTGCATCTACTAAACGTTTTATCCAACAATTTATTATATACGAGGTCTTTTTAAACACAAACTTTGCTCAATTTTCAAAATGTAATTTTTATTTCAAAAATCAAAAATTTTTATACAGGGTTAAATTGTTTAACATTATGCTAAAAGTTCAATTTTTAATTTGTTTACAAATATTTTTAGCAAAAAATAAACTAAACAATCACAACTATTTTTTTTAATTTTACAATGTTAAAATTAATCGAATACTATATTTTTAAGTGTGTTTTTAATTATTAATAAAAAATATAAAAATTCTAGATACTCTAATCAAACTAAACGCCCATTTGATCACTTAATATCCACAAGAAAGATTTTTTGATTGAGCGTTTGAGTTACTTGTAAACGCTTGAATGTGGTTTTTGAACTCGTTCTCATATCTAAAATTTATATCCTGATCATTCTCAAAAGGACATTTAAATGGATCTGCAACTGGGTTTTTAAGGTGAAAAAATGAGCTAGAGTTTCTTGGGCAATTGAATTTAGTTTGTGAATAAACGCATCGTGGTGATGGTTATAAAAACCGGGTACAGCCATTGCACATTTTTTTGTTTGGTCAAATCATTACTAGAAAACCGGGTGAAGAGAGTTTTAGTTGTTAAATTCTACAACTGCAACAGTTATAACGCACAATTTTTTTGAAAACTTAATGTCTGAGTTAGGTTGAATCGCTCTACCAAAAAAATGTTTTTTATGTCTAATAAAAAGGCATTTTTTAAAATAAATTAATAAATTGTTTTGTCGTTACATGATCTAATTCTGCACTTTTATCACACATTCCCCTTTTGTTGCCAATGGTGCAATAATAATCAAAAATACATTAAAAAATTTTCATATTTGATGTTAAAATGATTTTTTCTAAATATCACGCCAGTCGGGATTGTCAGCTGATTTTCAAATTTTTTTGTCATAATCAAATAGCTCACATGAGCTTCTTTTATCTCAAAATTAGCATATTTTTCATAATCAGTTTTAAAATCATAATAATTGCAATTAAAAACACTTTTGTTTTTTCATTATCTTTTAATTGATGTTTTCTAACTATCAACACAATGCCTTTATCTACCAACTAACTTCAATCGCGCAAGGAACTCCAGCTCATCTTGGCACACTAAAAGATCCAGTCGCAGCGCCATTTAAATGCCCATTTAAAAAAGTTCACGATATGAACTTTAGATATGAAAACGAGTGCAAAAATCACATACAAGCGCATAGAAGTAGCTCAAACTTTCAACCAAAACTTCGATTAAAAGATGATGAAAAAGACAAAGGAGTTTTTAAATGCAATTATTGCGATTTTAAAACAGACTCGGAAACATATGTCAATCAACACTTAAAAGAAGCGCATATGAACTATCTCATGATGGCAAACAAAATGGAAGAATTAACAGACAATCCCGGCTGGCTGGATATTCGAAATAATCATTTTACCGTCGATTACAAAATTTCTTTAAAAGTTTCTGGCAAGTACTATAGCACTATTGGCAACAACAAAAGGGGAATACGTTATAAATTTCAAACATTAAAGCATTTTGCAGCAATTCAAAACATTAATGATTTAGACGCTCTCAGACACTACAATAACAAAAGAGGAAAAATTCAGCAATGATTTGGTTAAAAATGTGCAATGGTCGTACTTCTTTTTAAGTAAAAAGCCAAAACTTTTCTTTTATAGATATTACATGATCAAATGGGCGTTTTGTCTGTCCACTACCAATATACCCTAAGTGATTGCAAATGAGATAAAATTTGTTTTTGTTGGTGTTAGTTTTAGTTTTTCAGTCTGTTTGCTGTATTTTTTTTGCATTTTTTGTCATACCATTTCTAGTATAACAAAACGAGTTTTTAAAATTTCCAGTTCAATGTTACAGCTGTAATCTTAATATCCATCATTATCAACATTAGAATGCGGTTTCAATTTTTTTTATCTGATAACCACATTTAGAAATATTCTGATCTTCAAATGTTTGTAAAAGTGTAAAATAAGTTACTACTAAATTGTCACATTTTTTGCTTTTAACGGAGTTTTAAATCTGTAAAGTATTTAAAATTTTTTAAAACCATAGCAGCATTTGGTTTGTAATAAAATCTGGTAAAATTAAAAAAATAATTTGTATTAATTGTTTGTAATCCAAAAATATTTGTAAACAAATAAAAACTGTTTTTAGTATAAATAACTTACTTTTGTATAAAAAAAATTGTAGATTTCTAATGTTTAAAATATTTTTAGAATCAATAGTTGCATAAAATAGTAAACATTTTGTGGCAAGATTCATTTAGACATTAGGTTTGATACACTCCAAAGTTGGGGAGGTGTCAAATTATTGGTTGGTGTAAGCCACATAAATCAGGGTCGTGCTAGAAAAGAACGGCACTGTCAGAGAAAAGCATTTCACTGAATTGGTTTTTATTTCTGAACTATTCTTAAAGATTGATGCGAAAGGCAATCTTGAGTTGGCATTAGCTCATTTGCCTGTCGACTTCTCGATGTCGATACTGCTTCTAAATTGACTGGTTCGTTTGGGATTGTTTAGGACAGGTAATTGTTGGTTCGTTGGGGTTGGGCGCAACGTGGGCAAGCAAGCAAACAATGACGACGACCTGTTCTGCTTGGAATCAGAAAATGCACTGAAACAACCAGCGCAACTTGCTTCGTTTTTACGTGGCGGGCGCCAATAAACAAAAATGGTGATTCGTTAGAGGGCGCTTGCTGCAACTAAAATGATCTAAAAAAGATAACTACAAAGTTGGTTGCTAGTCGGCTTGGCTAGTATGGCTAATATCGCACAATTGTACCTCTGACTGCCTTGACTCACTTGACACGCACTGATAACAATAGCAATTGAACAGAAAGAAAAGAGAGCAATTCATATGAAAACGACTTTACTGTGGATTGATAGCGAGAAAATGGCAAAAAGGCGGTTGAAAGTCACAGGAAAACTAAGGTAACTGGGAGTTTTTAATCGCACTACGACAAGATAAAGTAAAGATGGCAGTTTTAAATGTGTTATAGTATTGGCAGTCCTAGAGCGACTACTTGCAGGACTTTCTAAAAATGCCAATTCTAAGCTTCCAATAAGCTCCTCGGGTCCCGCTCGCTTCGCTCGCGAGACCCTCGTCGACGGACGTTGACACTGGCCAAGTCACGTCAGACCTCGCGGTCGTTAGCTGTGCACCGCTACAATCTTAAAACTATTTTACCCATCGATCTCTGACGTAACTTGCACAGCTAAAAAACTGGAGTTATTTTGCCGTCAATCTCTGATGTGACTTGACCACTGTCAACTTCCG
>JAALOO010001188.1_pt1 | contig 18910 bp, 17 predicted proteins | sample 7257641 | NCBI WGS metagenome assembly JAALOO01 (sample SAMN14085613, study PRJNA598686) | mite metagenome | biome: ENVO:01001000; feature: ENVO:01001002; material: ENVO:01001226; isolation source: single female mite from University of Michigan culture on fish food culture... ...
GGCAATCGATAAAGATTTAGCACCACAACTTTCAGCCCATAGAGATGAGATAGCGCTAAATGCAGATCTTTTCGCTCGAGTGAAGTCCATATATGATAATAAAGAGAAATTAAATTTAGATTCCGAGGATGCGAAACTACTGGACGAGACATATAAGAGTTTCGTTCGTTCTGGTGCAAACTTGTCGGAGGAGAATAAGGAGAAGTTGAAGAAAATTAATGCCGAACTTTCTGTATTAACAACAGCATTTGGACAAAATTTATTAGCAGAAACAAATAATTTTGAGTTAGTAGTTGACAAAGAGGAGGACTTGTCTGGTCTGCCGGAAGCTTTGAAGGCAGCAGCTGCAAGCGAAGCTGAAGCGCGTAGTAAAACAGGCAAATGGGTTTTTACGTTGAAAAATCCTTCTGTGATGCCGTTTCTGCAATATGCTGATAACCGAGAGTTAAGGAAGCAGATTTGGGATGCCTATCAAAAGCGTGGAAATAATGGAAATGATTACGATAATAAGGAAAATCTCAAGAAAATCGCCAATCTCCGGTTGGAGAAAGCCAACCTGTTAGGTTATCCTTCCCACGCTGCTTATGTTCTTGAAGAATCTATGGCAGAGAATCCTACCAATGTTTATGCGCTATTAAATAAAATTTGGACACCAGCTTTAGCAAAGGCTAAGATTGAAGCAGCGGACATTCAGACAGAAATTGAAGCTGCAAAAGATACGTTTGAAGTTGCACCTTACGACTGGAGATATTACCAAGAGAAGATTCGTAAATCTCGTTTTGCGCTTAATGAAGAAGAAATTAAACCTTATTTCAGTCTTGCTGCTGTACGTGAAGGAGCTTTTGCTACAGCAACGAAGTTATACGGTCTAACCTTCATTGCGCTAAACAACGTGCCTGTTTATCACCCTGAGGTTGAAGTTTATGAAGTAAAAGATAAAAATGGGTCCCATTTGGGGCTTCTGTATGCCGATTTTTTCCCGAGAGAATCTAAACGTAGTGGTGCGTGGATGACTTCTTATCGTTCTCAGAGTCGTAAGGGAGGGGCACGTGTTGCGCCCGTAATTTCTATAGTTTGTAATTTTACCAAACCTATTGGTGATCAACCCGCATTGTTAACATTTGATGAGGCAACGACATTATTTCATGAATTCGGTCACGCCTTACATGGTCTTTTATCGGATGTACGCTATCGGAGTTTAGCAGGAACTTCTGTTTCTCGTGATTTTGTCGAGCTACCTTCACAAATTATGGAAAATTGGGCCGCGGATCCAGAGGTGCTGAAATCTTACGCAAAACACTATAAAACCAAAGAGGCAATTCCGGATTCCTTGATAAGTAAATTAGAAAACGCGGGTACCTTTGACCAAGGGTTTGCAACAGTAGAATATCTAGCGGCCTCGTTGTTAGATCTAAACTATCACGCTGCGACAGCTCCTATTACGCAAGATATCGATGTGTTTGAGGGTGCTGCGATGAAGAAGATAGGTTTAATTGATGCGATTATTCCTAGGTATAGAAGTTCGTACTTCCAGCATATTTTTTCTGGTGGTTACTCAGCTGGTTATTATGCGTACATCTGGTCTGAAGTATTAGATTCGGATGCCTTTGCAGCGTTTAAAGAAAAATCCTTGTACGACCAAGGGACTGCAGCATCATTTCGAAGAAATATTTTGGAACGTGGTGGAACAGGAAATCCCGCTGAAATGTATCGACAATTTAGAGGTGCGGACCCAGATCCAATTTATTTGATGAAAAAGCGAGGTCTAAATTGATTTTTTAGCATTTCAAAATAACAAAGCCCTCTAAATTAGACTGCCCCCCAAAAGTTAGACACTTTTTGGGGGTATTTTGTCTTCTCATGGATATCAGAATTAAATGCCGGTCGAATTAAATTGTAGGTCGTATAAGCCTTTATAATAACCTTCTTTCGCAAGCAGCTCGCCGTGCGTCCCAATTTCCTTAATTTCACCTTTGTCGAAAACAACAATCTTATCTGCTTTTTGTATCGTTGATAAGCGGTGGGCGATGACGATCGCGGTGCGTCCGATCATCATTTGATCGATTGCTTGTTGTATCATTACTTCGGTCTCTGTATCAATGGAGGAGGTCGCCTCGTCCAGAATAAGGATTGTAGGATTATATACTAGCGCTCGGATAAACGACACAAGTTGCGCTTGACCGGCAGATAATGTAGCCCCGCGTTCTTGTACTTGATAATCAAAACCTCCAGGAAGTCTCATGATGAAATCATATGCACCGACTTTTCTCGCCGCTTCGATAACTTCTTCTCTAGTTATTGCAGGATTCTGAAGAGTAATGTTGTTGAAAATAGTATCCGAAAATAAAAATACATCCTGTAGTACCGTTGCAATATGGCTACGTAAGAACTTAAGATCGAACTCACGGATATCGGTGCCGTCTAATAATATCGCACCTTTTTGGATCTCATAAAAACGACTCAGTATATTGATTGTTGATGATTTGCCTGCACCTGTTGCTCCGACTAATGCTAGGGTTTCTCCTGGTTCAACATGGAAACTTACATCTTTTAAAACCCATTTTTGTTCATTATACGCAAGCCATACGTTTTTGAAAGTGATGTCGCCTAGTACCTTATCAACAGTTTTTGTTCCGTGATCGGGGGTGAATTCGTTCGTGTCGAGCACCTCGAAAATACGTTCCGCAGATACCATTCCCATTTGTAACGTATTAAACTTGTCAATCAGTTCCCGGATTGGCCGGAATATCATATTGATATACATTAAAAAGGCCACGACCACACCTGCAGAAATATCATTTGCTAATATTTGTTTAGATCCAAACCAGACCAGTAGCCCCGTGGCAATCGCGACAATAATTTCTAACACAGGAAAGAAAATGGAGAAATACCAGTTTGCACGTATGTTGGCATCGCGGTGTTTCGCATTTATTTTCTTGAATTTGCGCATCTCTTGGACATCGCGTGAAAAATATTGGATAATCGCCATTCCGCTGATATGTTCTTGTAGAAATGTGTTAAGGTTGGAAACCCATTTGCGAACATCTATGAAGGCAGACTTCATCGCTTCTTTGAAGATGTACGTTGCCCATATCATGAGCGGCATGGGTATTAAAACGATAAGCGTTAGTTTCCAGTCCGTATAAAACATTACCCCGATAATGACCACTAGTTGCAGTAAATCCCCAATTATTTGTATAAGACCCTGTGAGAAAATATTTGAAATAGTTTCTAGATCGGATATGGTTCTTGTGATCAGTTTTCCAATAGGTGTATTGTCAAAATACTTTAAGCGAAGCTGAGTAATATGGTTGAATACTTGAATTCGTATATCACGAATTACATTTTGTCCGAGCGTGTTGGTTGTTAAGGTATGATAATAGCGTACTATTGTCTGAATGATAAGCAGTACGATCATCGCAATTAACATCCAAGTCAACCCTGCGGTATTCGAAGATAGAATATAATTGTCTAACGTGTATTCAATTAAAAGCGGTAGCGCTGGCGCTACTGCAGCAAGTAATATGGTCAAGATTACTGATGCCCAAAATATTCCCTTGTATGGCTTCATATACTTCACCATTCTCCCCAAGAGTTTATTGTCGTATGTCTTTCCAGTTATTTTTTGATCGCTCAATGTTTATCGTTTATATAGGGGTAAACAACTCTTGTTAAATATAATGCATGTGCGGGGACCGAAGTTCCTGCATTTGCCCGATTTTTACTTAATATAACCTCTTTGATGAACTCAGGTGTTTTATCTTTTAATCCAATATCTAGCAGCGTACCTACTGTTGCGCGAACCATGTTTCGTAAGAAACGGTCTGCGGTGATATAAAATATGCAGCCTGCTTCGGTTTTTTCCCACCGTGCATGCTTTACTGTACACATATTGGTAAATACCTGCGTGTTGGATTTGGAGAAGCAACTGAAATCTTGTTTTCCCAATAAATATTCTGCGGCTTTGTTCATCTTCTCTATGTCAGGTATGTCCCTAAGGTGCCAGGACCGGTTGATCAAAAATGGATTCTTTGAGAAGTGAATATGATATTCATAGGATCTTTCCGTTGCATCGAAACGAGCGTGCGCTTGCGGGGCTACTTCGATCATTCTTTTTACAGCAATATCAACTGGCAGAATGGAGTTTAAGGAACGAACAAAATATTCTTTATTTTTAATTTGGCTAGCCAAAACATCCAAGTGTACAAAAAGTTGTTTGGCGTGTACGCCAGTATCTGTACGCCCTGCTCCAGTCGTTTCCACTGCGGAACGGAGCAATGTTTTCAATCCTTCGTTTAGCCGTTGCTGGACAGACGTAGCATTATGCTGCACTTGCCAACCGTGATAGGCAGTTCCGTCATAAGCTATCTCAAGAAAAAAACGTTGTAATGTATCTTTCACCCTGCAAATCTAATGAAAACTCGTGTAAGCTGTTTGTAAAGTTAACAGTATCCTTGCGATTGTTAATGACTGAGTCGAGAATTTAATCTTTTGAATCAAGCAATCAAATTGCTTACTTTGTTGTTAGAACTAATATTGATATAACATAGCACCATGATTCAACGTATTCAAACCATTTGGCTTTTTTTAGCTTCTATTGTTTTATTAGGACTTTTTGTCTTTCCTTATGTGAATTTCATTGATTTGGTAGGTTTAGGCAAAAGAATTTTAGTGACTGGAACCTTTTCATCGGTAAATAATGAATCCGTTCGAGAAACGAGCACGATTATGCTTGCTATGGTAGCAGGCTTCGTTGCATTACTTCCCTTGATTGCTATTTTTCTGTTCAAAAACAGAAAGAATCAGATCAAAATAATTGGATTAATTATTGTTCTAGTTGCTTTATTAGGGATATGGATGTTTTCTAATGCTGCGTCAAAACTTGCCGGAATTTCTCAGACTATACAAGCGGGAAATATTGGTGTAGGTTTCTTCTTATTGCCGGTTGCTGTCGTTTTTCTTGCAATGGCGATTGGTGGCATACGCAAAGATGAAAAACTTATCAAATCTGCTGATCGTTTGCGTTAAAGTTGCCCAGAGTACCTCAGTAATGGTATTTTAAAATATTTAATTGGATGAGGTGTTCTGCAATCGCCCTCCTCACGTTGTGAAATGTGCTTATTGCTTTATAATTATGAGGAAATACTTTTTTATCTTTTCTTTTATGCTGTTTTTGTTGAACGGCAAAACATTTGCGCAACAGGATAGTACAATTAAAATCATAGATGATATCCAGATCGATGTGAAATCCGTACAAGTAGATTCTAGTAGCGATACACTTACGGTAGAACTTTTCTTAATTTCCTATCAAATGGATCCTCGAGAATTTAAATTGAATGCTTTTGCGACACAACTTGAAGATGAGGACGGAGCTTCCCACTTATTCAGTTCGATTCGTATGGGCCGGGTGATGGTTAAGATCGAAGACCGACAGAATTATTTACATTACTTAATTAATGAAAATGAACCTGTACTCTTTACATTAAAAGTCGCAGGTTGGGCAGATCATAAAGCCAGTAAACTAAATCTGGTGTTCGAGGATAGTAACGAGGAGGGGAAGTTTCTTACACATCAGATCAATTTAAAGTCTGTTTGGTAGAAGTAATTGACATAAAAAAGGCTTACTTTGTTATTAGTAAGCCTTCGTGCAATAAATTATGATGTTATCTTGAATATCTAAATTGCTGTTTATCCATCATCGTCATTTGTTCCTTCATCATCTTTATTTGATCAGCTAGGAGTTTATTCTTATCCGCTTTTTTCGCTTCTGCGAGTAATTTTTCCGCTTCACGTTTGTTTCGCTTCGCCATTGCGACACCGGCTAAACTAAGCTTTGCCATCGCGACATTGTGATCCATATGCAAGCCAAGCGCTAGGGCTTTCTTAAAGAATTTTTCGGACTGTAATGGGGCACGTTGTGATTCTAATATTCCCAAAAGCATATGGTAGTATCCGTGCTGTGCGCTTATCAATTGTTTTTCGTAGTTTTTTATATTTTTCAACCATTGTTCCGCTTTTGGCATGTTTTCTTTCCGTAGAAACCACTGTGCGATTAACATATTTTCATTAAAGAATACAGTTACCCATGCAATGATCGTTATAAAGATCCCCAATATTCCCCAGCCCCATTGTGAGAACCAAAACAAAGCTACAGTTCCCAATAGCAAGAGGCTACTTATTATTATACGTACTATATTAGACATATGTGATAATTTCTTCGTGTATAAAATGAATACAAATATCCGGTTATTTTGGAGGTTATCCAACTTGTTTGGGTGATAAAAATGTAAAATTGTATTTTTGTGTAATGAAACCGTTATATCATTCTAGTTGGGAACCTATTTTTGCATCGCTCCTTCAGCAGGACTATATGAAACGCTTGGCAAATTTTTTGGCAGATGAACGGAAGCAGGAGCTTGTTTTTCCGCCGAAGAAATTAGTTTTTAATGCTTTTATGCAGACACCACTGGATGAGGTTAAAGTAGTTATTCTTGGGCAAGATCCTTACCATGACGATGGGCAAGCACATGGACTGTCTTTCTCGGTCCCCGAAGGTATAATTTTCCCGCCATCGTTAAAAAATATATTTAAAGAATTGTCAAATGACATTTCAGGTTTTCACTATCCGCTTTCGGGAGATCTTTCTAAATGGGCAGCACAGGGAGTTTTATTATTAAATGCAACATTGACGGTACGTGCGCATCAAGCTGGATCGCATCAAAACCGAGGCTGGGAAGTCTTTACCGATGCTGTTATTCAAGAGGTTTCCACTCGGTTAGAACATGTTGTTTTTGTTTTGTGGGGGAATTATGCCCAGAAAAAACGACGATTAATTGATGAAAAAAAACATGCCGTTCTTGTATCGGCTCATCCTTCTCCATTGTCTTGCTATCGCGGTTTTTTTGGTAGCGGACCTTTTTCTGCGATCAACAGGTATTTGAGTTCTGTAGGCAGAAAACCAGTAGACTGGATTCTTTAAGCGTATAATTCTTTTAAATCCTTATACTGATAATCTTCATTAGATAGTTTCTGGATATGGTTGATTCGGATTTTTCGTCCTTCTTGGTTGATATGTGTGTGTAATAGGTGACTATCGTAAATTACTCGAAATGGTTTTGTAAAGTCGATCGGTTCACTTGATTCGCCCAAGGTTACATATTCTAACTTACCTTTGGTCGTGAAGCGTTTCACAAGTATCTTGTGGTCGGGAGCCTGCTGTACAGTAAACCACGCGCCATCTCCAACTCCGCCGAGGTAGAACGCGTCTTTTGGTATTGTGATGGGTTTTGCGGAGTAATCCATTTGGCCGATGATGATGTCGTCGGGGAGTAGCATTGCTTTACGCCGGACAACATTGTCTCCTAATTGCTTCCAGAGAAAACCAAAGGATTTCCAACGGTTCATTCTAAAGTGTTTAAGTCCTTCTTCCGGAGTAAATGAATAGATCATTCGGTCTGCAACTGCGTTTACGACATTGCTGATCGGGCTAGCTTTAATTGTTTCCGGGAAGTTGATGCTGTGTCTCCAGGTGTATTTCTTTGAAGATCTGATCAGCATTCGTGTAATGAATCGGGAGCAATTATTGTTGTTCCGTGCAACGGCGCCATAAGGGTATGTTCCTTGATAGACGCAATCGTCGCCATATGTCTTGGCGCGCTCGAAATTGATATCATGAACAATAGAAAAATATAGAATACCCTCTCCGTACATCGCTGGTTTTAATTGTTCAAAATGCTCGATAATTTCTTGGAGATTATTGATTTTATTCTCTTGAATTTCGGCATTAATCGCGATTTCTAAATTCGGGTCAGAATATTTGGATCGCGCGCGACCATAGCCTCGAGGTGCAATATAACGGCCGAAATCGTAGAAATGCATTTCACCGGTTTGCCGTTTGATGATCACTATTCCTGTATGACCGACCTTGAAATTTAGGTTCTTTACTAAACCTATTTTTTTGAAAAACATCATCCATTTCTCGTCACCACGGATGGTGGCATCAGGCCAAGTTAGGATGATTGCTAAATCAGTAAATTTTTCTTGTTCTGTAGGCATTCAGTCTTGTTTTCTAGTATTCCAAAGGTACGATTGGTTCTTTTTTACTTGTCGACATGATCATCATTGTTTGAAATGTCTTTACAAATGGGATTTTTGAAATTTTCTCCATGATAACCGCTTCATAGGCTTTGATATCTTTAACGTAGACTTTTAAAATAAAATCGCAATTTCCAGTGACGTGATGACATTCAGTTACCTCTGGTATCGTTTTTACAGCTTCTACGAACTCTGGGATAGCGTTGTGTGTATGGAAGTCTAATGATATTTGTATAAATGATTTGATGCCCAGACCAAGCATTTCTTCATCCACAAAAGCATGATAGCTTTTTATAAAGCCAGAATTCTCTAGTTTTCGCACTCTTTCTAAGGTCGGTGCAGGGGATAGGCCAATATTAGAAGCTAATTGTAGATTCGTAATTCTGCCATTTTCCTGTAATAGTTTCAGGATTTTTAAATCTGTTTTATCTGGTTGGTATGGCATTATCGTAATTAGCTTTGTTAATATAATATTTTACGGATCGTAAATATACAATATATTATTTGGTAAACAAAGGATTGGCCCACTCGATATATTATAGATAAAAACAATATTATCAATGACGAGATATCGTTCAGTTCTATTTGCAATCATTCTAATGTCATAATAATAATGAAGAAATTCGTTTAAAATGCGGGGGAGTGACTTTTGTTGCGGTTTTTGTCAAAAAGTAGGTTTTCAGTCTGTTCACGATGGGATTAATTGTATATTTAATCGTATCTTTGTAGTCCGAATTAAGGTAGGAATCGCCGATAAATATAAGGGGAAGAGAAATGAGTACCAAAGACGATGAATTACTAAAAGAGCTTGAGCTCGAAGAATATAAATACGGTTTTACAACCGATATTGAGATGGAGATTGCCCCGAAAGGGTTGAACGAAGACGTTGTTCGTCTAATTTCCGCAAAGAAAAATGAACCAGAGTGGCTTCTTGAATGGCGCTTGAAGGCGTTTCGTCATTTTTTGACAATGAAAATGCCTAGCTGGCAAAATTTCCAAAATCCGGAAATAGATTTTCAGGATCTTTCTTACTATGCTGCTCCGAAAGCCAAAAAGCAACTGGAAAGTATGGATGAAGTTGATCCTGAGTTGGTCGCAACTTTTGAGAAGTTAGGTATCCCACTTGATGAACAAAAGATACTAGCGGGTGTTGTGGCTGTAGATGCCGTGTTTGATTCCGTATCTGTGAAAACCACGTTCCGTGAAAAGTTAAAGGAGCAAGGAGTTATATTTTGTTCCTTTGGAGAAGCAGTGCAAGAATATCCCGATCTTGTAAGAAAGCATCTAGGGACCGTTGTGCCGCAGACTGATAATATTTATGCGGCTTTGAATTCTGCTGTTTTTTCTGATGGATCATTTGTTTACATCCCTAAGGGTGTTCGTTGTCCAATGGAGTTGTCTACTTACTTTAGAATTAATGCGCAAAACACTGGCCAATTTGAACGCACGCTTATTGTTGCTGACGAAGGAGCATATGTGTCTTATCTTGAAGGATGTACAGCACCGATGCGTGATGAAAATCAATTACATGCCGCAGTTGTTGAACTTATCGCTGAAAAAGATGCTGAAATTAAGTACTCTACTGTACAAAACTGGTATCCTGGAGATAAAGATGGTAAAGGGGGGATATATAACTTTGTTACCAAACGAGGGATATGTAAAGGAGACAATTCGAAAATCTCGTGGACGCAAGTGGAAACTGGTTCTGCAATCACCTGGAAATATCCAGGCGTTATTTTAAAGGGAGATAATTCGGTTGGTGAATTTTACTCTGTAGCGATGACGCGTAACATGCAAGTTGCAGATACGGGAACGAAAATGATTCATTTAGGTAAGAATACACGGTCGAAAATTGTGTCCAAAGGGATTTCTGCTGGTAAAAGTCATAATAGTTACCGTGGTCTTGTGAAGATTGGTTCCAATGCAAATAGAGCGAGAAACTTCACGCAGTGTGATTCGCTACTGATTGGCGATCGCTGTGGAGCACATACATTTCCATATATCGAAAATAAAAATAGTACGGCTCTTTTAGAACACGAAGCGACGACTTCGAAGATCGGTGAAGACCAAATATTTTATTTGAATCAGCGCGGGATCGATCCAGAAAAGGCGGTTGGTTTGATTGTAAATGGGTATGCCAAAGAGGTCTTGAATCAATTACCAATGGAATTTGCCGTGGAGGCACAGAAATTACTAGCAATTTCATTAGAAGGATCAGTAGGATAAAATTTAAAAAAAAAGAAGCGTATGTGCGTTCAACGTAGAAAATGCTTCTCACAATAGTAAAAATATAATGTTAACAATTTCGAATTTACATGCGTCTGTTGAAAGCAAACAGATTTTAAAAGGATTAGACCTAAAGGTGAACGCTGGAGAAGTTCATGCGATTATGGGACCAAATGGTGCCGGTAAAAGTACCTTAGGTAATGTACTGGCAGGGAGAGATTCATATGAGGTAACAGATGGAACTGCAACACTCGATGGTGTTGATTTATTAGACCTGGCTCCGGAGATACGTGCTCGTGAGGGTTTATTTTTAGCCTTTCAATATCCAGTGGAAATTCCAGGAGTTTCTAATATTAACTTTTTAAGAACAGCCGTAAACGATATTCGCGAATATAAAGGGTTACCTCCGATGGAAGCAAAGGAATTCTTACAACTTGTGAAAGAAAAACAAAAGTTGGTTGAATTCTCAGCAAATCTAGCAAATCGTTCTCTGAATGAAGGATTTTCTGGTGGAGAGAAAAAACGGAATGAAATTTTTCAGTTAGCGATGTTAAATCCGAAGTTATCAATTCTTGATGAAACGGATTCTGGATTAGACATTGATGCTTTACGTATTGTAGCAAATGGTGTAAATCAATTACGTTCAAAAGATAATGCCTTTGTGGTAATTACACACTATCAACGATTGTTGGATTATATTGTTCCTGACTTTGTTCACGTATTATACAATGGTCGTATTGTAAAGACTGGAACAAAAGAGCTTGCATTGGAGCTTGAAGAGAAGGGTTACGATTGGTTAAAAGAGTATGACACGCAAACTGTTTAATTAAATTCCTATGGGTAATTTAATTGACGGATTGACAATAAATAACATGAGTACATTAGTTGCAGAATCATTATATCAACAGTTAGTTAGTGCTTTCGAAGAATCAGAAACAATTCAGAGTCAATCTGAATTGGAAGATTTAAGACGGGAGGCTTTCGATCGTTTTCAAAAGGAAGGTTTTCCCACTGTAAAAAATGAAGAATGGAAATATACCAATCTTCATAATTTAGTTAATAAGCCGTACATTTTGAACGTCGAGGCAGATGTGGATACGGTAGATACCAGTTTTGCCGATATTCCAAATCTTGATGCACATCGTGTCGTATTGGTTAATGGTCAATATGTTTTGGCTTTTTCTTCATTAGAGGATGAGGAAGGTTTAACTGTAAAACCGCTTAGTGAGGCTACTGAGGAAGCTAATTTTCAAACACATTATGCACAATATGCTGATAAGACAGACAATGTTTTAGTTCAGTTAAATACAGCTTTACAAACCGCAGGAGTTTATATCTCTGTTGCCGCAGGTAAGGTTGTATCCAAGCCTGTGCACATTATTCACATAGCTAGTGGAGATTCATCCTTCTTTGCGCAGACACGTAACCTTATAGTTGTCGAACCAAATGCTGAAATTGAAATTGTAGAGTCTTTCGTAACTCAAAATGGATCTGCCACGAATCTACACAATAAAGTGACGGAAATTGTTGTGCAGGAATCGGCAAAAATGCAACATTACTATTTGCAAGTCGCCGAGTCCACTAGTGCTTACATAAATCACACGGAGGTTTATCAGGAACAACACAGTTTATATAATAATTATAACTGTAACCTCCCAGGTGCTTCGTTTGTTAGACATAATATCAATGTTCGTCTGGATGCTGAAAATGTGGAGTCCCATCTTTATGGAATAAATTTGACAGATGGCAAGCAATTTGTCGATAATCATACCATTGTCGATCATATGAAACCGCATTGCGAGTCGTATGAATGGTATAAAAATATACCTCAGGAAGAATCCACGGCTGTTTTTAATGGAAAAATATTTGTCCGTGAAGATGCTCAGAAAACAAATGCATTTCAACAAAATAACAATATGTTAATCGGTGACAAATCAACGGTGTTTACAAAACCACAGTTGGAAATTTTCGCTGATGATGTTAAATGTTCGCATGGTTGTACGATGGGGCAATTTGATGACGAAGCGTTATTCTATCTTCGTGCCAGAGGTATTGGAGAAGATTCTGCTCGCATTCTCTTAGTGCATGCATTTGCCTTTGACGTAACTTCTCGCTTCTCAAATGAAGTTATCCGTACATATGTGGAAGACTTAGTTGCTAAAGGATTATCTTAAAAGGTTATTCGGGTAACTAGCGGTAAAATATAATAAAAGCCTTGTTTCTTATGTCGATAGAACAGGGCTTTTTTGTTGTGTCTATCGAGTGATAATAAAGATCTGTGATGGTGTACATCCCAAGTTCATATTTGAAACAAAATAATTATGAAATTCACCGAGCTTTGTCCTCCTCTGAATAGAGAATTGATTTAGAGAGGGAAGAATAAACGCTTAAAATTAAGGGTTTATTTAGAGCGAAAGACGAGATTCGAACTCGCGACCCCAACCTTGGCAAGGTTGTGCTCTACCAACTGAGCTACTTTCGCTTATCGTGACAAAGGTACTAAAACGTTCCATTTTTGTCAACACTATTTAAAAATTTTAATGCAGAGTCCTTTGTTGTTTGGGTGAACGTAACTTTATCTTTTGATAGCGTTGATGCAATTTATTCCGTCAATGGCTGCGGAGATGATTCCTCCGGCGTAACCAGCACCTTCTCCGCACGGGTAAAGTCCTGTGATTTGAGGATGTTGCAAAGTGTCTTTATCGCGCGGTATACGTATGGGCGAGGAGGTTCTGGATTCAACACCGACAAGAACTGCTTCGTTTGTATAATAGCCATTCATTTTTTTTCCAAACCTAGGTAAGGCAGCACGCAAAGCCTGATAGACAAATTTTGGAAGAACCTCCGTTAAATCGACACTTCTTGTACCTGGTTTATAGGAATTTTCCGGCAGCGTATTAGAGATCTTTCCGTGAACGAAATCAACCATCCGCTGCCCTGGAGCCACTAAGTTGCCTCCTCCGATATCAAATGCCCGTTGTTCGATTTTTTGTTGAAAGTTCAACAACGCAAAGGGATCTTCGCGGGCTCCAGGAACATCTTCCAGATTGATTTGAATAACCGTCCCTGAATTTGCGTGTGGATTGTTGCGTTTTGAAGGCGACCATCCATTCACCACAATTTCATTATGATCAGTCGCACACGGTGCAATCACCCCACCAGGACACATGCAAAATGAGAAAACGCCACGATCGTCAACCTGTTCAACCAAGCTGTAATATGCAGGAGGAAGACTCTCTGGACGTACACTACAGTGATATTGTGCTTGGTCGATTATCTCCTGCGGATGCTCGATGCGTACGCCAAGAGCGAAGGGTTTTGATTCTATTTTCCAGCTATTTATTCTGAATAATTCGAAGATATCTCGGGCGGAGTGTCCCGTTGCTAGTACGACATTATCGGCCTTTATATACTCACCCAGGTGCGTTGTGATTCCTGTAATTTTATCGAATTCGGTATTTATTTGTTCGACTCGGCAATCGAATTTAAATTCTCCGCCATATTCTATTATGGTATTTCTTATATCCTCAATTATATGGGGAAGTTTGTTCGTCCCAATATGAGGGCGTGCATCAATTAATATATCTTCGGTGGCACCATGATTAACGAATATTTCTAAGACCTTCTGTACATCACCACGCTTGTTTGAACGGGTGTATAGTTTTCCGTCTGAATAGGTTCCTGCTCCCCCTTCACCAAAGCAGTAGTTAGATTCAGGATTTACATATCCTACGCGATTTATTTTGGCTAAATCTCGTCTGCGTTCTTGGACTGTTTTTCCTCGTTCAACAACAATTGGTCGCAGACCTCGCTCAAGACATTGGTATGCCGCAAATAACCCCGCTGGACCTGCCCCGATGATGATCACGGGGGGCGCCGTATTTACTGATTTTATTTTTTTTGTAAATGTCTGGGGAACTAAAATTTCATCTATTGCACAGATAATGCGTAGTCGGTAGAGAACTTGCCTGCCTCGAGCGTCGATCGATCGTTTTCTGATGTGAAACCCTTTAACACGATTGATGGAAACCTTTAGCTGTTTTGCTATTAGCTCTTTTAAATGTTCCGAATCATTTAAACGGTCCGGAGAAAGGGCGATTTCTATTTCTTTTTGCATATGTATTGTTGGGTTTCTATCCCAAAGTTTCGACAAAGTTAAGTATTGTAATACAATTTTAGGCTTTGGATCCTGTTAAATTCCATACTTAAATAGCTCGAATATTTAAATGGTGTTTCGTTTATTGCAGTCACAGAGATTTAAACAATTTTCGTATATTCGTGTTGTTGGATTGTGCATAGGCAGTCGAGCATAAAACGAAGTTGTAAGTCGGTTACCTTTGGCGAGGACTTACGTAATGCTTCTTTTGTAACTTGTAATTCATTTTTAAGAGTTAATTATTATATATGAAAAGATTATTGATTGCTTTAGTAGGTTTATTCACAGCTTTATCGTTTAGTTCTTGTGGCTACAATACGATGGTGTCTAAGGACGAAAATGTGAAAGGAAAATGGGCGCAAGTAGAAAATGCTTATCAGCGTCGTGCCGATCTTATACCGAATTTAGTTGCAACCGTTAAGGGGGCCGCTGAGCATGAGGAAGGTACGCTTACCGCAGTAACGGAAGCCAGAGCGAAGGCGACATCTGTTACCGTTGATCCTAATGATCTTTCGGAAGAAGCAATAGCTAATTTTCAACAAAATCAAGACGCTTTATCACAATCAATCGGTCGGTTGTTAGTAAGTGTGGAAGCTTACCCCGATTTGAAGGCGAATGAAAATTTTAAAGAGCTTCAAGTGCAACTTGAAGGTACAGAAAATAGAATATCTGTGGAAAGACGGGCGTATAATGAAGCGGTTCAAGATTATAATACCACTGTAAGAAGTTTTCCGAAAAACATCATGGCTGGAATTTTTGGTTTCAAAGCTAAGGGAACTTTTAAAGCAGCGGAGGGTGCAGATAAAGCACCAACTGTAGCTTTCTAATTTATATTTAATGGTAATATTGAAGATGAATGGGGACGTTGTTTTTACACGGCTCGTTCATCTTTTTTAATTTAATAGAAGGATGGAAATTTTTTCAGCAGAAGATCAAGATCGAATCGTTCAGGCCATAAGTATAGCCGAAAGCAAAACTTCAGGGGAAATCCGATTGGTGGTAGATAGAAAACTTTCTCACAAGACTGCTCTGGATGCTGCTGTTGCGTTTTTCAAAAAATTAAAAATGCATGAGACTGCACTTCGAAATGGTGTGCTCATTTATTTGGCCGTTGATGATCATAAGTTTGCTATAATTGGTGATCATGGTATTAGTGACAGGGTCGCCGAAGGATTTTGGGATGAAACAAAAGAGCATATGTTATCTTTTTTTAAACAAGACGAAGTGGCTCAAGGTTTGATAACGGGAATACATGATGTTGGCGAAAAGCTCTACGCATTTTTTCCGAGAAGAAATGATGATATAAACGAACTTCCTGACGATATTTATTATGGAAATAACTAACACGTAGATGTTTCGATTAAAAAAAACAAAAACAGGGGGGAGTAAATGGGCAGTTGTATTAATTTTTTTGCTGCATGGAATACTTTCTTTGCATGCCCAAGAGCTTCCTGAGCCACCCAGTCAATTGGTTTCTGATTATGCGGGAGTACTCAGCTCTACTGATAAACAGCGGCTAGAACAGAAGCTTTTAGCATATGAAGATTCTACTTCTACACAAATCGCAGTAGTTTTAGTTAACACTACTGATGGATATGAAGTAGGTGATTATGCTGTGCGATTGGCAAAAAAATGGGGTGTAGGGGGTAAAAAATACAATAATGGTATTATGCTACTCGCCGCAATAAACGACCGAGCTGTAACAATTCAGACTGGTTACGGTATGGAAGGAGTATTACCTGATATTATAACTTATCGGATCATACAAAATGAGATTAAACCTTCCTTTCAACGGGAGAACTACTATCAAGGTCTCGATAATGCAACAAATGCCATCATTGCTTACGCCAAGGGAGAGTATAAGGCAGATCCACGTGAGCAGTCTGGCAAAGGAGGAGGAGTTCCGATTATTTTAATTGTCATCATTGTTATTGTTGTGATATCTATAGTTTCCAAAGGTGGCGGAGGAAACGGTGGTGGTAAAGTGATGACCGGTAGAGGATCTTCTGATTTATTTTGGTGGACCCTCCTAAATGGCATGGGGCGTGGAGGTCGAGGCGGGGGCTTTGGCGGCGGAGGTGGTGGCTTCGGTGGCGGTGGAGGCGGCTTCGGTGGCTTCGGCGGCGGCGGTTTTGGTGGAGGCGGCTCCAGTGGTAGTTGGTAGAAGCAAGTAAGAATATTAAAGATTATATATAATGAAGAAATTAATTTTGACGGTATTGGCAGGAGCACCGTTTGCACTTTTTGCACAGCAAGACTTTACATTGAACGGAAAAATCGGCGAATCCTCTGCGAATGCGAAAATATATATCCAATATCGTGATAATGGCCAAGGTGTGATTGATTCAGTGAATGTTAATAATGGTGCATTCAAATATCAAGGTACTGTTTCCGAGCCAGTGCAAGCAATGTTGTTTTTATCTGCTAATGGTGCTTCGATGAGTGAGCTACGAGAAAGTGAAGAGCGACCGCCTATGAACGCTGTTTTTTTGTCTAAAGGAGACATCCAATTTAAAGGCGATAGTTTTGAAACCGCGGTGAGCTCTGGTAATGGTATTAATGAAGATTTTTCGAAATATAAAGCTCAAATAGTTTCTATCAATAAAGAATTTGAAGCGCTTGATGCCAAATTCCAAGCCGGGTCCGAAGAGCAGCAAAAAGATGAAGAATTTATTGCTAATCTACGCGAACAAGCAGAGGAGATTTACAAAAAGCAGAACTTGATAAATGAGGAATTTGTTAATGAGAATCCCGATAGTTACGTTTCTTTATCGATATTGGACGAGCTCGTGTCTCCGGAAAATATTACATCATTCGTGCGACCCGCTTATGAGAAATTGGGGGCGTCGTTAAAAACGACAACATTAGGAAAAAGCCTTGGTGAAAAAATTGAGAGTATGGGTAAGTTAGCGGTAGGAGCAGTTGCCCCTGAATTTACTTTGCCCGATACCGCTGGAAAAGAATTAGCACTTTCTTCCCTACGTGGTAAATATGTGCTTGTCGATTTTTGGGCTAGCTGGTGTGCTCCATGTAGAGCCGAAAATCCTAATGTGGTTGCAGCCTTTAATAAATATAAGGACAAAAACTTTACCGTTTTAGGCGTGTCTCTGGATAAACCCAATGAAAAGGATAAATGGTTAGAAGCTATTGCAACAGACGGTCTGGAGCAGTGGCCACATATATCGGATTTGCAATTTTGGAATTCTCCGGTGGTAGAACTTTACTCGATTCGTGGTATTCCGCAAAATTATTTGCTTGATCCTGAAGGTAAAATAGTAGGATCGAATTTAAGAGGTGCGGACCTTGAGAAAAAACTGGGAGAGTTACTAAACTAAAGGTTGTTAGAAAGGAAAAAAATAGACGAGGCCGATCAGCCTCGTCTATTTTTTTTACAAGGAAAGAATTTCTACAAGCCTTGTCAGGTTTTCGTTTATTTTATCGATGTGTTTAATAGCTTTACCAAAAGGGGTGTAGTGTACCTGTCCACAGATTAATCCAGCCATTTCTCCTCGTCTGCCTTCCAGAAGCCCTTCCACAGAAGCGACACCTAATCGACTTGCTAAGACACGGTCCATACAAGTTGGTTTTCCACCACGTTGGATGTGTCCAAGTATGGATAGTCGCACGTCATAGTGAGGGAAGTTTTCTTTTATTTTCTCCGCAACTACTAATCCGCCTTCTTGATCTCCTTCGGCGACAATAATTATGCGTGAAGATTTATTTTTACGCGTTTTATCTAAGCGCTTCATGATTGCATCGTAATCAACTTTCAATTCAGGGATTAATACAGCCTCAGCGCCAGTACTTATTCCTGAGCGCAGAGCAATAAGCCCAGAATCACGTCCCATTACTTCAACTACAAAAAGTCTATCATGTGATTCTGCGGTATCGCGGATTTTATCAACAGCATCTACAACAGTGTTAATAGCTGTATCGTAACCTATTGTAAAATCTGTGCCTGCAAGGTCATTGTCGATTGTTCCAGGTATTCCAATAACGGGAATATCAAATTCCTCGATAAATTTGGAAGCCCCTGTAAATGTGCCATCTCCGCCAATTACAACCAGCGCATCAATCTCGAGTTCTTGCACTTTTTCAAAGGCCTTTTGACGACCTTCGAGCGTTCTAAATTCGTCGCTTCGGGCTGTCTTTAAGACTGTTCCTCCCCGTTGTATTATGTTTGCCACGGATTTAGCATCCATTGGGAATATATCACCATGTACTAAACCGTCATAACCACGGCGAACTCCAAAAACATTTAATTCATTATAGAGGCCAGCGCGGACTACGGCACGTATAGCTGCATTCATCCCCGGTGCATCACCACCAGAGGTTAATACTGCAATATTTTTTATCGTCTTCATGTTGTTTAGATTGTTATCATTTATTAAAAATGTCTATTCCTTGTTTTAAATATTGAGCGTAAGATGCGAC
>JAALOO010000952.1_pt1 | contig 18902 bp, 7 predicted proteins | sample 7257641 | NCBI WGS metagenome assembly JAALOO01 (sample SAMN14085613, study PRJNA598686) | mite metagenome | biome: ENVO:01001000; feature: ENVO:01001002; material: ENVO:01001226; isolation source: single female mite from University of Michigan culture on fish food culture... ...
AATTGGTCTCGGCTATTGGCGTTGTTGCCCGTTGAATGCAAATGGAGATGAAAAATGGCAAACTAAACAAAAGCTGCTGCTGTTGCTGAGGCTGTTACAGCGAAAGGATGGCAACAGACATTTGAGTTGTTGTTGCCTAGGCGGCAGCAACTTCAGCTGCACCAGTCCTGCTAGCTGGCTGATTCAAGAGAGCACAACTGCACAAGTCAGCTAGGTGGCAGGGAAAGTGAGCTCCGGTGAAGCTGATGCTGTTGGAAAGGTCATCAGCACTGACCCATTGACTTGTGTGCTGTTGCTGCAGTCTCAGTGGTGCCTCATTCGCTCACAAAAGACACATTCACACTCTGGGCAATTGTACGAGAGCTAAGTAAACGAAACGAAGGTGAGTGCAAGTCAACAGAGAGAAAGCTTTTTAGAGAATAGCCTGTGTGTGTGAGCCGCCAGTGCTGCTGCCAGGAGACGCAAAAAGGCAAAATTTAGGTAAACTTTCGCCTCTAAATGGCCGGGTTACCTGAAACTCACCACTTCAAGGGTGTCCATTCTTTCATTCCAAGACAATGAATGCAGGAAAAAAGTGCACAAAGCGTACACAAATTCATCATCCCAGCAATGGAAAAGTTTATGTTGTTTTGTAGCGAGTTGCCAGCGACCTCGGCTAGCAACAGATTCCTCCACTGGCCGACTAGTGAAGCGATCAGTGCGTAGCTGAGCGTACGAAAAGAGGCACCAGAGAACTGCGAACTGACTGTTGCTAGCCGCACTTTCACAGACAACTCACATCACTGACTGTTCATAGAAAGAAGGACTCCGCTTTCCAGGAAACTCGGCTATTCTCAAATTGTTCGTTTCCTCAGAGAGGTCAGGCAAGCCTGTGGCGTTAACAGTGACCAGTCAAAGTGCACTGGTCGAGTTGGGTGGTGCTTGATGGCTGTGCTTGATAACCCCAGTGCAGCCGCCAATTTGTTCAGTTTGTGCGCACTGAATCCACAAAGGAAAATGCCCAGTGAACAGCAGTGCACTCGCTGTATGTTTGAGTAGTAGCCAGAATTTGTTTGACACTGTGTCCATCAACTCTGCCTTCTAGAAAGCACTTATCAAGACTGCTGCTGTCCAAAACGCTGTACGACGAGACGATGTCTCTCTTTCTCTTTCAGTTTCCTATCAAATGAACGCGCGCACATCAATGGAGAGAGTGGGCACGTATGTAAACACTTTCTTCAGTAATGAACACTGCTCTTATCAGTCTTGTCTGGCAGCCGTCACCAGAACGCCGAGCACTGTTGTGTGTGTGTGTGTTGACAGTATTTGCTGCTGTGCCCGTCTGTCTGTCTGTTTGGCCAAAACATCTACAGTCACCAGCACCATCCAAACCAGAAAGGTGACCAAGCACCAGTGCCAAAACTTTGCCAGTAGTGATAGGACAGGGCCAAGAAATGATGACAGAGTGAACGATAGCGAATTGATGATGATGATGATGATGGTGATCAGTTGTACAAGTTGATACTGTACGGCTTTCTTTTCAAGGGATTCAATAGACGGCTGATGCAACAACTGTAGGCAACGGTAGACTGGGCGACACCAAAAGAGAGAAGGAAAAAGAGAGAGATTGACACCGATTGAGAGAGAGGATGACTACTAGCAGGGAGCATCGTGCTCCACTTGCCGTACATCAGCTGAGTTGCAGATAGAGGTAGTCTGCGCTGTGGCTATCGATGTAGAGGATACTCAAAACATCGCTAGTATAGAATGGTGCTGGTGTAGGCTGGTATGGCAAGACTAGGAGGAATAGGAGCTCTGCACAACCAGGATGTACGGGAGTGAATGTGAATGAGCCCTGGTCCTCGTTTTTACTCGTCTAAATGGCAGTGCAATCAATCGATTTATGGCTGTGATCGAGATGGTTGTGGCCATTAGGCAGAGGCCTCCATTCGACGACTTGAGCCTTTGCCAGCGTAAACGATACAAGCTGTGTGTTTACCATTTCAGCAGAGTACAAACACTGAGAGAAATGGCTGTTTTCCCCTTTGCTGTTAGGCTCATCATCGCTTTCCCTCTTGCTCCACCAAGACGAGCGAAAGCGAGAGAAAGGAAAAGCAAAAACAGTTATGCCGTTTGGGTATCCGGTTTGAGGCTCACAGCACATCACTAGTCACTCTTTCCCTTTCAGTCTCTCTTTAACTGGATAAATTACTAGAAAGGAGCCAAAAGATAAACAGAGAAGTGCCCTGTCTGCTGATTACGGCCAGTGCACGCACTCACACTGACAAGGTCCACAGACTTTGGTGCCACATCATCACTGTGATGTGGCTCGCGACGTGGCAACCACAGTTTATGCCAATCGATCAGATTAAAGGAAAGAAAGCAGACAGAGAGACAAATGAGGAAAGTCGATGTTGAGCTAATTAGGGAAAAACTCGAACAAACAGCCTTTTTGCCGGCAAGCCAGCGAGCATGTGACTTCAGTTTTGCTGGTGCATTTTGTTAAAACTGTTTGTAAGACTAACACTGCTGAATGCCCCTGCAGAGTGGGCAGCATTCCAATGAACAGTTTTTACAATCACGAGGGTGTTCCCGCCAGTGCTGATTTTGAACATCAGATTGGGGTTCAAGGATTCTCCGAGAAAGGCAGTTACCAGGAAACTGACAACTTTTGCTGCTAGGATGTGGGTTAGATCGGCCAGTGGTGATTGGCAATTGAGAGAGCAAGAGTGAATGAGTGAAAGTGAGAGGGGCAATTTCTGAGAAACCGACCAGTGTGTTGTTCGTTGCTAGCATGTGATACTATCGTGCTGTGTTGGTGAGCAGTACCAGAACATATGCTAACTGCTTGTGTGTATTAAAACACCAGAAAGATCTGTCTGCCTGTCTGTTTCTGTGTAGTGGGAAATAGTAATATGATAAAAAATGAGCCATTCTGCCATTGACACCAGTGCCTCGTGTGTCTGCATTCGAGAGATGCCTTTGAGAGCAGCTTCGTCATCATGTGACTAGTGAATGAGTGAGTAAGTGAACAGGCTTTTTTCTTTACCAGAAAAACGGAGCATTTTTAGCGAAGGCACATAGACAACTGTTTCTTCCACTACCAGACACAGAACAACAAATGAGACTCATCGCTGACTGTCGATGATGTCTTTTTGGTTGTTCAAAAAGTTTGTTGTTTTTCTAGAATAAAAAAAATAAAGATTCAACAACAATATGAGCAGTAAAGAGTAGTATTGATAAAAGTATTGCAAATACACAAAAAAAGTGATTGTCACAGCGTCTAAACAGCTTCAAAGACAATGGCAATTTTTTATTATTACCAGTGCTGCTGTTGTTGGCAGTGATGTCGTCAAAGCGCAGTAGCATTGATGTTAGCACTTTGTGCAGGCACTAGCAGCTAACTAACATCGATGTTGAGGGTGTCCCCTGAAGGAAAAATAAAGAAAAGGGATCCCACTTTGAAGGTGCCTCTTCTTTTTGTCGATCGCAAGTCGATGTCCGACATTGAAGTTGTTTACGTGCACCGTTCGTGGCCATTGTGTAGTCATGTATGTGTGTCTATTACTGTTTCTTTGCTGTAGCTTCGAGGCTCAAGGTGCCCATCAGCTGCAGCTAGCCTTTTTACATTTTGCCTCAGCCACCACAAAGACTAACAGTGAAATGTCAGAAACGAGAAAAAGAGGGAGGGAAAGAAAAAGGCAAAACTAGTGGAGTGCAACGTGCTTTCGGAGGTTGAGGCACACAAACGAACTCACTTGGCCAAGTGGCTCGTCGGCGAGTGGCCATAAAAAGAAGTGATGGCAAAATGGTGGTGATGGTGCAGCTGATGGTGCATAGGTGATGAATGGTGATGAAGGGATGCTTACATTTAGCCCTGCTTCACCATTACCAGTGCTTTTGTTGCCTGGGCTAATTGGCATTTGAAGAGTTGAGGCACCAGAATTAAATTACTACTGCTGGCAAATGAGTTAAAGTACTTGGCTGAGACTCCTCTTTCCTAAATTTCTGTTTATCAGTATCGAAGCTCACTCTCATCTTTGCCTAGTTTGCCAACAATTGTCAACACGTGTCTGATCATAGGGAAAAACAATATGGCTAGGTGTGCATAAATCAATTTAGGGAAATTAGCAAGGCAGCGACTAAAGTTTTAGTTGCTGGGCTGGTCGTTGACCCACAAAGGTTAGACGTTTGTTGCTCAGCTATTACTTAAGTTTTGACTGAATTTGTCCCCTTTTTCACGCAAATAAAAAAGAATAATCTGCGTGTGAGGTAATTTCTGCGGATAGCCACTGATGCAGGGCAGAGACTAGTGACACAAACCAGGTGACAGTCTTTCTGTTGTTTGTAATCTGCATTAGCAAAGTGCAATTAGCAGTAGTAGAAGCAATGAACAAAGACAATACAGCTGGAACAGTGCGGCGAGAAAAGTTTGAGTACGGGTGGATGCATTCAGGCAGCACTACACTTCCTACTGAGTCACCACAAAAGAAAGGGAACTAGCACGAGTTGCCGTGTTCCTAATCCCTTGGCAGCACGAGGATGTAAAAAAACGACTCTGCAGATAAACGGCGACAAAGGAGGAGAAGAATATTACGATGTTGACGTTGGTCACTTTTGGAGAAAAACAATGGACTTGAGCTTTCGTCTAGTGTCGATAATGAAGTTAAAAGCAAAGCAGACTTGGTAATAAAGTGCTGATAATGATATTTTCTGATGCCTAATGGATATTGGTAGTGATGATGGTGATAAAACGAGGCAGGATGTTTCATTTAATCTGCATCATCTTTATCGTCATGACCACTGATCTTGATGATGCAGCTACTGCTTCAGTAGTGTAATCAGATGAACAAGTTTTTAGTGCTACTGTGTGTGCATGCTTCAACGTCACCACCAGATCACCAAGATCACACGCCATGAAGGAGATAGTGTAAGAAGCAGATAGCAATGAGTCAGACAAGCAAAAAGTGCAGTGGACAGGTGAGCAGGGCTGTGCTGTAGCAATTCAATTAGGCAGAACGGCGACATAAAACTGCTGTACAGGCAACTGTTCGGAGCAATTATCCATCTTCCTTTCCCTCTCCTCCGCCTTCTCCGCTGTTATTGTCGACAATTATCGTCCAGGTTGTTGGTAGTGTTGGAAGTGCTGGGAACCTTGAAATGGTTGAGAGACTGAAGTAGCAGTGAGTTGTTGTTGGTTCAGCAGAGTGTGCTGACAATGCAATAGAGGCATACAGAATCAGCAGTGCTATATGAATGGCAGCTGCTGCTTTGGACAAATGCGACACTGTCATAGTTCACTGGTGCTCTCGCTGGCCCTCTCTTTGAAACAGCCCATTAGCTCTGCTGTAATAATCGATATCACCGGACACACGCTCTTGTTGACAAACAATTTGCTTGGCCGACAGAAGTGTTCACTACCATTTTGACTACCTGCCATTGGAACCACTGAAACCAAAATCAAAGGACAATTGGCATTTTTGCAGCTATTTTGGCTTCTGTACAGATTCGATATGGCCAATTTAGTGACCTGTTGCTGACGTACACTCACAAAAAACTGCTGTTTAACGCGACTGCCATTAAATTGATTCAAATCAATTGAAAAGGCTGCAAAAGTTTTCGTCAATGTGGCTCACTGTCAGTGATGAAGTGCGTCACACTTTGCACTGCACTTCTCGTAATCAACAATTCGTGACTTTACTACTTCTCGTCCTCGCCGCCTGATCAGCTGTTGTTGTTGTCTTTTATTATTATTTTGCACTTTACAGTTTCCGTTCTCAGAATATCAGTGTGTATGCCTTTTTCTTGTTTTTAAACAGCCACTCTAGTTCCTGTGAGTCGGTGCACCGTGGTAAAGAGGGGCAATGACGATGAGTGGTGATCACCGCACTGACAAGAAACGGGAGATTGTGATTGGTGCAAACAGAAAGAAAGAGAAAGTAGTTAGTGGCACAAGTTGAAAACAATTTGCAAAGTGCTAAATGTAAAATGCTATTGACAGACACACACACTCAATCAGTACAGTTCATTCTGGCAACGGAGAACGTCCACAGTTCAATTACTAAATGAGTTGGTGTGTGTGTATGAACTGCAAACATTTGGTGTTGCAGCAACCAAAGCTAGTAGCCAGGTCTGTTGCCTGCACCAATCGATTATCTTTTCTTCACGACAAGAAGTAGCCGCTGCTCTTGCTATTGCTTCAGTTATTGATCGTGTTTTTTCAGTGCTCTAAACGGATCACTTTGAGTTTCACAGTCAGTCAAAAAAGAAGGAGAGGATTGAAAGACCGCGGACTAATAGCCGACAAAATGCTGTACAGTGATCGTTGCGCTGAATAGCTGCTGCAACTACTGCAGCCACTGCAGCAGTAATCATCTGCACCACCTATGCAACAATTGCGAACAAGTGCAATGCAGATTAGACGTTAGTCTGATGACTGGTTGAGGTGACTGAGGTGATGGTCGTGGTAATGGCTTCCATTGGTGCACTCAACTTAGTCTTTGCAGTTGTAGTGCACTGCTATTTACAGCATCAACTGTGCCATGAACTACCTTTTATGTAAAAGGCTTACTAAGGCTAACTCGGTTTTGAGCAACTTTTTCCCCTTATGTACTTTTGTCATTTATCTTTTCGGCAAGTTGTCTACATATTTTTGCAATCTAAACATTTTTGCGCTATTAAACTTTTTTACTTTAAAAATGAATTATTCAATTTAAATAAAAGCTTTGTAAATAGTGGCAGTTATCTTTTGGGTGGCATCAGTTGCCTGCAGGCGAGTACAATTACAAGTTCAGTACACCGTACACCTGCGCCAATCAGTCAGACAGTTAGTCCATTTGTCTTCAGGCAATGGCGTCATTCAATGCCCTCTTCACTTCACAATGACTCATCTTGTTATCGCCTGTTTTTCGTGCAAGGCTGAACACTGAACACTGAAACCATCTCAAAAAGCCAAACAAAAATTCATTAAAACTGGTTAATTTTTTTCACTAATATCCTTGCAATGTAAACACACACACATTCACCAGAGATTACTACTGGCCCGTAGTGACTGCCCTTGCCAACAAAAGCCCCCTGAAGTGGACAGCAAAAAAAAGGCAAACAGGGGTGCAACTGATAGAGGACAGCTGAATGTGACCGTTGTAGACAGTATCACCACCCAAATGGAAAAGGAACGGCAAACAAAAACTGGTGAGCTTATCTCTGAAACTGTTAGTTTTTCTGGTACAGCCTCTTTCGAAGTATTTGGTGGCGTGAACATGGCCACTTCAGTGTGTTTGGGCAACAGCATGTGAAGGGAGGAAGAGTCAGTTTGGTCAGTTTCAGTGAAATCTGTTATTTTGGTATGCTCAATTTATCTACGAGTAAATCGACTTGATGTGTGTGTGTGTTGGTGTTGGTCTGTTTGATCAGCGCAAGGCAGCAGCAATTGTGATATTGCAGCTGCTGTGTTGGTTAATACCAAAGGACAAACAACAGACGTCAATGGTGGCCTCATTTTATTCAGAATACCAGAGAGAATTTAATGAAATACAAAAAGTGCAAGTGCATTAAAGAACCGATGCCTGAAGTGAAGTTGATGCAGAAAAACAATAAAACCAAGCCAATTAGGCTAATTAGCCGGTTCCAAGTTGTGTACCTTTCGTTTGTTTTCCTGGTCCTTGTTTTACCACAGTAGTTTCATTTTGCTTTAATTCAGCACACTAAACTAGCACCCACTTGAGAATTGTCAAAAAAGTCGACATAAAAATGTGACCGACTACTATTCTCAATTTAAGACTAGAGAAGAGGTAGAGAAGGAAAAGGGAAAAGAAGAAAAGAAAAAGGAGGAAAAAATGAGTGCAAACTGATTGAGATTGGAGCCAGGAAGTATTGGAACTGCACTACAACTCGATGTGCCTCGAGTGTGATAAGTCAAACGGTCGACATCGACTGGTACACTCCGTGGGGAGGGGAAGGGGGAAGTCGTCCGCAAAGCCGCTTTGGTGCACTTGGCTGCTTTTGGCTGCTGATGATGTCGCTGTCATCGTTGTCGTCTCCGGCGCTCTTATCTACACTGGGCAATTGGCACGTAGAGCACCGCACAAACAAGGCGATAACAGCGAGCAGCTGAGGCGCCGACAAACCGACAACAGTTGTGTTCAGCCTTGCCTTGCTGGTACTTTACTCTCTGGTTTGCCTCGGTTTGTTTTGACTTTTGAACTCTAGTGAGGCAGCGACAACAGAGAAGAGCATCCGCAGTTGAAGCTGTCAAAACCTGCAAAACTCACTAATTGGCCGATTTGCGCCGTGGAAGATGGGGCCACTACAACAGCAGCAACAGAGGCAGATTAGTGTTAGCAACCGAAACACCAACACCGACGTGCGTATACACAGGCAGACAAATGTAACTATTTTCAGCTCCTTTCAACAGAGTTGTGAGCAGGTGAGGTGATCTCCTACTCTCGCTCTGTTCACTCTGAGACAACGGGAAGTGGCAGCCATTAAGTTGCGGGCAGTGAATGAGTTTAAAGGACATCAAGCCATTCACCTGTGGCCTACGAGGTACTGCTGCCACTTCAACGCCTTCTGCTGTGCCGCTTTCGCTGGTTGATAGGCGCAGAAAGGGAGACCAAGACAACGTGAAAATGCATCCACTGCAGTCTGCATGAGCTGTCACTGAACGGACAGCAGCAAACAATGCACTACCGACACTTCCAACAACTCCAACAGCAGCAGCACCAACACCAGCAGCAGCAGCCACTGACGCCACGGCCAAATGGCGCACACCGCTTCGAAAGGATCTAAACTGCTGCCCTTTTAGTTGAAAGCGCAAAGAGTGCGCGCCTTCTAAACGACTCACCAACGCTGCAGTTTTTACACCAAGTTGTTATCTATTTTCTGCCGCTCTCCTCACCTCGCCTTACCTTACTTTACCTTACCTCTGTTTAATTTCCAATTTAATTCCAGTCAATTGTGATGTCGTTGTCGTCAGTAAATAGACTAAAGGTGGCAGTGGTGGTAGTACCAACTTAGATGGCCACCACTTTCAGTGCCCCCTCAGTTTCTCCCCCTCCTTCCACTTTTGGTAGAAAGGAACATCACTCGTTTTGGCACACAACCGTGCACACCGCATTTGTGGCTGCTGTTTTTTGGTTAGCAGTTGTCTTTTACCAGTGTTTAATTGACGCGTTTAACTTTCTTTTCTGCAGAAAAGCAACCATTATCCTAAATTACAGACAGGCAGAACTTTTAAATCTGAAAAAGGTAGAAAAACGAAAGGTTTTTTCCAAGGTGTGCGTGTGCCTGTGCAGCAGCAGCCAATTCAGCGATACTTTGTTCTTTTCGATGCCTGATAGAGGTGCCTGAAAAAAAGGTATACAAAAGTAGCACACACTTCGGCGTTGTTAGACTAATTGTTAAGAAAGCACTAATTCTGTCATTTGAACAGTCATGCCAGACGGCTGCAAAGACTGCAGAACATGTTTCTGTCGCCATAAACTCGCCTGACCAAATCGACGCGCTAATAGCCGAGTTTGCTAGCTTTGCACACACATTTGCCCATTAGTTCGCATTACGTAAGTGCAAATTGTAATGAAGGCGGCGGCCGCTCTAATGAAGCACACACACTTAGAGAGCAACATATGCAACAATGTGTAAAGACAAACCAAAAAAGTAGCAGCTGTGTGCTGTGTCAGCTGATTGAAACTGTTGCATACACTGTGTTGTTTCTTCTACAAATTACTAGAAAGCATTTTAGTTGAAAAAACTGAAATCAAACTTAGCAATGCTAATTAGATGTGAAGCAGCGCCGATCGTACAATCAATCTCACAGACAGACAGACAGAGGATCATGTGATATTTTGCCGATGCATGGAGAGCAAAGCAGAGCATCCTACCTGTGCGTGTCTTTTTTGGTGAGAAATAAAAATGAGCACTGTACGATAAATCACAAATATAATACTTACCTTTGCTGCTGATGTACTTGTCCTGATAGAAGAGACTTTATGGAGAGTTGCCCAAAGAGGGCAGGCTGATGCTGGGTGGCTGCTGTGTGTGCACCATCAGATGATGTGCTACTGTACAAATTGATGGGAACCTGCCAATCACCACGTATGCGCACACAATACCCTTCATCAATTGTTTTTTCCCATCAACATCAGCAGGTGCGTCTATTGCTTTGTGTTGCTGTTGTTGCTGCGTTCATTGGGAAGACATGATAAGGAAGCCCTGATACCGGTTAACCGGTGCTGTGCTGTTGTTTGCTCTTATCATGTTGACTGTTCCAATCGTAATCGATGACATGTGACACTGACTTTTTAATTGCTACACTGTACTTGGGTCTCTCTTTCCCTCTTTTTCTCTCTCACACACTTACTATCCTCGTCACCATAGCTCTTGCTCAAAGGCTAACCAATGCTACCTGAGATAGTGAGGCATTTTACTCTTCCTCCTTGCATTATGACAACTGCTTTACCCTCTAGAATCTTCTATTTTTTACAAGTGCTGCTGGCACAATAAAGCAAACACGCGGCACAAGTTTTACACAAGGGTTTTGCTATCAACAGATTAAGTTAAAGTGTTTGTGTACTAACTTACAAATGACGAGAATGCCATTGCTTACTGCCACACATACCGTCCGCAATTCTTGGTATTTGGCGCACGAGACCACCAATAATGCTGCAATAGCAACATCTGTAGACACAAGGTCAGTTTCGTCATGTACACGTTAGGGTAGTGAGATCTACATCACAACCACAATGGTCAGCGCTAACTAATCAGAAAAAGGAGTGGATGATGAAAGTGTTTACCTAAATTGAGTCATGTTTGTAATTATCTACAACAGAGAAAGGCAAAAGTGCAAGTAATGGAACGCAAAATTAAAAGTGCTGCCAAATCTTAATTTTAAAAATGTTTTTATAGGAGTTGGTAGTGTCCTCTAGTGGAGAAAAATGAGAAATTTTTTAACTCAAAAAAATGGCAAGACAAGGCAGATGGTTGTCTCAAGAGAATATATTCTTTCTGCTGCGCCAAAATATTTTAGCTCTATGCCACAGTTTGTTTTTAAATCAAAATGGAAGCCAACACAGCTACTGAAAAACCATCACAAACTTTACCAACTATTGAACCACCTAAAACTTTCACGACTTTTTTAGATTGCGCTACACATTCAGCGGATAAAAATGCGGAATTTCAAGCAGCACTATCAAAATCAAGCACTAATGAAAGAAAATTGTTGTCATCATATTTTCAGTTTCCATCCTCATGGCCGTTTTTGACAATTTATGATTAACTATCCACCAAAGTCACCTTGTAAGTATTAACATTTTATATTTTGCAAAAACAAATAAACGTTAATGACATTTATACTGTATCAACAAAACACTTGTAAATCATTTAGTCAATCTATTTTAGGCACTGTGTAAACATAAAGTGATTAGTACATAACTGTCAACAATGAAACTAAAAAACTAGAGCTCCACTTTTCAATTAGCCCAGGATGGTTTCACCTCATCGAGCAGTTTGTCAATCTTGGCCATTATCTCCAGCATCATTGCGCTAAACTTTTCAAACTGCTCAGTGGTGATGCTCTGCGAGTAGGTTTCCAACTGAGCGACGTCCTCCAACAGTTCATTGCGTTTTGCATCAGGCAGACTGGGAATCAGTGTCTTCAGGTTGTGCACCAGGTGGACCACTTTCACGCGAAGCGTCTCAATGACGGCAGCCAGCTCTTTGCCCTCCTCCTCGCTCAGCTGCCCATCAGCTGCCCCACCACCTTCAGTGGTTCGTGAGGGTTGTCGAAGGGAAAGAGCGCTCACCGAGGCGGTTAGCTCTCGCACCAGGTCGTTCAGAGCCGCCTGTTCAGGCTTTGGCTGTGCTGATTGCGATGCTGGTGCTGATGCTGCTGGAGGTGACTGTGACGGTAGAACCACCGGTGCCGGCTGTACACAGTTTCCCGAGAAAAAAGATTTATTAAATGATGATAAAAAGTAAGCATTACTTACTGCCGGTTTTCCTGTCAACCAGGGATGCTTCTCCACAAAGTCAAAGGGCATTCGGTTGTTGGCGTTGATGCGCAACAGGGCGGTGAGAAAGGCTCGCCCGTGTTCACTGATGGCAGATAGTGCCGCCACATTTCGCCTGATCTCCTCCTCAATCCCTTCAACTGGAGTACCACCGCTAAAAGGGTACTTTTTGGTGAGCATAAAGAAGATGTTCGCCCCGTACGACCAAATGTCCGCCTGAACGGGGTCAAACTGCTCGGTGGTGGCGTTGCCGTACACCTCCAGCGGCTGGTAGTTGCTGGCGCCACCGTCCGCCGGTTGCTGTTCCGCCGGCAGACAGGGACAGTAGAGGACGTCGTGTTCGTTGGTGTTCCAGTAGATGACAGCCTTCTTGAAGCCGGTCAGTTTGAGGTAGGGATTGTAGGCGCTGCCTAGTGGCACCACCACGAGGTGCTCAGGAACTAGGTCGCGATGGGCTATTGCCTGGTCACCTAGAAAGTCCAGTGCCTGGTGGAGGTGTTTTGCCCAAGCGACCGCCAATGACTCGCTGGTAGTGCCGTTTTTCTCCAGGTACTGGCGCAGATTGCCACCGGTGCAGTACTCCTGAAAGATGTACACCTTCTCGGCGTCGTAGAAAAGGTCCAGTGAGTACACCACATAGGGGTGCTTCCTTCCCAGGTGGCGGATTATTTTCAGGTACAACGAGCTGACTGGATCCTGATCGGAGCGGTTGTACACTCGAACAGAGATGCTCATGCCCAGATCAGCGGTGGTTCGCTTTGCACTGTATATCTTGTGCTTTGGCCCTGAGTAGTAGACGGTGCTCTGGTCAATTTTGTACTCGGAAAAAACGGTTTTGTTGGAGGCACTTTCCAGCGACTGGCAACTGTTGGCGTTGATCATCTGCGAGATCTGCGACTGAAGAAGACTGTGGACAAAAAGCATACGGCGAACGGTGGTTTTCTGGTGGTACTGATCGGCCACTGCCTGGTCTGCATACTGGTGCGCCTGAGGGTGTCGGGCAGGCATTGATCGGGTGGTACGGCTGCTCGGTGTTGCAGTCGGAGGAACTGAGGTACCACCGACGCCAGCTTTTCTCATTACCTCATTCGAGCAGCGAGCCATTGCGTGGCTAATGTACGGCATCTTTGCGTGATGGTGGATTGCTTGTAAAACTTGGGCTTTGTAAAGCAACGTCCATCTAAAATGTTTTTGCTTATTACCTTTGAAAAAAAAGTTCTAAAAGTTTAGATTGACAAAAAACAACAAAAAATAGTTTATTTGGTATTCACAAAATCGCACATGAAAATATCAATAAAAAACATCAATAACAAGAATAATCTGTAGGTAGATGGGAAAAAGGAAAAAACCTCTGAAAAAACTGTACCTTTACATAAAAGTATTTGTGTAAGTGGTTTTCTTTGGTGAAATCAAGTTAGTGTAAAGGAGGAACAATAATAAAGTTGAAAAAGGCACAGTTGAAAAAAATTATGGTAGTGATGGAAAAAATAAACAATGAAACAAACAAAAAAGAATAGTGATGGTGGTGGTCACTTGGTCCCCTTTGAGTGGGCAAAGGTGACATTGATGAGGTACTTGCAGCAGTGCGTCAGCAGCTGCTTATCTGCATTGAACATCTCCGCACAGTGCAACTCCCGCGTATAGATGTCCAGTCCGTACTGGCCCTCCTCAGGAAAGCGAATGCGAAAGGTGACCAGATCGTCGTCGTCGTCAATGGACACTGAAACGTATCGGGACAGACGCCGCTCGTCTACGCCATTCATATGCAGTGAGGCCATAAAATCGGTGAGCGGGCGTGACATTCGAAACTGCGTCTCCAGCTCCCGACCGGAAAAAATAAGCGCCTCCTCGTGAGTCAATGGCACCAGACCAAAGAGTCGCGTCGCCTTGAGAGGACCCCACTCGCCGCTGGCGCAGTCAGGCAGCGGCACCATCACAGTGCGCAACTCATCGCAGACAATCTTGAACTTGCAAACAGACTTGAACTTCATCGGCTCCCCGGTGACGTACTCCCGTGGTGTGGTCGCATTGGCAAAGATGTCCATAATGAAGGCGCCCGGACAAGGTGCATGCACGCGAAAGGTGACCACATTTCCGGTGACGGACTGCATGACAAAGCGCTTCAGAATGACGCCCTCAAAGGTGTCTGCTCCGGTGGTGGCCAGTCCACCGCTACTGCCACTGCCCACTCCTTCATGACTGTTTGAGCTGGTAGTGGTGGTGGTACTGCTGGAGGTGGTGGTGGCGCCGCCCAAAGCACTGCTTCCATCAATTAACTTAAGGTTGTAGTGGAAGATGAGACTGGGCGTCATCTGACTGGGCATTCCGATGCGCACCGTCGCCGCGCCTGAGCTGTCGGTGCGCAGTATCGCCTGAATGTCCTCATCGACAAAGTACAAGCCGTAACGGAAGAAAAGCGACCGCACAAAGGGCAACTCCTCAAACTCGCGCAGACTGATTGGACAGCGAAGGAGTTGCCACTCTGGCTGCAGCGGGAAAAACTCGTAGATAAACTCTTTGGCGTCCGTCAGGAAGTAGTGGTCATCGTATTCGTAGCGCAGACTGTCGCTGGAGCTCTTGCCCGGACTTCCGCTAGCTAGACTGCTGCCACTGCTGCTGCTGCTGCCGTTGGAGGAACTTTTACTTGAGGAATTGGCAGAAGAGCGGGAGGCACTGTGAGCATTGCTACTGTTGTTGTTCGGAGTGTCCGCTTTGGCATTGACCAGATGACGAGCGCCCCAGTTGCACTGGACGAAACGCCAGGCGCCGGCGACGTAGACCGCGTTCCACGAATTTCGAAATCGAGTGTCCTCAAAGTGCACGCCCGGCTGATAGCCGGCACTCTTTGAGTAGCCCTTGATCACCACACAGTGAAGACCGGCGTAACTGTGAATGAAAAGAAGAAAGTAACGAGTTAGTAATGAAGTAGAACAAAATGAAAAATCAAAAGTCAATTAGACTGAGAGCAAAAGTGGGTAGAGAGAGCTAAAAGCGGAATCGCTGTTCTTTGTCACAACATGCCAAAATGAGCTGCTGCAAAATCAATTATCCCGTTTTTGCTCATGGGACACTCTACAGTGCACCAGTGCAGCCGTCCTGATGATGATCAGGCAGTATAAACTTTACATTCGCCGGCAGCAACAGCCGCAACAGCCCACGAGGGAACACGGCACAAACTGCAATTTAATTAGCTTATTGCGTGGGCATCGGCCAGTGATAGTGCATTGACGCGCTTGATGTGAGTCAACGTCAGCAAAGAAGACGACGACGACAGGACAGCAGATTGGTGCACTCTTCAGCAGCTGAAGAAGAAGCACAAGCAAATTGGGTCCGATTGCCATCCTGCACCATCACCACCACCAGCAGCACTGTTACTTTGGTAATCGATGCCACTTTCAGCTCGCTAGCTAATGACTACCACTTCGTAGAAGATCAGCTCTGTTGCAAAAGTACTACTACTACTATTACCACTCAGTTGTTGTGCTCATTAATCAGGTGACCGCCTTACAAACTGCCAAATTTGAGCTGCAAAAAAAGTTTACTTTGAGCCCCCTTCTCTCCCCTGTTTGTTCAATCTATCTGATGATGATGATAATGATGATGACGATGAGTGTGAATAGAGAAGAAATGTGTGGTAGAGTCGCCTACCTGCAGAGTCGCTTAAAGAGAACGTGGTAGCTCTCAGTGCCGTGTTTGATGCCGCGCAGTATGCCCATGGGCGTATCGGCGCTCAGGTTGTCATCGAACTTGATCGTGTTGAGGTTCTTCACGGTAATCCACCGGAAGATGGCACGAGCCTTCTCCACGTCCGTCACACAGCTCACCGTCAGCTGGCGGACGAGGTCGGTGAAGGTCTTCTGATCCTCACGGGCGACCTGTCGAAAGGAGGTGCCAAAAACGGTTATCAATTAGACTTAAAAGGACTGACAGTTTAAATAATGGTAGGCTCTCTTACATTAATGGCAATTTGATCTAGCTCGGCAAAGACATTCGGATCACTGTAAATGTCCAGCTTTGATATCGTAGGCACATTAGGTGGCGGCGGAGCGCTGGGGTACGAGGCGACGGGAATGCCTGAGTTGTAAGAGCTCCCTGAAGGAGAGCTTTTCCCATCAGAGGAGTCATCGGCATTGCCGTTTGAGTGCTGTGCAAAAAGTTCAAAAGAGAGTTGAAATTAAAAAGAAAAAGATTAAATAGTCAAACACTTACATGAAAACGATCTCGATGGCCATTACTGCTGTGACCGTTGCTGCCACTGCCGTTTGCAGTCGTTGAGGAGGAGGTGGCATTCTTGCCATTGCTGGCACTGCGACTGATGGTAAACTCCTGCAGCTTCTCCGTAATGAGGTTCATCATCTCCTTACTCTGCTTCTCCACCAGCTCTGCAGTGGCATGCCGTTCGGCTTCTAGCAGCTTCTTGGTCAGTGACTCCTTCTTCCGATCCAGTTTGATGGTCATGTTCTTCTCTAGATCGTCCTTGTCTTTCTGGTGGCGTAGCGTCATTGCCCGTTCCTCGTCCATGGAGATCTTTTTCTGCTTCTTCGTCATCTCATAGTGGTAGCGGGCAGTGAGCTTCTCCAGCTCTTTTTCCCACTCCTCCTGAATGACCGTGTTCACGTTTTGTTCCTCTTCTGCACGCTTCTTCGAGAACTGCCTGTAGAGGTCGTCCTCTTCGCCTCGGTGCAGCATCTCCAGACGTCGTTGCGTTTCAGAGTCCTGAGAAAACAGAAAAAAAGGAAATGAGTTTAATGAAAACAAGAATGAAAAATGAAAAAGACGAGCAAAAGAGAAAAAGGACAAGTGAAATAAATAAGACTGAATTAGGGCTAATTACACGGCTGCAGACAATAAAATGTGTGTTGTGTGTTTGCGTATAAATCAACACAATACAGACAGTTGACTTTGAAGCAATTTGCCTTGACTGTTGCTGTTGGTTCATTCGCTGCCCCTTTTGCCTTCCATTACTGCCTTCGATTGGCAGCAGTGCCCGCCAAACAGAAGGCATGGCACTTCAACCGCAAACACTGGCAGATTAACTGACTAATCGGAGCGAAAAGAATCGACTTTTGGGGCAGCACTACTAGTTAAAGTGGCTTAGCTTAGTTGAGGTCGTCGTCATCGGTGGTTAGCAAAACGTCGCCGCCGCCAATGAGGCTGAACAATCAAACTCCCGCTTAAGAGGGAGAGAGAGATAAAGAAGCTGCACTTCATTTTTTCCACTGATTTACGAGCCTAGCATTACAACAACTGAGAGAGGGAGAGGAGACAAAACAAATATTTTGCAGACAAAAAATGGCCACTGGCCAGCGGCTAACGGGAGGAAAATGAACAAAAAAGTCAAGCAGCGCACATTAATCCGTCGAACATGTGCCGCATTAATAATAATAATAATCGGCCGATGTACACCAGTAATGGCCGATTGCAACATCAGCTGAAAGCGGCTTTTTGTGAGCGGTTAATAACGGGTAAAGCTGCTTGCTGGCTGCACTTACAGCAGACCAATTTGCTGTCGCTGTAGTTGATGGTGCCTGGCAGCACCACTACCGCTGCCACCATCACATTCACCATCACTATCACCACAACGTCCAACAAGTGCAGCAGCATTTGTCCCAAGGCAGAAGAGTGAAGTGTGTCCGTCCACTGAGTTCACTGAATGACCAGTGGCCACCCTCGTCGGTGGAAGAACATCGGATCAGCAGCCACTGCACGAATCCTTTATCCGGTTCAGCGCAACTTCAAGTCAAGATCAGTACTAAATCTGTCTAATTCGGCAATAATCATCGGCACTAATGGTTGCGCAGAAGTGGAGTCAAGCGTATGACTATGCATACAGACGCTAAGCTCGGATCATTTACATTTTAAAGTTCCCAGTCGGTGGAAATAATGCTAATATGAAGCAGCTCTCATTTGCCTGTGTGAGCTCATCAGGCACTGCATTATATCTGCTGATCGTCGAGCAAGAACGGTGGCAAAGTCGGGGTAGAGTAAAGCTCACCGACGTCCAAGTTCATTTAGCGAGCAATTTCAAGTTTTTTTCTATTTTGCTCTTTCTTTATCTTTCTCAGCCATTCAGCGCGATCATTTACAAAGTGACCGGTTGAGTGTTGAAAGTCGAGTGTGTACAAAAAAGTTCAAAGAAAAGCAAACGAAGACTGACCAAAAACGAGCCTGGACAATCCAAGTACATACACACAGTCAAGCTCTCACACCAAAAGAAACTGTCCACAAGACCGAGCCCAAGCGAGTTTGACCAAGCAAAGTACAAATGCAAATTGACTTGTCAGATGAAGAAGAAGAAGAAGAAGAGGTAAAAGTAGAAGGGAGCACTTTTCTGGAGACACTGAAAGCAAGCAAGCAGTATTTCGCTTGTGTGCACTCTTGTCCGTGTCCATTACTGGCGCCCGTCGCCCTTTCTTTTTCTTCTTCTTCGTTTTCATCTTCTTTCAGGATGCAGTCACTCGAAGCGAATACTGTTGCCGTTGCTATTTGCGTCCACGCGAACAGTGGCCATGACAAATGGCCAATTAACTGGACATCGCGCGCTCGCTGGCTTGCCTGCCGGTGCTGGCGTCCGATAGCAGATCAGCACTTCATTTGTTCGCCTGGCAGAGTTTGCCGCAAAGCTGACTGCCGCAGAGAGTGGAGCAGTGCGGCCAAAGAGTGAATTGCAGAAGAGTGGCAGCAGTACGGCTTCAATTCAAACGCTAAATGGAGTCATTTCAACGTCTGTCAGTTGACACTGAAATGCTGCTTTAAAGTTGCCCCTCTTCTCCTGATTTTGGTTACGACCCTAATTAGCATCTTTCAACGGTGATGCAAGAAAGGGATTGCTAGTGATGCTACTGCTCACCAGGTCAAAGGTCATCAACAGGATGCAAATCTATTTACAGGCTAAGACACTGATGGAGTTTGCTTTGA
>JAALOO010001189.1_pt1 | contig 18901 bp, 14 predicted proteins | sample 7257641 | NCBI WGS metagenome assembly JAALOO01 (sample SAMN14085613, study PRJNA598686) | mite metagenome | biome: ENVO:01001000; feature: ENVO:01001002; material: ENVO:01001226; isolation source: single female mite from University of Michigan culture on fish food culture... ...
GTTAATCAGCAGCAGCAGAAGCAGCAGTTGCTGTTGGCCTCTGCTTTTAATTGGCTTGGGGTTTGCCGCACACTGCTGTCTCGCCCTTTCCCTCTTTTGAGTACCCACTTCAATCTCCTTTTCACTTCTCTCACCCTCTTTCACTCGACCACTGTACATGAATAATTGAGTAATTTGGTAAATCATCAGTTGTACGAGTTAAAACTGACTGCCGCACCAGCAGCAATTGAGCTGTGCGGAATATATTCAATAAGGCGAACTGCACTACTGCTCTCTGAGGTCGGTCGGTCGGTGTGCCCTTTGTTCGGTGAAGGACAACATGGTGGAAACATGACTGAGCTGAGTTGAGCTGTCGACCACAACCACAACTAAATTGTGCACTGTCCAGAAGAGTTTCAAGCTGACAGAAGGACTGCTTCGTGACAAAACAGAAACGTCAACGTCAACTGACAGAGGACATAGACAGGCAATTTGTTGCAGCCGACGAGGGCTCACTCAGCTGTCAAGTTCTGCTGCTGGTGTTGCTGGTGCTAGTGCTGGTGCGATCAAGCCAACCACAATTCTGATGCTGATTCATGGTGGCCTTCTAGTATTGCCTTGCTTTGGTGTCCGCACTTTTCAAACTGAATGATTCCGCGCGACATCAGCACTGCTGCCTGTTTGCTCACCACCAATTACCAGGCAGCTTTGTTCGTCACTTTTTTGTCTAACTCACACTCATGCTCTCTTGCATTATTAATATTCATCACCAATCTTCTTTCTCCTTATTGGGCTAATTATTATAAATCGAATACATTTTCCTTTGAATGACAGAATTGACTGAGCTGACTAGGATCTTCTGGTGATTTGGCGGTTGCACTCGGCACATTGTGCTACTTTGCAACGCAAACTTTTAATTGGAAAACGCTAATTAATTTCTATTAATTACACAGATCAGCGCAAATGTGGCGCCAGGCTAGCAGGCATCATCTCATCTCACTCTGAGCCGGCTCTGTTTGGCTCAGTTAATTCATTTTTGTGCCTTTACTCAAACTCCCTCTCACTGGCAACGTTTCGATGAAGCATGAAACCTATCGACGGGTGCACTGTATCGAATTTAATTTGCTCCGCCTGTTTGTTGCACTTTGACTGTTTCTTCTGGCTGCCATCTTTTCAATTTTCCGGCGCCTCCGTTCGGTATTAATTAGAATTAATTTAATTAAAGCGCAAATTCATTGGAGATTTGAGCGACGAAGGGGAGAGAGAAAGTGTGACTTTGTGTGACTGAGACTGAGTCTGGCAATAGATTGGGCTCAAGTAATAGATGGTACTCTCTCAGTGACTGGCAAGATTCTATTAAGTCGGGCCCAGTAAGTTTTGCCCGGTTTTCGTCGTCGTCGTCGTCGTCTGCCACCTTCCATTCTCAAGAAGTGTTCGCTGAGGCGGTAAATACATTTCGACACCAGCAGATGCGAATCAGTAAGAAATGAGCAGAAGAGAAGAAAAAGTAGAAAAGAGAGAACTGATTCCGGGTGGATAGAAATGGTTGAGAGAGAAGTTGAGAAAAAGTGAAGGAAGTAGAGAATCACCAAGAGGAATCGGGAAGAGGACAGACTCAGTCAACACTGAGGAAGGAGAAAGATTGCAAGCAGAAAGTGGGAAGAAGCGTTCCCTTCCCCCTTTCAGTGACAAATGAACGTAATGAAGTCAGACAGCATTAAATATTCATATTCTTTACATAATTCCCATTTAAATTTATCAAAATACTGCTACACACACACTTGCTTGTGCACTATTACGATTATGCTATTACGTTGACTGCCTTTTAATAATAATATTATTATTATGCCTGTCGACAGGGCAATGTCTGTCTGTGCAAGTGTGTGTGTGAGTGTGTGTGCCACCGTGGAACCAGCGAGCCCGAGACAAATTGGGCACACGTCGCTCGCTTATCTGCCGGACCATCTCCTTTCTCTGAAGCGAGAGCTCCCTTTTAGTTGGCCCAATGGTGACGCAAGTCTCTGCTTGAACACAACTGCTTCTCTTGTGCACTTCCAAGTTGCAACTGTCATGTCTTTCCACTTTCGCGCTCTCTCATGTTGATTGTTTTCTTCTAATTTTGCCATCTTATATTAAATTAACTTGGCGCAAATAAAGAGAGAAAGTGGAAAAGCGCAAACACGAGGCGACAAGAGCATTCGTTTTCTCCTACACCCTTCTCCTGTCTACAATCAGTTAATTAAAGTGATAGCTGCTGTTTTTCTGCAAATTCTTCTGCTCAGATTCAGTTGATGATGATGGTGATGGTGAATCGGAAAACACATCGAATCATTCTGCACTACCACTACCACCAACCGCCTTCGCGTAAAAGTGCATTTTAATTGAAAAGGCATAAACAAGGATTAGGACAGTAGAGAAAAGTGATGGGGAGGAAGGGAGGCAGAGAAGGAAAACAGAAGGCGCCGAAATGGGTGAAAAGGGCGACTGTAGTTTTGAAAAAGCTGTTGTGAGATGCAGTGACGATGGAAACAGCGGCGGCGGCGCCATTAGAAGTGCCATTTGAGCTTACGATGGCCAAATTGCTGCTGGCACTGGCAATCGCGATCTGGCTCCATCTCGTTCTCTCCCTTGGCTGCCAGCCATCGGACAGATAATTCGCACTTAATGCCGTCAATTTATTACTTGCACTTTTTTTATTCTCTTTCTCTCTATTTCACTTTGTCGTCCTGTCTGAATTTTGCTGTAGCGGTAGCGGTGGTGGTAGTGGTGGTGATAGTGGTAGCGTGCTAAATTACCACTGGTAATCCTTCAATTAAATTTTAATATTTCATAATTCAATTTTCCTTTCAATGAGACACGCTAAAATAGTGACAAAGTAGATAGATGCATGCACAGCAGTATGAGCGTTGCTGCTGGCAGAAGTTTGTGCTGGCAAAGTCCAGTTCAATTTTAGGCAGGTTTATGAAGATAAACTGGCAAACATCGATTTCTCAATGAAGTTGAAATAACAAAATCCAATTTTTATGTTAGTTTTTCATAAATGTGCAGAATTTGCATCTGTAGGAAATCTGCAGTAATCTGCGGCACTGTGTGGTTTGCCGCCACCGCCGCCGCTGGTTTTGTCTCATTCTTAGCATATCGTTCCTTCACAGCCTGCGTCGCTAATAAATACTGAACACAAAGTGGTAATTGGCAATTGAGAAAGAGAAAGATAGAAGTAGTATAAGAGATTGACTGTGCAATGATGATGATGTGTGTATGGTGCACTATAGGCTGTCTTGGTTAACGGCACTCTTTCTGAACTCCTTTTCGACATTTGCCGGCACAATCTGGTTGCAGAAGTAGTTGCAGCAGAAGCATCCACTGCCTAACGATGCGTTCGTTTGTTTTACCAACAGCAGCTTTCATTAGTGCAGTGTCTGTGTATGCGTGCATGTGTTTGTGTTTGTGCTGCAGTGTCCTCGATTGCTACCCAAGCACTCGCTATCAATCGGGGCCAATCAGCCATACATACCAGCCATTATACCGCCACTACTACTAATAATAATGGTAATAATGGCGGTAATAAATGGCTAAATAACTAGGTGTAATGCGCCTCCCTTAGCACTGAAAAGAGGCTGATGATGCAAAGGAAGACATAATAGATTGAAATCACGAGGATGATGACCACTGCCCGGTAAAGAAAGAGGTGCATAAATCATCAACTTTTATTCCTTCTTACAGTTGAATGGAGACCGGATCTTTGAATGTCTATTGGCGCAGTTGACCACTGGAGCGCTGGTTTGCTTTGCTCACTAATGGCCAGCTATGTCCATAGTCCACAATGGCAATGACGGAAGATGCAAAGAAAGAGACTGCCCGGGTAAATTCATTTGGTGGTCAGCACCGCCATTTGTGACTGCACAGCTGAGGTTGCCCACTTCTCCGTCGATTTGTTCTTCACACAGACACACACAGAAGGTGCACTGCCACTGTCAGTCCGGCTTGATTTATGAGAATTTAATAAGATGATAATCAAAGTGTGTGCTGTGGTATAAACAGCAAAGACAATGGCAGCGTAAGGAGGTGTGAAGACTCACACACACACAAGGGGCAATTGATCGAAACAAAACGCAAGAGAAAGAGAAAGACTGTGGAGAGCAGGGCAATCGCAATGACTCGCCGTGGCCACTCGCTGGGCCACAGACACGAGAATGTTGCAGACAAACAATGCACTAGACCACGGAGACAACAACAACCACAACAAGAGCAACACCGGTCTCTGTACCCTAGCAAGCCATTGAGGATGAAGACATCCGAAATCAGCGGCGGCAGCAACAGCAGCAGGAGCAGCAGTGTGACACGAGCAGTCGGACAAACAAACAAACAAACAAAGTAGTGGCTCTGATTAGCCGGTAATGGATGGCCCGAAGAGGGTCCTCATTGAATCGGTGCAAACGGCGTGCAAATTGAATTAGGAGGTAGATGATGGTGATGATGATTGAAGAAGGTGAAAAGACCAGAAAGAGACGAGGCCAATTAGAGTGGCGGCGGTAATTGCTGTGAAGAGATAATAAAAAAGAATATAAAAGGAAAAGTAGTGGTAGTGGCATTCCAGCAAACAATTTGCAGGACAAATGCTGCATTGGCCAAACTCACTACTACTCATCAAATTAGCAGCCGCAGTTATTGATGGTCCTCGTCGCCATCATCGTCCTCCTCCGTCACAATGTGTGTCCGATTAAATTAAATCTTAATAAGCCAGTAAATTGGCTGACATTGCTGGAGACAATACTGCTGCCACAAAATATATTCAGTAGTGCTTCTGTGTGCGATCGTCTTCGTTTTCGGCTGCTGCCTCTTCGATCTGCCTGGCACCTGGCATCTGCTGAATCTGTCTGCCTCGGTGCCCGCCATCAAACGACTCAATTTGTCCAACGAGACTGAAGAAGAAGAAGAAGAAGAAGAGCACGGCGAACAGCAACAGTGAACAAGAGTTTGAGCCAGAAGATCCTAAATGAAGTGATCAATCATGTGGCGATTTAGATGGAGACAGCCAGCAGATGACCGACTGCGATTAGATAGAGATTCAGCAGAAGCAGAAGCAACTGGGGAGGATGGTTGTGTATGTCTGTCTGTGTGTGTGTTTGTGTGATGATTGCCATGCAAGCACGAAGCAAGAAGGGACACCAAATCAAGCACCAATAACCAATGCACATCTTCATCCCTCGAAGAGACGTGCCATCGCCGCCGTCGTGGCCATCACTGCCGAGCGAGCATGAACACACTCAAACACACTAATCTCTACTTTACTTTCTTTCCATTATTGTTCATGTCGTCCATTTCAGCATTAGTCCGAGTGACAGTCCATGTTCACAAATGTCAACTCGACAGGAACACGCAGATGATCATCATCGATTTTGTAGCAATATTTTTGGGTCACTTGGAAAAAACGGCCAACTTTTTCCGATATTTACGAAAAAGCTAGCGCCATCTTTCAGTGCAGAATTTTATTTGTCAATTCGATTTTAGTTTTTCAGCACTTCGTTCTTCCACAAAAAACCTAAATACTAAACGAATGCAAATACACAAACGACAAATTGAAGGCAAATATTTGCCAGCATTGCCTTCAATAAAAACGAATTAACAGATGAAGAGGGTGAGGGAAAACGTCTATTTCTCTACTTAGAGTACCATAAAAGTGTCGCACAAATGAAGAGAGATTACTCAGTGTGTTTACCCAGTTCACTGCTTGTCCAGTCCTCGTTAGCTGACATCATTGCCGCAACCTTGTCCCTCTCTGTCTGTCTAATTTAATTAGCCAAATGGCCGTTGTACTGCTTCAACTACGTCAGAAGAAAAGAGAGAAAGCGGCCGTGCCGGTTTGTCCTGGATTACCGGTGTGCTTTTTGATACTATCGTCGCTGGACCGTTGTCTGGTAACTAAAAGCATTCCTTTTTGTACATCGCAACTTTGGTAAAAACGTGAGCAGTGGTAAAACAGTGGTAAACCTTTCCTTCGCCGACTCTTTCAGGGCGTTGTTGTACCGTACGTGTCAGTGTTGTTGTTCTGTCAATCAAACACCACCATCACCACCATCATTGTCACCTGTCACCACCTCTTGTCACCACCAAATCGAGAAGGGGGTCATGTAGAGTGCTGGTTACGCAGAATATCAATATTCTCCATTTCTCAAGTGGTACCCCCAGCAAATTATTGGAAATTCAAATCGAACGATCAAAGTGTACATGCGAAAGTGAAGAGATATTTTGTCTGCATTTGAACGTGAAGGCTATCGCCGGCAGAACGCATGTGCACAAACAGCACGCACTTTGCCTGCTGTTTTCTGTTTTGTTCTGTTTCTGATCCTCACTGCTTCTGCTGCAGTATTTTTTTCTCGCCTGTTTACTTTCACCGCCACCACCAGAGCCAAAGCCATGATTATTCTGCCGTCTGTCGTCTTCTGGTGATGTCTTCTGAATAGCGGTCGCAGTCCCACCAAAGTAACAAGGTAAAAATACCCTTGATGATTGATCTCACCTGAATACTCACAATTAGTTCGCTTCAGTAGACGACTTGGAGCCCACGGAGCAGAAGAATGAAGATGAGCCCCTCCTTGACAGCTGTTCCAGCACTGAAACACTGGCTTTGCCGCCACTTGACCGCTGCAAGATTCTGCTTAGTATCCACATCACTGCCGCAATATTTAGGATCACCTTGAGGGGCAGCGGCTTTGATGATGTTCTCCCTGGACTCCTCCAATGAGCTGACCGGCGGCCTGGCCACCAAGCAGGCAATCTACCGACTGTACAAAGATGTTTTCGACTTTTTGACTGATATTGAGGTACTACAATCACGAGGCGATACCGTTACCCGATCTTTACTTATGCGCTTGTTTTCGTTATTTTTAGCCCGGATTGCTCGATACGCAGTCATGGCGCATCGTTCTTCGGCAGGCTTTCTCTACCGGTAGCATCTACTCAACCTTTCGCTGGACTTCAATTGCCGCCCTTGTCTTTGCAATTATCACCTACATTCTCGCCTTTGAGTTCGGCCATTTCACCTCATCACTTCCGCTCATGGTGGAAGGCATCATCCTCATACTAGTTCTTTTCCTCAATTGCGCCATCATATACTGGAACTCCAGATCTCGTCATTTAGAGCTGTTTAACAAGGCGAAAAAGCTCGCCGAAAGGCTAAAGTGCTGCTACACCAATGAAGAGCTGGTAAAGAACTGGGCCAGTGGAAACTTTTATCCTACCCTAAATACTCCCACCTCACCGTGCATCAGCCTACAGTGGACGTACAGAGACGGCCAACTAGTCAACTTGCCCACTGCCCTTCTGGTCACTGGAGACGTCATCCTCCTCAATCCCGGACGAACAGTGCCGGCCAAGTGTCGCCGAATTGACAAGGTCGTGAAACGGCAGAAGAAGCTAAGCGACTACAATCTAAGCGACAGCAAACCGGAAGAGCACGAACAGCACGAGCTGAGTAATCTGTACACCTACAGGTTCGATGATACGACCGCCAAGGACAGCACCTTTCTTCGCGGCGAAACATTTGCACCAAAGGTGGACAATGCGCCTGAATCATTCACACTGCCTCGATTGCGGAAAGCGGTGAAGCCTTGCAAGTTCCTCATCCTCGAGACGCCGTACATCACCGACCTGAAGGCCACCCTTTCTGTGCACGCACTTCGAATCACTCCGACGGCATTCGAGAAGGAGCTTCGCCTTATTTTTGTTCGCTACCTGGAGCACATGCTAGTGCCCCTCATTTTCACCTCAGTGCTACTCTTCAGTATCATTCACTACTGCTATGTGGAGATCACCGGCAAGAATACAGACACCGGTGCCGCCACCATTGTGCTCATTGTCCTTCGACCGGTGATGGCCATCATTCCGCTGCTTCCCCTTGCCCTTCCCGTCCTCTGGCTCATTCTCAATGTCTACGGAATAATCCGGTTGGATAGTAACTACGAGACCTTTTCTAAAAATGAAGGTCATCTCAAGGCAGCGGTTGCTTCCAATCACAATGGCTATCGAGGTAATGACTCCTTCTCAACTGACGAATGCAACGACGGCGAGTGTATGCACCCGCTTAACCCAAACGGCGACTGTCCATCGAATCAGTGGAACAACAAGGACTACTTTCTGGAGGAGGTTGACCCTGATAACTTTTCTATTCCTAATGAGCACCTGACAGTTAAGCGTTTTCTCAATGAGCTCTTTGCCTTTCTCTACAACGAAAATGGAAACCTCTGGCGGACGGCAAATCTGCTGCACGTCTTTGGCTCCATTACCGCCCTGTGCTGCGTCGACAAGAAGGGCATTCTCAGTTGGCCTAATCCAACTGCAGACAAGGTCTTCTTCCTCACGGCGCCCAACTCGGACTCAAAGGATGAGCACTCCCATCACTCGCATCACTCTCATCACCACCACCACCACCACAGCCAGCAGCATCATCACTCGACCACCGATCTGGATGCTTACTCAGAGGACGCTGCCGGTAATGCTGATAGATATCTCCGACCAGTTATGCACGATGCAAACTCGCACGATTGTGATTATAGTCTTTTGTCGATTTGTTCTCTTTCTAACGTTGTTACTTTTTTGCTTTCGTTTCATGGCAGCCAACCACCCTCGAGCCGAGTGCGTTCAGCTGGACATCACCCACGACACGCACAATGCCTACGGACTGCAGTTTGACGACATGTACTGGGACCGCTTTCTCAACAACCTGAAGCCACTCGGTCTGGCCATACTGCTGAACACCTGCAACCCCAGGACACAGGAGGAGTTTGTGCAGTTCAGCGACCACATTGCCTGCGAGTCGATGAACAACGAGGTGGCGGTGCCGGTGATCAACAAGCGCTGCCTCTGTGAGCTGGCCCGGCAGATTGGCTTCACTCCGGATGCCCTCAAAGCGTACGAGTACCGCTACCAGCTGGCACTCTTTCGGCACATTCGCCCCGAGGTGATTCAGAAGGGCAAACTGGCGAAGTCACTGAACTTTCCCCGACTGAAGATGCCCTTTCCGAACATGACTTGCGCCGTCACCAATTACACGGTGGCCAACTCGGCGCAGCTCTTCTCCCAGGGCACCGGTGATCTGGTGTTGGACACCTGTGCCGAGTACTGGAACGGCCAGAGTCTGGTCATGCTGACGGACTACGAGCGGAAGAAGATATTGGACTTTTACCAGCGTTCCTCGCTCACCTCCTACTGCACTGCCTTCAGCTACCAGCCGCTGGTGAACGAGTCCAGCGACAGCGCCCAGCTCCAGCTCAGCTCCACTGCGCCCTACCTCAATGACTTCTACATTGAGCTGCCGCCGGACAGTAGTCACCTCTTTCCGCTGCAGCGGACGCTCGACTCGAAGATTCGCGGCCTGGCCATTGACTCGCACCTCATCACTAGTCACCCACTGGAGTCAAACTTTCTCAACCCCAGTGAAGCCTACACCCATGCAATGTACCTCAATCCAAAGTTTAAGCAGCTCGGACATCACCTCAGCTCTGATTCACTCATCAAGGCGGACTCCTCCTTGACTAATCAGCTCAGTGTGCAAGGGGGTGGGGATGATGGGGCAGGAGAGAATAGTAAAGAGACGACACCGGCACCGCAACAGGCGCCACCAGCAGCAGGAGCTTTCCGTCCAAAGTCAAACAGCCTGGATGCGCAGAAGATTGAGCAGTCAATGAAGAACGTGATCAATGAGGTCTTCATTGGCATGACCACCCTTCAGTACCAGGCGTGCACCGACTTTGTGCGACTTATTGAACTTCTTGAAGCAGGTGAGAAATGGTTACCCTTGAAATATGGCTTAGTTTTGTGTTAACCTTGTCACTATTTTTTAGCTTGCATTCGCTTTGTACACTTTTCCAAAGAAAATGAACTTCGAAGTAGAGTGTTCTCGGAGAAGATGGGCCTTGAATCGGGCTGGAACTGCCATATCTCTCTGCTCAATGATTCAGATAATGAACTCGATGAGAAATGTAATAAAGGCGTGAAATGATTGGGAAAAACTCAAATAACACTGTTTCTATGTTTCATAGGTCAAGTCAAGTCCAAATCCAGTCGTCGCAATTCAGAGCTGACTAGCTCCTCTTCAGATTCCTCTGATTCTGAAGAGCGAGCAAAAGCGCTGCGAGAGGAAATCAAAATGAAGAGTCGTCGAAAGCACAACTCCTTTTCAGTGTCCAGCGAGCGTTCAGAGAGCGTCACCTCGAATGCTCGTCGGAGCAGGGACTTTCGCAGCGCCAGCAAAAACTCGGCTCATCCAAACCCGCAGCGAAACATGTCGCCCTCGCCGAGTCGCGTGACGACGGCCAGCACCAACACTGATCACAGTGCGCCCATTGCATTTGACATGTCCAATCGAGCCAAGCTTCCGAAGGGCATCGACAACATTAGGCCGCACCTGGAGAACGTCGACAATGTCCCGCTGCTCGTCTCCCTCTTTACCGACTGCACACCGGACACTGCCAAGGAGATGATCAAGGTTATGCAGGAGTACGAGGAGGTGGTCTGCGTCATTGGCAGCATGGCCAACGAGTCCAATCTGCCCATCTTTCTGCAGGCTGACGCCAGGTATGTTTGACCTTTATTATTGACCAACCTACATAACAATTAACATGCATTTTTGTTCACCTAATAAAAGCATTGGCATCGACCCCATGTACCCGCACGTGTGCATCACCAAGCCAATCTGCCCCTCGGACACGATGCCGCCGGAGCACCTGCCGACGGACTTTGTCAGTCCGACTGACCTGGCCAATCAGCTGGTGGCACTGCCCTGTTCGCTGACCATGTCTCGCCAGAATGCCATCGTCTTCTACCAGCTGATAATGAACGCTCGAGACTACATGATGCGAATGCGCAACATCTTCCAGTTCTTCCTCAGCTCCTGTCTCAGTCTGTCACTCGCCCAGCTGGTCACCTCGGTCTTCTTCCTTCCGCCGCTCTTCTCGCCCGGCAACGTTCTCTGGCTCTCGCTCATCGTCATACCCATCCTCAGCGTCTCGCTGATGGGCACTCAGCCTGACTCCAGCGTCATGAACGTGGCCACGGGCAAGAAGTTGCACCTCAACAAAGAGGTAATCTTCGATTTATGCTTTCCATTATACTAAAACCACAGACCTCCTCCTCCACCAGACAATCGTCTACTTTTTTGTCTGTTACTTCATCAAATTTGCGCCGTCCATTATTATCTGCATCTGCCTGTATGCCATCATCATTGGCACCTCGTGTGGGCAGACGAAGGTGGGCAGTTTGACATTTGGTCCCTGTTGGATGTTCAGTGACGTCAAGTGAGTGCTGTTTTGCATTTAGGTAGTGCTAATAATAATGATCATTTTCCAGAGCTGACGGTGACATTCGCACTGATATGATATGGCTTTCGCATTTACTCATCGGACAGACCATTGCCTCCCTCTTTCTCGTCCTCTATCTGGGTACGTACCACCACTTGAGAGAGCTATTTAGCTATTGAACAGAACAAAAGTGTTCATAATTGTAATTATTGGCACAGTGATCATATCGATGGGTTTCGTTCACCGGAACCACCTCCTTTGGGAACGAAGCCCGCTGAAAAACGTCCGCTGGATATCCACTTCGCTCTTGCTGCTCGCCTCTCACATTTGCGTCTGCACCATTGAGATTTTGATCTACGTACCCGAACGGCAAATAGTCATTAACTTTCTGCAAACAGTGCCATTCTACGTGTGGATCATCGGCGTCACCTGGCCCATTCTTCTGGTGTCCATCAACTTGTTCACCAAACGACGGGAAATAAGGTAGTACAAAGGGGAATGTTGACAAAGTAATTTTACATTGTTTTTATTATATTTTAGGATGTACTCGAGACAGCAACGACGAGCTCGTCTGGAGTTTGGCACCAAACTGGGCATGAATTCTCCCTTTTGATGCGCCTTTGGGGAAGTGGAGTTGTATGGCAGAGAAAAGGACACCCACACATTCACAATAAGAAGCTTATCACACACACGCACCATCACCTCATTTGTCTTGGTTCTTGAGGAACTGATACACGTAGGAAAAATCCTTGTCGCCTTTTCCATTGTTGAGCATCATTCGGTAGATCTGAGAGGCAAGAGCGCCCATCGGCGTTGGACTCTGTGACTGAACGGCAATGGACTGCGCCAGATTGAGGTCCTTGGCGATGAGCGCCGTGCCAAAGCCGCCCTTATACTCGTGGTTGGCGGGCAACTTCTCATCACCCACACTGGGCACCGGGTTGTAGCCCTCGGAGACCCAAGTCCTTCCTGAGCTGATGTTGAGAATCTGCGTGAGCATCTGCGGATCAAGGCCGAGTCGTGCGCCCAGGTTGAGCGTCTCTGAAGTTCCGATCATTGAAATTGCTAGCTGCATGTTGTTGCACAGCTTGGCAGTAACGCCCGTGCCAACGCCTCCCGTGTGGATGACGTTTTTGCCCATGGCGAGGAGGAGCTCTCGAATGGCGTCGACAATCTCCTTTTTGCCGCCCACCATGAAGGTCAAGGTCGCCGCACGGGCCGCCGGCACCGCCCCCGACACTGGCGCATCGACAAACTCCAGGCCTGCCTTGAGCGCCTCTGCCGACACCTGTTGACTCGTGCCCGGGTCAATGGTGCTGGAGTCGATGAGAATGGTGCCTTTCTTCGCCTGACCGCCGCTGATGACGCCGTCCTTGCCGAGGTACACCTCCAGCACGTGTTTCGGCGTGGGCACCATCGTCAGGACGCGGTCCACCTTGCCGGCGAGATCGGCGGCGCTGGTGGCCGCCTTGGCGCCGAAGCGAACGAATGACTTCATAGCGTCGACATTGCTGTCGTAGACGACCAGCTCATGGCCTGCCTTTTGCAGGTGGTCTGCCATGTTTGCGCCCATGTTGCCCAGGCCTATAAATCCCACTTTGGCGTGGCTCACCGCCGACTGCGTCAGTGTACGACGGCAGGTTTCTGCGGAAGAGTAAAGTTAGCATCGCAGTTGACGAGAATAGGTTATTAATACGAAAATTCCGCGGCAGTGGCAGCAGCGGAAAAGGCAACACTTACCGCCAAAGAGGAGACGGGCACATGAGCTGGTGAGGAGACGACGTTGGTACATGATGGTCGGGATGAGGCAGAAGTGTAGAAGTAGAGAAAGATGGAGAGAAAGACGGCGAATGGGATTTGCAGTTTACCGATGAGAAGCTTTTTAAAGGTGCTGCCAGTCTCTGCTCTCCTACTTAACTGATGGATGGCAGACGCAGAAGGCAGAAGTACAGCAGGCCACTTCGCTTCAAGCCACAGCTACTTATCAGCCCAACGTGACACTTGCAGCCAAGACGGTGCCAACAGCAGCAGCAACGGCAGGAGTCTCCCGAGAGATTCAAACACAGCAGCGCTCAAAGTCATCTGGGTGAACATCGAGTACGACAACATTGGCCGTTGCGGCAGCAGCCTCAACACTGCCTCTACTTGACTGCAGAGGAAAGCACTCTCTCTCTCTCACTTTCTCTCTTACTCTCATCAATAGCCTTGAGGTAAGAGAGGGAAGGCTACCCTGAGGATTCCCTCATGCTGGTAGACACTGCTATTCACAGAACAGGTGTGTGCGCGCTCTATTAATGGAATAGAGGCAGAGGCAGTGCATGTTTTCCAGAGAAATGCTTTTCAAAAAAGCCGGTGAAACTGATCTGGTCTTTGCACTCTTTGTTTACAGACGAAACTAAACTGAAAGAAATGATGGCGTCGTTGAAGTTGTCGTACAGCACACTCCTACTTACTCAATTGCTGCCACACATGGTTGACAAGGGGACAAAAGATGACACTGCTGGACAATAACAACAAGGCAGATGGATGGTCGTAGGTGAGTGCATTTCCATTCTTTTCTACATGATAGATTACTTTTTTGAAGCACTTGTTTTTTCTTTTTTGTTGTACTAAATGACCGGACAGTTTGCCACTTTTTGGCATTCTTTATCAGGACACTACAAACACACTGTACTTGTACTCTGATTATGACATGCTTCAGCTATCGGCTGTATCAATGTAGCAGTACTAGTTGTAGGGTTTGGTTTATTTTGGTATTTTTGGACATTTGATCATTGAGAGTGACACTGATAAGATGGAGGATAAAGCGCACTGTGTGTTGGGCAGTTGAACAGTCGTTGAAAGCAGCAGCTGTCAGTAAGTTTGTCAGTACTTGTTGTCTCGTCAAACTTGGTCATTTTGTTTGAAAAACTGGTAAGCATATGACATGTCTTTGTCGGCGAAGCCGTTGTTGGTCATCAGGCGGTACACTTGCGCCGCCAGACTGCCCATCGGAATGGGACTTTGCGACTGAACGGCAATCGTTTGCGCCAGCGTCAGGTCCTTTGCCATTAGTTTGCAGCCAAAGCCGCCGGTGTAGTCATTGCTGGCAGGCAGACTGGGCTCTCCGACGCCAGGCACTGGGTTGTATGATTCAGTCACCCAAGATCTTCCTGAGCTGATGTTGAGAATTTGTGTCAGCAGCTTCGGATCGAGGCCTAGGCGTTCACCAAGGTTAAGCGTTTCTGAGGTGCCGACGAGCACAACTGACAGTAGCATGTTGTTGCAGATTTTCGCCACTTGTCCGGTGCCCACTGGACCGCAGTGAATGACGTTTTTGCCCATGGTCATCAACAGCTCCTTCACGGCGGTAACTGTTTCTTCGGGGCCTCCAACGAGGAAGGTCAGTGTGCCTGCCCGGGCGCCGGGCACTGCACCGGTCACTGGTGCGTCCACAAAGTGCAGTCCACTCTTGGCCGCCTCTTTGGCCACTGTCTGCGCCGTCGTCGGGTCGATGGTGCTGGAGTCCACCAGAATGGTGCCCGCCTTTGCCTGACCACCGCTGATGACGCCCTCCTTGCCCAGGTACACCTCGAGCACGTCCTTGGGCGTGGGCACCATCGTTATCAGGCGGTCAACCTTGCTGGCCAGATCGGAGGGAGAGGTGGCCACCACTGCGTCATGCTGCAGCACCAGCGGTCTGACTGCATCGGGGTTTGTGTCGTACACGAACAACTGGTTGCCGCCCTTCTGCACGTACCCGGCCATGTGATTGCCCATGTTTCCCAGGCCGATGAAACCTACTTTTGCGTTGCTTGCCGACGAGCTGGAGAAGTGTCGTCCTGTCGTTAAGAAAGATGGTTTGAATATTTTAGTTTTACTAAACTACAACAACTTACCTCCAAGTCGACTAGACGCCGAAAGGCACAGGTTAATGGCTGACTTCATGGTGTTCCTCGGGTTATCTTCTTCTGAGTGGCTTCCTTCGAGGAAGTTCAAGCGGTAAATGGCAAGCTGACCAGGCTGAGGAAGCGGGCTCAAGCTTCAGTGTGTACAGCAGCTCTGAGGTACAGGCGGTACAGAAAATAAATTTGTTTACCAGTGATAAGGCATGACAGCAGACGGCGGATGAGAGAGAGAGAGAGAGAGAGAGAGAGGCTACAACCAAACCAAAAACTGTAGTCAAGCATGTACTGCAGCTAACTGTGGTTCTCGCTTGAAGCAGCAGCAACATCAATGACATCGGCGACTGTAGCCTATCAGACGCCGCATTATGAAGTGGCATGCATGCTTGCTTTCATCAATCTCCCTTTTGCTGTTTGCCTGCTTCATCTATCTACCTCTTCTTTCTCTTTCTCTCTCTCGTTTGTTTTCTCCGTTCGTCGATCATTCGATGTGTCGTCACACTGACTGAAGGCAGTAGCTTGGGATGTACCATCACCACCATCATCGTCAGTAACACTACCTTCACCACCTTCACTACCATCTAGCCTTGAGGCAGCTGGCGCAGCAGTGTCTGTGCTGCGGTGCACTCTCACACAAACACAAGCAGACACCTGTGCACGCACATTCTATCACTTTTCTTCCTTCTTTCCCTTGCTTTCTTTTATTGCACTACCTCTTACTCTTTCCTTACTATGAGTCAGTAAATCGTTTGGCCTTCTATTTTGCTTTCTTTTCTATCAGATTGTAAGTTTGAAACATTTCCACGTTTTTGATTGGACAGTGAACATTCGATTTTCACTGTGAAGCTACATTGCTTATAAGTCAATATTGAATGCCTATGCAAGACAACTGTGATGAACAGTAAAAAACTGTCTAGTTTCCCATCTTTATTCTTAGATGACAATTGACAGTGCTATTTGGCGGTTCATTAAGCACGTACTCGACAATGTGTCACAATGAGCTATACAAAAGAGCAGCCCAGCAGCCAGCAGCAGCATCGCCATTTTCGGCGATTGTCTGTGCGATACTTGTTCACTGTCGATCATCACGATCATGTGCTCAGGGTGGCAGACAGCCACAGACCAACAACCGCTATAGCGATGCACTGTTTGTCTTTTAAGTAAGCCAATCAGTTTTTTCTGGCTGCACTGGGTGAAGGGAGCCTGCACTGGCCAATATGTGTGCCATAATGGCTGCCGCCTCGGCTGATCATGTGATGCTCTGTGGGCTGGTGGTCGCAGTTCAAGAGCTGGTGGTTATTAGGTCGAGCTGCTGCTACAGTCAGGGCCAACTGCCAAGTGGCCAACTTTTACCAATACTCCTCCACTTTAGCAGTGCTGGTGGTGGTGTGTGTGGTACCGTCGCCTGAGTTAAAATCACGTGGCTTCTCTGGGGAAGCGAAAGTCAACTCATTCAGCTCATATGATGCCACCAGTGCAGACAGCTACCACTGCTCAAGTGCACTGCTAACAAACGGCACTGCACTGAAAGCGTCAGTGGATAGGTATTTTCCCATGGCCATTCTGCGCTGGCTCATTGCGCAATTCTAAGCAGCAACTGCTGCACTAAGCACTCGGCTCAGATTGCTATTCTCATGACTTGCATTGCAGCATACACTCTTTCTCAGGCTCACATACATCACGCGTAATGAAAAGGCAGTGATAATCTTTTGCATTCACTCGTGTCGTTGTTCGTTTGTTCGGCTGTTCTCTCAGCAGCGTTTTGCTGCTGCTCACCTGATTCGTCTGCGAGCCTGCGCCTTGCTCATTCTTCGGACATTTGCTCCACTCTGGTGCCCATTGGCACTCTTTCGACTGCTGTTTCTGCTGTCGTCCTCTTCTGTCCTCCTCGCTGTAGTGGCCATCACTCATTCACTCCGTTCAGTCGTTCACTCATGTTCAGTGCATGTTCCTTTATTTCTCTTTCTCCACTGACTAACAACTGCTGGCACTGGTGAAGCAGTCCTCCTTCCTTTCACTGCCGCCATTCTTTTCCCAATGTACTGGCACTGTCGTACTGTACTGTACTCTTTCGCTTCATTACACCACGACGACTACAGCTGCTCGCGCACCTATTTTTCCGTTCTGGCAGTTTGCTGTTCTTAGCCGCACTGCGAACACACTGAATCCCGCAGCTGCAGCTCCTCGATTCGACTCTACTCTACTCTACCAGCAGACAGCCAGCCAGCGAACTGCTCTGGCGCACTATTCCGTCTCTTCTTTTGCACACTTTGTTCTCTCACCATCATCGAGACACACACGTCGCAAGTGTCTTGTGATTCTGGTGCTGCCGCTGCCGCTGCCACTGCTTTTGGTAGTGTTGGTCATTCTGTTCACTGTTCTCCTCCAAGCAAGCCAGCGTCTCAAAGAGAAGAATAGAGAGTACAGAAGACTAGACCAGACCGCGAGTTCTGCTACACTGTTACCAAACTGCTGCTGTGTTTCATTGTCACTCTGGTTGTCTTCCTCTGCGCTCGTCTTCCCTACTGCTGTGTTTGCTTAGCCGCCATTTGGTTGTCGTGCACTGACGCTGACACATTTTCCTGTCCCATCGGTGCAGTCACTTAGCCCCACTCTCATATACACACTGTGTGGCAGTCAAATATTGGAAAACCTGAAGGCACCAGATTGTCAGCAGCTGCCTTCCCAGTCAGTCAAGACACGACCATGGTCTCCTCAACCTGAACACTTCACACTGTCAACAGACACCAGGTTTTTACCCAGACTGGTGCGTTATCGAATTGAGTGCTTTTTCATAAAACAACAGCCGTGCGTGCATCTGATTATCGAAGAGCAGTCCAGTCCCCCACTTTGCAGTGACACATCTTCTCGCTCTTTGTTTACTGACAACACATACACACTCGCACTGACTACGTTCAGCACTTTCTAGATTACTGTCGTCAATGATTGCAAACAAGCAGCAGAAGCAGCAGTCGAAATCATTTGCTGACTAGCCACGACACTCTTACAACTTCTCAAGTTTCCTTTGCCATTACTTTCTTCTTCCTTTCCCTTGCCTGTAAGTCATTTTGTCACTTTGCCGTACAGCACATAGAGCACAATCGAATATGAAAGTCAGAGAGAGAATGTGTTTCAGTCAGGTACGCAGCAGGACAATGAAGCCACGAATCAACGAACCAGTGTCTGTCTCCCGTTAATTATTCAGCATTGTTTCACTTGTGCACTAATGGCACTACAGTTGGCAACGCACTGAAGGCAAGAACAGTGCTGAAGTGCCCCATTCTCTGCACTCGGGTACACTCACTCACTTGAGCAACCTAAAAAGAATATTGCCACCGTGTCGGTGTCCGCAGGCACCTTTATGACTTTTGGGCAGAATTTTCACTGTGGAGCTTTCCAGATAGATAGAACACACCAAGGGTCGCTGAAAAACCGACAGTTAGACTGACAAAACTGACAAAAACTGGGCAACTCTGAACGCTACCATTTATTAAATAATTGGACATTAATTTATAGCCATTGTATTTTTGCATTTGAAAGTCACAAGGCTGACAACGACTTTAGCTTTAGCTCCTTCAGATCGGACTGCTCTGTGTGACTTGGCCTGACAATTCAAGGCCGCCTTCTGTCGTGGCTGCGTCTGTGTTTGGTGGCCTTCAATTGGCAAGGAAGAAAATAGGAAATAGCGAGAGTGAGAAGAGGGAAAAAGTGAAGAGAGCGACTCTGGTCAATAGTATCGAC
>JAALOO010001190.1_pt1 | contig 18891 bp, 9 predicted proteins | sample 7257641 | NCBI WGS metagenome assembly JAALOO01 (sample SAMN14085613, study PRJNA598686) | mite metagenome | biome: ENVO:01001000; feature: ENVO:01001002; material: ENVO:01001226; isolation source: single female mite from University of Michigan culture on fish food culture... ...
GAATCTAAACGGTAGTCCTTTCCAAATTCAGTTAGGCCTACGTTACGCATTCTAAGTTAAACGATGAATCCCCAAAAACAGATGTCGTTATTCTGAAATTAAAGGATATGCATCAGACAGTAGTAGCAGCATTGTTACTACTGTTTTTTATTTTGGAGATGTTGTTTGCTTTTAATACGCAAAATATTTTTGGCTACAACATGTGAACGCTCCTTGTGGCAAACAATGATGAATTTTTTAATCGGAATGAAAGAATTAAGATATTTCTTTAAATTACACACTTAATTCAACACTTCGCTTAAATTTTAATGAGACATTTTAATTGGTTTTTCTTTATAACACTTCTGTTGGTCTTATGCATAGGTAGCTGCAAAGCACAGGTCAAAAATGACCAACAGATTGCTCAATTTGAAAGAGACCGTTCTACTTTTCAGTTATTCGAGGAAAAACATCGCAATAAGATCAAAACTCGCCATCTTGAACTAACTTACTTACATTGGGGTAAAAAGAATAACAAAACATTAATTTGGCTTCCAGGAAGTTTTTTGTCCGCATATGACTTCGAACCATTTGCAAAAACTTTGGTTGACGCTGGCTATTATGTTCTTTCCATTGATCATTACGGTCACGGGCTCACTCAAATTCCAAATGTCGATCTAAGCTTTGCTGATTTCGCAGATGATTTATATGATTTAATGAATGAGCTAGGACTAGAATCTGCAGTCATTGGAGGATTTTCACGAGGGGCATACATGGCAACGGCCTTCTATGAAAGGCACCCAACTAAAGTGCAAAAGTTAGTGCTCGAAGAAGGTGGAACAGTTCCGTTTAAAGCGTTATTTGATAATTTTACATCGCAAGAACTCGAGCAGTTTCTTAATACAGTAGAACCTCCAAAGGAGGTTAAAGAAAAGCTTTTCTCGGTATTCGAAACCGAACTATTAGCTTACCAAGCTTTAACGGAAATAAACAATGATGAGAGTAATTATCAATATTTTGGGATCATTAAACCAAAAGATGACAAATGGATAATCTACCATGGGTTAGCTGAATATATGCATATGGACAACGGTGAACATTACCGTGAGCTCCTTTATTCTCCTGAATTAACAAGCAAATATGCACGATCTATTATACAGCTTGATCCAACCAATATTTTAAAGAACCTCAAAATACCCTTACTGATCATTGAGGCAAACGGCGAACCCGATCTCTTTATAAGCGAGGAGGGAAATCAAGCACTAAAATTAAAACATACAGATCTGATCACGTATTCTAGATTTAATTGTGATAACCATAATATTCATTATTCATGTCCAGAATCTTTTCTCCAATGTCTCCTTCTTTTTTTAAATGCAAATTGATTAACGCTTCTCAATTCTTTACGCTGAATGTTCAAACGCGAAAAATCACCAGATTCTCTCTTGCTCAAATCATTATGAAAATAAGATTCGGGCTACAGCAAGGCTATTGCCCGAATCTTAATCATTTATTTTGAAAATCTAAAGTTCGCAAAATAATATACCATTGGGGTTTCCGGTTCGAATGTCAATGAGGGCTCCCCTCCAATATTCAACGCAACTACCCGAGTGTGATTAGCCTCTATTGAGGATAAATCAATAGTTACCTCTGTCCATTTATTCAATTCACTATCTGGAATGCGGTAATCATCAGCATTTGTATTCCACAACTCTTGGCCAAACGTACTTTCTGATGAAAACGCCCATAAATAATTCATAAATCGAGGCCATAGACGTTGGAAAGGGGCATATACTCCTTGATAAGTAGATTTCTCCGGCATGTAAACATCAAATTTTAAAAATTTATATTCCGCTATGTTAAACCGATACTCTTTCGGTAGAGCAAAAACAAAAGTGCCGTTTTTACCAACCATAGTGGCTTTAATAGGATTTTTAATATCTGTCCCCGCAGGATATGCTTTTGCTGGTGCTTCCAATTCCATTGCCCATCCATCTCCGCCTTGAACTCTACCATCCAAGAAAAAATTAAATGGAATTAAAGACTCGGCTGGTGTCTCGACAAGCTCAACAATCCCAGATTCAACGTATGGAGCCAAGAGATGATCTATTCCTAAAGAATTGGGAATGTATTTGATCTTTTTTATTATCCCCAGTTCTAGAAGATCTAACATACTTTGAGCATTTGCATCACTTATAGGCGACACCTTACGAATAAAAGGCAAGTAATTACCGCCTCCGATCTCCTGCACAACGTTATTTCGATTATAAGAGAGCGTTGTTAATTCAAAAATATCTCCACCCGTCAAATCCAGCTCTTCAACATTTGGAAAGTAGAAAAGATCCTGTAATGTGTTTGTTTGGACAGGAAAAATTAGTTTGCGAAACGAATCGACACCATCTGCTGTAAAATTGGTTATACCATTGGTTATTAATACTTCTTTCTCGACGGGGTTAAATACCGTTGAGCTAGTTGGCATCACAATATTTAAAGGAGTGACAACTTCAACCGAGTCTAGTATAGATGCACCATTTACTTTAGGTACAACATTGTATCTTAATTCCATTTCAAAAGGTTCCCCTGCCTTTAAATTTGCAGCAAAAATCCGAGGGTTTTCTTCACGTAATCCAGTGACGGTTTCTCCATTCTGATCTTCATATTTATAACTCAAACTTTTATAGTCCAAGAGTATGGACGATAATTGCGTTGTCCAATCAAAAACTGCTGCATTCGGAGAAGTTAATATGCGTGGTGAAGCCAACACTAAGTTATCAATGTCACTTTGGGTGTAAGGAATAACTGCAATTTCCTGTGCTACAGACTTATTCTCATATGCATCTACAGTATAGACACGTATACGATAAAGTTTAGGCTGTTTAAGCTCTGTTACGTTTACCCAAGACACTAAGGAGTCGATAATAATCTGCTGATCATCATATTCCACGATAGTTTTAGTCGATTTCCCCATTGAAATATTCTTACTAGGAATTCTTCCTGCTTTCATTAAATCTAACTCCACGCGCTCAAACCCTATCCTACTTATAATGGTATCATATTTAGCAGGGTACACGACCTCTTTGGCATAGGGTTCAATGTTATCATACATCCCTTTACAGGAAAATAACATCCCATAGATGGCCAGCAAAGGTATGAGGTTCTTTATAAATTTAATCTTTTTCATAACGTCAGGTTTAATTTTTCTTTTTACCATAAAGCGTGATTTCTGAAAGACAATTAGCATCTTCCAAAGTATAGTTTCCATTGAAGCTATTCACAGCCTCGTAACGAAACCATCTAGTTGGTTTCGTATACGCTGGCTCGTCAGGATACATATAAGCCATATCGCCTGCTTCTCCCATTTTTACAAATTCTAATTCGCTCAGGCCTAGAGGGACAGCAATCTTATTTTGCGAAACAAATTCCCAGCTTGCACTCGCATCGTCCCATATGTACATGTTGTATACTCCGACATTTTCATCCTTGTAATATTGTCCTCTTGAAATATTTGCTAACCCACCGGAGTGACGTTGCACTGTTACGATTCGACTTAACTCGTAATATCCACCTAAATCGACAATAAAATTCCATGGCATATTGCCATCCGCCTCCTTACCAGTACGACCTCGACTTGTAGTATGCATAAAATTCAAGTTATCTCCTCTATCTATAATATCATCAATAACATACCTGTTTCTTCCTTCATATCCATCACCGAACACCATTGGGACTCCTCCTACCGAATCATTAGCATTTGGCAATATCCAATCCTTTTTTTCAATTTTATTATCCTCATACAGCGAGATACTTCCTTTATCTAATACTTCCGTAATATTTCCATAAATATCTTCTACGCGCACTTTTACTCCAACTTTCTCGGTAGGTGGCAGATATAAATCGTTTACAAAACGTCTATCCTCCACTAAATTTGAAGAAAAAACAGAGGTCAATTCTCTAGTTTGCCCATCCTGGTTAAATGTAAAATCAACATAAACATTGATATTCTGTTCGAGTTCATTTTTCCAATCGAGAAAAAAGGAACTGAAACCAGGTTTCACCTCAATGGATTCAGCTACTCGTCGGAAGGCGGGCTCAAGCGGTGAAACGGTCACATCCAATGATTCCGAACGATTTCCTGTACGATCGACAGCGTAAATTTTAACAGTATATTCGTCTGTACTAGGAAAACCGTATACATCGATCGAGTCCGTAAAATACGATGCGGCGAAGGTGAAACTTTTTCCCGTTGGATTTGTGTAAACCGCTTCAATACTCATCAAATCCTCGTCATTGGGTTGGGTATAAAAAAAACGTGCCCCCCCATACAGAGGCTTATAGGTCTTAAGTGTCACCTTACCTGGCGCAACGCCGTCGTCATTATTCGGTTTAAAACGTTCGATCTCGTCGCAGGCAAAAAAAGAAAGTACTACACTAAGAAAGGGTACTAAAAATATAATTTTATTTTTCATAATTTATTTTCTTTGTCAGGCGAGCTATCACCACCCTGGGTTTTGAATTAATTGTCCGTTGGTGTTCATTTCGTTTAGATCAATTGGCCACAAGCAATCTGTAATAGTAAAGCGTCTTTCTTGCTTAACTTCTAAAATAAAGAAACTAGCACCAGTTGTTCCTGTATGTGTCCATCCCCATATTGGAGAAGAAAATGTTGAAGTCGCTTTTTTATGGCGCCACAGATCCCAAAAATGTATCCCCTCAAAGGCAAATTCAATACTACGTTCGGTCAGAATTATATCTCGAAGACCTTCTTTTGTCGTATGCTTGTTAAGCGTTCTCGCCATTGTAGGATCCGACCAGACCTCTTCTACATTGGGGATTCCTGCTCGTTTTCGAACTTTATTAATTTCATCATAAACAGCCTGTGAAGGCCCATTATATTCATTCATTGCTTCTGCCTTCATTAAATACAGATCGGCCATCCGAACAATTGGATAAGGAAACTTGATCGTTCGTTGCCATGCCCCCGACTGAGATTCCGGATGCACTAATTTTTGCGTTCCAATTCCAGTTGCTAAGAAATCCGTTGTATGTTGAGATGAGTTATAACCTCCATGAGAATTTCCATACATCATTGTATTAATTCGGACAGCATGGGAACGCCAATACCCTGCAGTAATTCCTAAATTAGCATAAAACCGAGGTTCACGATTCATATACATTTTAATAGTTTCGGCACCAGGCTGCATATAACCGTTCCAATGTTCATAATTAGGATCTAACACACCAGGAGTATTGATGAGTTCATGTATATTATTAATATCGTAAGTTAAATCTTCATTTATTGGCAATCCATTTTCCGTGTAATAACGTTCGGCCATTTGATAGGTAGCCGCCATCCATTGCCAAGAGAATCCAGCGGTATTGGTAACTCCATCCCCATATCCTTCAGGTAAACGAATATTGGTTGAATGTGCTAGCTCGCCCTGTTCATAATAATCAAGGTTTGAATTTCCCCATACAAGTTCATTATTCCAAGGATCCACAACAACCATACGTAAATCGTACAACGTATGCATACGTTCTGGATTCTGAGTAAAAGCCTCTCTATCATAAATGTAAGGCTCTTTTTCATAGTGATACAACCCTAGACCATTAGCTTCGCACAAAGCAATAGATTCATTTATTGCATCCAGTGCCACCTTCCACTTTTCATGATCTTCCTCAAGTGCAAAAAAAGCCTGGCCTTCTTTATTCACAAAATCGCCAAAGTATTCCTTATTTCCATTAAAAAATGGACTAGCACGAAACAATAATATTCGAGCTTTAATAGCTTTTGCCGCAACCTGATCGACCTGACCCAAATTATTTGATGTGGCCCTTTCGGTCAATTTGGGTATAGCTTCATTTATTAAACCCAATATGTAATCGAAACATTCTTCTACTTTTGTTCTCGGTAGAAACAGCTCTTCCTTTGTTGATTCTGGAGAGGCCATCGTTGTTGGTAACACAATAGGTCCGTATCGTTGTACCAATAAAAAAGCAAAATATCCCTTTAAAAATTTCACTTGCGCTTCCCATTCCAATCTTTCGTTTTCGGTCATGTCTTTTACAGCTCCAATATTTGCTAGAAATACGTCTGCTTGCCTCATTCCCTCGTAAAGAGCTTTTCCTCCTTCCGTTCCCGACCAATATCCAAGTTGGGGATTAGTTTGTGATTGAAGTCCACGCATTATTCTTATACCACGTAAATTAGATGTCGTGTTATTGAGGTCTAACCGTCCAATCCATTCATCACCTAATAGCCAAGAACTAACGTGGGTGCGTTCATCATTAGGTAAGTAACTGTACACTTTGGCTAACGCGTTGTAGGCATCTATTTTTAAAGTAAAAATGTCCTCTAATTTTAAGGTATTATCGGGTACTACATCCAAATATTTTGTACACGAACTAAAGGCTAGAATCGCCACTATTAATGTATATTTTATTGCTTTCATATGTATGCTCTCTAAAAATTTAAAATACGAGTTGAAGTCCTATGTTAAATCGTCTATTTGGCGGATAACCCAACCCGTTACGACCAACCTCTGGATCCCATAATTTAAAACCACTAAAAACCATAGGATTCTCTGTACTTATATAAAATCGCGAACCTGGGTTCAAACCAACACGGCTCAAGTTCTTAGGGCTAAATCCCAGTTCAACAGATTTTAACCTTAAAAAAGACCCATCTCGCATCCACCATGAGGATTGCTGTACATTGTTGTTAATGGGCTCAGTAGAAAGACGAGGCCAAAAAGCATGTGTATTCGGATTTGTCTCACTCCAATAATCTTCTGCAATTATGGCCAAAGCATTACGACGCTTTGCAAAAGGAGCAATACCATAATCACCCGTAGAAAGGTTCGATTCGTCAGTAGAATTGATAAAGAAGGATACATTTTTATTACCTTGAAAAAAGAACGAAAAATCAAAACTTTTATAACCTACTGACATACCAAACCCATATTGAATCTCCGGTACAGTGGGATAGCCCATTGGAATTCGGTCGTTAGAATTTATAACCCCATCACCGTTAATATCTTTATATTTGATATCACCAGCCATATATTCGCCAAAATCTTGAATGGGAGAATTCGCAATTTCATTTTCGTCAACAAAAAGTCGTTCCGCCAAGAGTCCCCACTGTTGATTGATGTTCTGTCCTTGCCGTTTTAAATAAATATCAGGATAATCGCGTTCATCCAGCTCGTCCATCTTATTAACAGCATATGTAAAATTAGCCCTTCCTGAAATCCAAAGTTCTGTCCCAAAAAATTTCTGGTAATCGATAGAACCATCAAAACCTTGTGAGCTTACCTTACCAACATTCCCACTTATGCTAGCTTCTAACCCCGCAGACGATGGAAAATTCTCTCGCACCATATAAATTTTACTGCGAATATCTCTAAAGAAATCACCTGTAAACTTCAGCGACTCATTCATAAAATTCATCTCCAGTCCCAAGTTCCATTTCTCTGATTGTTCCCACGTAATATCGGGATTGGCATATCGGTTTACATTAAATCCATCATAGGAGTTCATAAAACTAGATCCCCAGCGATACTCGCCGCCACCTAAAGAAATATCTGAAAGATAGAAAAACCTGCCAGCGCGTTGCGCTATAGCATCATTGCCCACTAGTCCCCATGTCCCTCTGATTTTAACTGTACTAATCGCTTCTTTTAATGGTTGCCAAAATTTTTCATTAGACAACATCCAACTCGCGCCGAACGATGGAAAAAAACCGTAGCGTTTTTCTCCAGTAAATTTTTCCGAACCGTTATATCCATATGCAATTTCAGCAAAATAACGATTATCGTAATCGTAGGTCAAACGGCCAGAGTTCCCCATATTCCGTTCAGGCAATGTCTCATAAATTGAATTACTGTTCCCTGCTGTCAAAAGCTTCTCTTCCATCATGCCGACGGTCATCACACCAACATTATGATTGCCGAAACTACGGTTCCAATTCAACCTGGCCTCAAAATAATAATGTGCATTGGCATCTCTACCCGGTACGACGTCGCCTAAATAAGCTTGACCAGTTGTCGGATTCAACGGATAAAGTGTATATATGCCTGTAATTTGGTTATATGATTCCAAGTCGTAATAAAATGGATTATATGATCGTGTACTCGAATATTTGTTCCAGGTACTTACCGAGGCCTTGCCTTGCACTTTCAGTCCTTCGGTTAAAAAACCTAAATCTTGAGAAAGTGTCGCCTGAGCGACAATACTGCTTTCATTACGATCTTCGTATCCACGAACCATCTCAGCATAAGGATTATTTTTAAGGGATCCGGTAACGAATGTATTCCCAAATAAAATATGGTCGGTATATAAATTTGCCGAATCAGGTAAATAGACCGCAGGAAAATCCACCGGGTTGGAATTCATTGTCATTCTAAAGATATTACTTGCCGATTCATAAGGGCCTTTATATCTTTCAAAACGACCTTGAATACGGGTATCTAGGGTTGTCGTTTTCGTTAATTTAAAAATAACATTCGAACGGATAAAAAGACGATTTATATCGATATTGTTGTTGAAATTATTCCTATTATCGACATTCAACAGTCCCGTTTCTTTATCAAATCCAGTTGATACGTAATATGTCGCTACCTGTCCACCTCCAGAAAGGTTTATATTGGCTTTTGTATTTGTCGTTGACGACTTAAATAGTGTATTATACCAATCAATATTGGGATAAATCATTGGATCTTCACCATTTATGGTAGATTGAATCTTTTGTTCTGAATAATATGATCCTAGTACTGGATCACGCGAAATGCGTGCTTGATTATAAAGCCGCATATAATCAATACCGTCGACCATACCTATAATTTTAGTTGGTGAAGCCGTATTTACATCTACACGGGCGTTCATCCGTACGGGGCCCTCTCTACCCGCTTTCGTGGTAATCATGATTATCCCATTAGCACCTCGAGCTCCATAAAGAACAGTAGCCGAAGCATCTTTCAAAATCGAAAAACTCTCTATGTCATCAGGTTGCAAACGAGCTAGATTATCCGTCGTGGATTCAAAACCATCAATTAGAATTAAAGGTGATGTTTGATAACCGAATGTGGTTACCCCTCGAATGAAAAATTGTGCATTGTCAGCTCCTGGTTCTCCAGAAGTTTGGTAAGAAATTACGCCCGGAATTCTTCCGGCAAAAGAACTTGTTAGATTCGATGCGGGTACTCTTAAATCCGACGCTTTAACGGTTGTAATCGCCCCAACCACCGATGATTTCTTTTGCGTCCCAAAAGCGACAACAGTCACTTCGTCAATACTACTTCCATCCTCGTACATAAGAATTTCTAAGATATTACGCTCACCAACAACCTGCTTCTGTGTCTTCATTCCAATAGACACGAAAGATAAGCTATCCCCCATGATTGCTGTAACTTGAAATTCTCCATTTTGGTTAGTAGCTGACATAGCTATGTTATTCCGTAAGATACTTGCTCCCTCAATAGGCTCGCCATTCACAGCACTTTTCACCACACCGGTGATCTGCTTCTGAGAAAATGCAAGCATTGGAATTGAAAAGAACAGCATCAGGAATAACCATTTTTCAATTGGTCTTTCCATAAAGTTAGTGTTCAGTTAAAAGATTAAATTAATCAAGGTATTGTTAGTATTTAATTTCAAAATTGGATGTTATTAGTTGTTTAGATTCAGTTAATTAGTTAGAATAAACACCCAAGGTTTCCCTAAAATTAGAAAATTAATTTTAGAAGTCAAACAGTATATAAAATGTTTATTCGATTACTAGATTTAACTTTTTAAAGTTATCTTCTGTAAGAACACTCGTTTTAATATTCTCAGTAATGCGTACCAAAAGAAAATATGATGCTTAGTACTCATTTTGGTAATGAAGCTGCAGAAGAGACCATCAACTAAAACCCTCATCAATTCTTCGTGATTAATAAATGAACGATGGATTGTTTTCCCATCTAATTATGAGAAAAAAACTTTCGTTTGTATACGCGCTCTACAATCAGTTTATAGATGTCTATTAAAAATGGAGCGAAGATGTCGTATACCTACAAAAATCATATGCCAGCATTAAGTATTGATATTTTTATTCTAATTATTTTGATTACAAAACATCTTTTATAGATTAGTCAGCATAAGATTCATACTCAACATTACGCTACATATCAACAATTTGAAATCTTAAAAAAATCGACAAAACATCGTAAAATATACTTTTAAAAACAAACAAGAACTCATTATTTATCGAAAAAAATTATATTTGAGTATAACTTTACTTAAATTTTAAATTATGGAAACAAAAATCTCTTCAAAATTTATCGCCGAACTGATCGGTACGTTTGGTTTGGTATTATTTGGTTGTGGTGCTGCGGCTGTCGCAGGTGCGGACACATTGGCACAAACTTCTGGACTGGGCTTATTGGGAATATCTTTTGCATTTGGATTATCGGTAGTGGTCTTTGCTTATGCGATTGGAAACATCTCAGGATGTCATATTAATCCCGCTGTTACAATTGGCGTTCTTGTCGCAGGGCGTATTTCGACAAAAAATGCATTAGTTTATATTGCCGCTCAAATTATTGGTGGTATCCTCGGTGCTTTCGTCCTTAAAATGATTCTCTCTGGACAAATTAATGGTTTTCAGACCGGCGAATGGGCGTTTGGATCGAATGGTTGGGGTGAAGGGTATCAAAACGAATATAATATGGGTTCGGCATTCATTACTGAGACCGTATTAACAGCTATATTCTTATTTATTATTCTGGCAACTACCTCAAAGATTGGGAATGGAACAATGGCGGGCTTAGCTATTGGTTTTACGCTTATCTTGATCCATTTGGTAGCTATACCTGTGACCGGAACTTCCGTTAACCCAGCGAGAAGTCTTGGTCCTGCAATTTTTGCTGGTGGAAAGGCTATTTCACAAGTGTGGTTATTTTTTGCGGCCCCAATCGTCGGTGCAGTAATAGGGTCTATTCTTTGGCGTATCACGCATGATGACAAAGCAGACGCCTAGCCAGTATATATTATACAAAAATGAGGCTGTCACCTCATTTTTGTATAAATTTGAAAGTATCTAAAGAAGGAGCCCTAGCGATAAATGTATATGCAAAGGGACTCCAACGATAAAAACTAAAAGCTATAAATTACCAACCTGGGTTCTGTCCCAGATCAGGATTGATCACCAAGTCAGTATTTGATATTGGTCGAAGATATTTTTTATCATCGAACTGTCGATCTTCATCATCTCTCCATATTATATGTCCTTTTGTTCCTTGGGATAATCGAGAAGCGGTCCCATCTATTACTACATAGGACACACCAGGTTTAGGGCTCGCGGGTGTTTTACTAACAAACGAAACATCCGGTGTGCCGTTGCCGTCTAAGTCCATCGGTTGATCCATCGCAGGTACATAAATGCCTTTCCAAGACATTTCCAACAGCTTGCCCTTTTTCCAGCGCATAAGATCGTCGTACCGCAAGCCTTCATATACAAGCTCGACTCCACGCTCTCGCCGTACTTCTAATAAATATTTATCCGCAATGTCTGGAAAATATATTTTTTGCAGATACGCATCCGCAACAGCAGGTTGTTTAGAGTCAACACCAGCACGTACTCTTAATGCACCGATTGTTTCATTCCAGATCGATGCATCCGAAACCATTTTACCCAGTTCAGCAGCAGCTTCAGCATAGTTTAGCAAAATTTCAGCGTAGCGCATCATCGTGATGGAATTATAACCTTCCGCAACACCATCCAAGCGCTTATCATCCAAACTAAATTTCAATAAGTGGTATCCCGTGAAGGTGTATCCAAAGTTCGGTGGAGCCGCTGAACCGTCAGACCGTGTGTAGCCCAGACTCCGAACAGTTTGTGCCAATCGAGGATCCCTATTTTTCATTTCCTTCACAAAGAGCATCTCATCAAAGCCCGCTTTATCTGTAAATCTGCTACCATCCGTATTAAGATAGGTATTGACAAACTGTTTGTTTAACCCCCACCTTGCACCATAGGTCGCTGAATTAAATTTCCACGTAATTTCGTGCCAACGCTTCAACGAATTATTATGTACATTAGACCACATAACTTCGGTCGAAACAGGATTTTCACTAATAAATAAAGTTCTGTAATCTGTCTCCGGGCTCCCTGTGCTATATAAGCTATATTGTTTCGAATCGATTACTTCTTTTGATGCATTAAATGCGTCAGTTAACCACTTATCGGCTGTGTTTCTGAGATTCAATTCCTCGTGGTATTTCCTATATGTGCCCTCAAAAAGACAAATTCTAGATTTAAGACCTAATGCTACCCATTTTGTGATGGTCGAGGACGTATTATCCTTAGCATCTCGAATGTTAGCGACAGCAAAATCTAAATCAGCCAACACAGAATCCATAACTGCCGCTCTAGGATCTCTAGCTTTATATAAGAGTGCTAGATCCTCGGTCGACAATGGTTGCGAGTACCAGGGCACAGCACCATAATCTTTTACCATATCAAAATAAAAAAGCGCTCTATAGAAGCGTGCTATACCTGCAAAATGGTTTCTTGCTTCCTCTGGAATGGCAGGGTTATTATACTTACTTAGGAAGTAATTCACATTACGTAATTTAGTCCAACTCCAAGCACCTTGGTCAACTGAAGAGAAATTTCCAGCGATAAATTTAGGTGAGTTATTCTTCGAAGTATACTCCCCCATTTCATCTGCTTGCACAATAGCTAGACCACTTGGCGTAAATTGTTGATAAAACGAATTTGCATACAACTGAAGGTCAGCTTCCGTGTTGAAATATGTTGAGGGTACCAATTTATCGAAAGGTTCACGATCAAGGAAATCTTTATTACACGAGGCAAAAGCTAAGGCGACGAATCCTAAGATCCCGATTTTAAATTGTCTGTTCATTGTAGTGAGTTTAGAAAGTAACATTGACACCGAATGTAGTGGTCTTGAGCTGTGGATACGCATACCCCTCCCCAGACCCGTTGGTTAATTCTCCAAGTGGTTTTTCAATAACTTCCGGATCGAAATTTTCTGTATGTTTAAACAAGCCTGAAAACGTAAATAGATTTTGTGAACTTAAAAACAGCTGCACATTACTCAATTTTGCACCCTGTACCCAATGTTGCGGTAAAGAATAATCTAAAGTCAACGTTTTCAATCGTAGATAAGACACGTCCTGTAAATATCTTGTTTGGGGTGCACCCAACGATCGATCTGCTCCTAAAGCAGTATAGCCGCGGTAACGAGGAAAGTAACCGTCTGGATTTTCTTCAGTCCAAATATCTCCCATCATCTTTGTCGGCTGGTAACCATAAGGCCTATTATACGGTCCCCAAAATAGCCCAGCTTCAGAAGAAAAATAATAATCACGTTTACCAATACCTTGAAAAAATGCAGATAAGCCTACTCCATTCCATCTACCTGATAGGGTAAAACCAAACTGATAACGTGGTGAGTTATTTCCAATAATCTTGCGATCTCCAGGATTTTCAAGCGTATTATCACCTTGATTAATAACATCATCTCCATTTAGATCAGCAAACTTTAGATCCCCTGGCAACCACATATTATTATTTGAGTTTCGAATGAAACTTTGATCAGCATGATTTCGAACATCCTCCTCAGATGTGAAAAATCCTAGCGTTTCGTAGCCCCAGATTTCACCTACTTGCTGTCCTACATAATAGGTATTAAGTAAATTTTCAGGGTTATTGAAACGTGTAAGTTCTGACCTACTATCCCATAATGATCCATTTACGCCCCAATTAAAAGGTTTGCCGGCAAGCTCAAACTGATTGTTATAATTAATGGTCAATTCCCAACCTTTTGTTGACATATCTGCAAAATTACCGTACGGCACTGCGGCACCAAATACATTTGGTAGAGGTTGACCAACGGTAAACATATCATAGGTATTGCGGTTGTACCAGTCAAAAGTCAAATTCAACGCATTATCAAAGAAACCTAAATCCAAACCTACATTAAAAGTTGTTGAACGCTCCCAGGTTAAGCCTTCAGGAATTACCCCTGGAATAGATGTATAACTTGGCTGCACTCCACCCAGTATGACGCTTGTTTTGGCGACAGACATTTGTTCCAAGTAACGATAAGGAGCCACATTTCCATTACCCAATGAACCGTAAGATGCTCTGAACTTCAAATTACTTACAAGTGGTTTCACTTCTTCAAAGAATTTTTCATTAGACACTACCCAGCCGGCAGATATAGATGGAAAGAACCCATAACGTTGATTTTCTGGGAATTTGGACGACCCATCATAACGGCCGTTCAACTCTAGAAGATACTTCCCATCGTATGCGTAATTAAATCGGTAAAACAACCCAATGTATGCCCATTCATTACCACCGCCTGTAATGTTATAATTAAGACCGTCCATCAAGTTAAAATCAGGCTTATCTGCAAGAATAATTCCGTCACGCTGAGCATTAAGAGCCTTAAAAGTTTGCGATTCTACGTTATAACCCACTAAGGCATTAATGTCATGCTTTTCAGCAAACTTACGCGCATAATTCGCCGTCAGGTTACCTGCAACATATTTAGTCCGTGCGCCAAGTTCCCTCAACATACTCCGTCCGAAACGATAGATCTCCCCAGGGGAATTACTGTAATCGACATAATTATTTGTACGCCGCTCATCTCGCCAAGTACGTGAATAGGTCAAATCCCCTTTTAAAGTAAGACCAGTCACCGGTTTAATAATCACACCTGCCGTATTCCGAAGTACCGTATTGTTTAAATCTGACGCATTATTACCCTCGATAAAAGATGCGATACCCGTATACGCAGCAGAATGCGTATATGTGCCATCTGGATTGTATATCACCGCCATCGGATAACCTTGATGTTCAAATTGACGCCAAATATTACCGTCTCCATCGGCAAACATTGGATAATGGTAATCGTACGAACTGATTTCGGTGTTATTTTCGAATGTTAGCCAATCGTTAACCTTGACATCACCCTTTCCTCGGATATTATATTTGTTAAATTTATCTGGGTTATAATTGAAGATCCCACCTTGATGAAAGTAGCGACCAGACAAGTAATATGATGCTTTTTCACTTCCTCCAGAAATACTCAACGCCTGCTCAGTGCTAGGCATATTCTCTCGATATATCGTATTATACCAGTCCGTGTTTCCAAAATACTCCCAGCGGTTTGTCGCTTCATTGAATATCGCATCTTCGCCTGTAGGGTTCTCTGCCTGTTGCTTTAATTTCTCCAAATATTCTAAAGAAAATGGATAAATATTATTGACTGATATTGGTGTGGACTTATAGTCATTCCAAGCATTAAAAGCTGTATTAAAGTTATTTGCCCATTCGTAGCCGTTGGTTATTAATTTAGGCTCCACAACACGATTGTTGATCGAAAGATTAGAGTTAAAAGTGACTGTGGCTTTCCCGCCCTTTGGTGATTTAGTAGTAATCAGTACTACACCAAAAGCCGCTCTTGAACCATAGATAGCAGCGGATGAAGCATCTTTGAGTACGGTCACACTCTCAATGTCGTTTGGGTTTACCATATTTGGATCCCCCTCTACTCCATCAACCAACACCAACGCACTTCCACCTGCACCGATAGAGGTCGTTCCCCGAACATTAAATGATGCCCCACGGGTAGGGCTGCCATCCACCATTTTCAAATTTAAATTCGGTAAGGCGCCTTGTAACATGCGACTTAAACTAGGTGCTGGACGATTTTCTAATACTTCAGATCCAACTTGCGAGACAGCTCCTGTAAGATTTATTTTTTTCTGTGTGCCGTAACCTACAACGACTACTTCCTCCAAATCATTTTTATTATCGAGCTGAATAACAATATCTTTAAAATCTCCTGATAGATGCTGCGTTTTGGTTATAAAACCAACGTAGGAGACCACTAAGGTGATTGTCGGAGCATCGGTTTCTAGCGTAAATCGACCATTACTATCGGTTGTGGTACCATTGTTTTTCCCTTGCAGCATGACGGTCGCATTTTCGATTGGATTACCATTGCCATCGACAACTTGTCCAGTGATAGACTGTGAAAAACTCGTTTGGGAAGCTAATGCATTTCTTAATTTAAACGCTTTAGAGTTCATCGGAAAGGACATTAAAGTCCCTGCCAATAGGAATATTGGTATATAATATCGCATAAGACTAATAGGTTTTACTTTAAGGTTATGTCAAATTGTAGATGACGGTCACTTCTGACAAATGTAGATACGATTTCATAGCTCAATTTAGTTTGCCCTGACTGTGCGGTTAATATTTGTGTTGATTCAGGATATAACACAAGACGCTGGGTACCATCCCCTTTTTTTAAAATCAACTCGAAATATAAAGCACTGTTATTTTTAACTTCATAATAATTGGTTACTTCATTTGTAGTTGAGTTTTTCTTTTCGTGATAAGCGGGAGTGACCTCTATACACGCGTTAACTAGGCTACGCACATTCTCCTCCTTACCAAATAAGTATTTACTAGACCAAGCAACTGTACGACCTGCATCTAGTGCTTCTCGAATAGACGCTGCGCTTTTATCTTTGGCCATCACAAGTGTCATTGTTCTATGAATTCCTTCTTGCCCGGTATTATAATCATGTGCAATAAGATTATGAATGTCAGTGTTACCAATAATTGTCAGATTTCTATCCAGTGCCCAGTCCAATGCTTTTTTATGAAACCCCAAGCCGTTCACCACCTCGATGCCATGAAGCTTTTTTTCTTGGTACATCTTCTCTACAAAATCAATCCATTCGTAAGATCCTGGAATCTTGTTCACCTGCCATCCTGGATGATTCCAAAAAATAAATGCATTTTGTGCAATCGCCCGGTCGATTGCCTCTTGATCCAGCTTCGAATCATTATCGGAAACAAACTTATTTGCATCTTCAATAAAAAGCGCATTAAAATGTCCCGGAGGAGTCTTACGTGTGATCTCCGTTCCTTTGATTAGTCCAATATTATTTTCCTTTGCTAAATTAACTGCCAATTCATGTGAGCGGTTATGATCCACTTTCACGTCAGCGTGAAATGGATTGTACTCCATGTGTTCTGTGTAAGAGATAACATCCACTCCTTCTCTCCATGCTTCCTGCACTCGGACATTTGGCCAAACATGTCCGTCAGTAAATACAGTATGCATGTGAAAATCACATTTCAGAACCTGAAAGCCGTCAACGTTAGGTATGTTAAGATACTGTCTTTTTGCTGGATATGCAAATTCCTCCATGCGCATGATACCGTCATCAGTTTGAGCTTGTAATGATGCACTGCAGAAGAGCAAGGCACCTAGAAACGACATTTTAATTTTCATCACTTTAATGGTTAATTATTTGCCCAAAAATACAGACGGCTTATTAATCCATTATTAAGAATACATTTTAAATTAATTAACAATATTTAACTTAAAAAAATCAATAAGAAATATTACAAAATATTTTAAAAGTAACTTTTATTGATGTTAAAGAGGTAAAAGAAAGTTTATAAAACTAAAATAAACATGGATAACCAATACCAACCCATACAATTAAACCTTTAATTGTTAACTTCTGTTTTATAATTATTTAATATTACCCATACAAAAGACACGGTTGAAAATTGATAATCAAAAAAATATTACCCTCCGGTATCTGTCGTTAAATAGCTAAATTGAAGGCAAAACTTAGGCCCATTCCCAAATACTTAGGCCCATTCCCAAATACTATGATACTGCTCAACAGACTCGGCAAATGCTATCAGCCCTTGGTAAAATGGATGTTGACCAATCGTACTACTATCACCAATAATAATAAGCTTTTTTTTCGCCCGCGTTATAGCCACATTCATGCGTCGAATGTCCGATAAAAATCCTATGGACTGCTCACTATTACTCCTTGTAAGACTAATGTAGACCAAGTCTTTCTCCTGGCCCTGAAAGCTGTCTATCGTATTTACCTGCATATGCATTTTGAATGGAGTCAACGATTCACTCTCGGCAATAATCTCTTTCAATAGCGCGGCTTGTTGACGGTAGGGCGCAATAACTCCAATGCTAGGAAAAGGCTTCCCCTGATAAGCTATATCAAGTGTTAACAGAGTTGTTGTCAGATGTTTTAGTAAAAACTCAGCTTCTTCAATATTAAAAATAGCATTATCACGCCGAGTTTCTTCAAATCCGCTACCTGCGGTATCGATGAAAACTAGTGGCGCACAATCCTGTAACAAAGTTCGCTCTTTCACTGCATGAGAAGCATGTAATTTCCCGTCGTAGAGCACCTCAGAAGGATATTGCATAATCTGCTTATGCATCCGGTATTGCACATCGAGCAGGGAGACCCTGAGGGGGTGTTGGCGGACAAGCCTTTCAAATAGCGTATTATTTAACCCTTCGTGTTTGTTATTGTGTGATTTAACGGTCGGAGGTAATTGTAGGTGATCCCCAGCTAATACAAGTTTATTTGCTTTAAGTATAGGTATCCAACAGGCTGGCTCAAGAGCCTGACCGGCCTCGTCGATAATTACAGTCGCATATTTTCGCTGACGTATGGTAAAATGATTAGCGCCAACTAAAGTTGCCGTAACCACCTGCACTTTATCCAAAACATCTTCTAAAATATAATCTTGTATGCGGTCAATCTCAGTGCGTAACTTACGTGCCTCATCAAATAATGCCTTTCGCTGCTCCCGCTCATTTCTCCCAAAACTCCGCTTATATTTATGAGCCATCTCTGTATACGCGCGGGCTTGCTTGGTTAAATCTCTAACTTCTTTGTTAGCACTATGCATTTCTACTTTTGCGTCTAAGGTCAGTTCCTGTAGATGATCAGATACTTTAACTGGATTTCCTATTCGTACCACAGACACGCCTACCTCGTCTAACCTTTCGGTAAGAACATCGACAGCGGTGTTGCTGGGAGCCACAACTA
>JAALOO010001191.1_pt1 | contig 18890 bp, 15 predicted proteins | sample 7257641 | NCBI WGS metagenome assembly JAALOO01 (sample SAMN14085613, study PRJNA598686) | mite metagenome | biome: ENVO:01001000; feature: ENVO:01001002; material: ENVO:01001226; isolation source: single female mite from University of Michigan culture on fish food culture... ...
GATACCAAATTTGTGAGTGGGACGCGACTTTTTTGCAGAAACGCTTACCGTGATAAAGGGCGTCTTAATAAATAGTGGCCATTCAAAGGAGAGAGAGAGAAAAAGGTGCACACCGGTGAGATGCCGCAGCAGTTTGGTTGGCTACTTATGCAGCTCAATTCAAACACATCATACTCTCACACGTCGATGAGCCTAATTGTGCTTGCCTGCCTGTAGTGATGGTCGTTTGTGAAATATGTTTGCTGCATTCTAATGCAAATTACGTCTGCAGGTCTGTAGAGGTCTGTCTGCTGAGAGAGGTTACGACGAACAGCTTTACGCCAAAAAGGGCCCGTTCTCTGAGGTGTGCGTGAAAGCTGATCAGTAAACAGCAAACAGAGGCATCAATTTGTTTTTCTGATTGTGTGTTTATGTGTTAAACTGCTGGCTAGTCTAAAGAAAAACATTGCAGTCGGCATTGTTGACGTTGGAATATCAGGACAGACAAAAGGTGCAAAGTTAAGCAACACGTTTAGCACTAAATTAAAATTAATTTAACCTTTTCACTGTGCACCTTGTCTTAGCAATTGTTTTTTGTCATTCCTTTGTTCAAAAAAAGTGGATAATGATTTAAACTATTCAGTTAAATTTTTTGTGTTTTTACAAGGACGTGTTGGCTATTGTGTATTGATTTATTGTTTAACAGGTGAATACTAAATGCAAATGATTAAAAATGGCCGGCGTATGTAAAACTAGTTTTCAATACTTAAATAGTGACAACCATTTAAAATTTTTTAAGGTACTTGAAAAAAAATAAGTTTCAAGTTAGAGTTAGATGTACACCAAAATTTAAAATGAGTTTTATTGTTTTTTAACAAAAACGTAGGCTCCATCTGTTGAGCGCAAATGCAACATTGTGTGGCATTGGCAATGTTTTTGTTGTGGCGGTGTTTTGGCAGTGAAAAAACAGGTTGAAGGTCTTTCCTTGCCATACATGTACACTTGGCAGAAATTGCAGTGTGCAGCCAATCAGCGCTACGCGCTTTATCATCATTTGCATCTACCTTTTCTGCATTTTTACCGGGATTTCGCAACCTTTACATCCTCTGAGTATTACGAACATTTTCTGGCAGGAATCAGTACATCATGCCTGTACTATTCTTGTGTCTATATAATAAAGGACAAGAGTCGCTGCACCGCCAAAACTAGTGCACCAAAACTCGTGATTGTTCCCGTCGGTGTTGTTTACCGTAAGTACAGCATCTTTTTTCTAGTTGCAGGCACATTGCATTGTACTCGCTTGTGTTTTGCACTATTGCTGCAAACTGTAAGCACACACACACTATACGACAGTCTAAAGTTAAACTTGCTTGCCAAAGGTACAAAGGGCTGCGTGTAATTAACTTGAACTGGCATTTGCAATTGAAAATGAAAGTTTGCAGCAGCATCACCCTACACGCCTTTTATCAACGTCGATATAATCAGCCGCTGCAGATCACTGCAAAAGCTGCAGTGTTCACCACGAGTGTACAGTGAACAGTTGACATTTGCCGTCGCAGCAGCAGCACTAGTCAGATGTGTTTTGCACTATCAATCATCACACACTGGTGATATGTCGTTGAATGTTGGGCAGTTTGCACTTTGCACGCGTGCCATCAGCAGCAGCAGCAGCAGCAGTTCTTGATCGCCACTTTATTGTCGTTGTAATCATCTTCTGCCCCGCTGTGCACATCGCAAATAAAACCCAGTAAAGAGCATTTCACTGTCAGTGCCATTGCCGTCTCTTCACATCACTCAGTGACACTTTTGTCTTTCTGACAGTTGTCATTCATTTTACTGTTTTCTAAGTTAGTAGTACCAACTCAGTAAATGTGTTAACTAATGTTCACTGTTGTTTGTTTTTTGCTTTTCTAGATGATCAAGCAACAACGGAAAACTCAAGATGCAGCTCATTCACCCGTTCTCTTTCATTTCAGCTTTACCGCGCTCCCTACGAGGGATCAGCGTAAAATCGTTATCACATTCCAATAGCCGATCATTAGGGACTGGTACCCTGGAGTCAACTAAAAGGACTGTCTACACACTTTCTGCCAAAGCCACAAGCTACAATAAGAAGATTACTTTAGCAAATGCACTCTCACTTACACGGGCCTTGTCAAATAGCAGCACCCTTGACGCTGCACCACTGCATCTGCCCGAGTTTAAACATCAAACAACAGATGCACTCAACTTGAAGTTTGAGAAACTAAAAGAACTTTCCTACTTTGTCGTAAAACGTTCTCCAACACGTCACTTTAGTCAGGTTTGCCTTTTTACTAAATTAGTGCTCTTGAGCTTATCTTCTCTTTTCTCCTTTCTCACAGAAACAATTTGACCGTGCTCAGGAGCTCTGTGATATGTACTACAAGTGTGATCCGAAAACGCGCTTTCAGTATCTCATTTTCCTCGCCGACGACTTTGCCACCAGTCTGCAGTTTGCCAGCTCCTCGGCAAAGTCCTTTCTGGCCACGCAGAACCGCCAAGAACCGTTCGATGCATCGCTACTAGTCGACCGACTGCGCAATCAAATCCGTCCTCGCTATCTGGAGCTCTTTCGGCACATCTCCCGACTGGACAATGGCGTCAAGTTTTTGGTTGACCTGCGCGGCGACCTGATCACTGTGCTTGGCAACTCTCAGCTGCTCAGCTCTCAGCACCCCAGTGCCAAGGTCTGTCTTCGTCTGATGTCCGGCGAGCTGTCTGATCTGCTGTCGCTGTGGTTCTCCGCCGGTTTTCTCCGCCTCGAAAGAGTCACCTGGGACTCGCCGACTTCGATTTTGCAAAAGGTATTTTTAGTTTGTAGATGTTTTTGCTTTTAACACTTTTCATCATCATAACTTTTGCACAGATCTCCGAGTATGAAGCAGTTCACCCTGTTCGCAATTGGATTGACCTGAAAAATCGCGTAGGTCTCTACCGACGATGCTACATGTTTTCTCACTCTTGCCTACCTGGAGAACCGTTGGTCATACTGCATGTCGCCCTAGTGCCAGACATATCCTCTTCTATTCAGGTATACAGATTTTGTTGTCCGAAATGTTCACCAAACCACAAATGCAAAAATACTAACTACTTTCAACTAGGAAATCATTCTCAAAACCTCTCACTCACCATTCTCTCAACGATCATCAACTGCGTCTGATGAGCCCACTGCACCAACTGCCTCAAAGCTGTTCAATCCATCGTCCTTCTCCCGCTTTAACACTGCTACCTTTGAAGATCCTAATCGCATCGACGCTGCCGTCTTCTACTCAATCTCATCCACTCAAAAGGGTCTAAACGGCATCGACCTAGGTCACGCAATGATCCAACAAGTCGCCGGCGCTCTTCGAGCTGACTTTGAAAAGATGAGCCAATTCTCCTCCCTCTCACCCATTCCCAACTTCACCGAGTACCTCCTGACGACTATTCAGTCAATTCAGCGCAAAGATGAATCCAAGAACTACCAATCTTTGTGGCAAAACAATGCCAGTTTTAGTCGCCTGCAAACATATGTGGAGGGCAACAACAAATACGCGGCCGCAAATGAGCCAAGCGAGGGCGTTTTCTGGCAACGTATGATACAAATTCTCAGGTCTGGTGACTGGTTTCGTGATGAAACACTGGTAGAGTTGCTGGAGCAGCCGCTGATGCGAGTTTGTGCCCATTACCTGCACAATGAGAAGCGACGCGGTTATGCACTTAATTCTGTTGGTACGATTATAAATTGACTTTATAACTTGAACAATTACCATTTAACATCACTCGCTTGTTTTTCTTGCAGCCAATTTCCACTTGAAAAACGGAGCTGTTATGTGGCGATTGAACTGGCTGGCCGATATTAGCTCGCGCGGAATTTCCAACTCCTGTGGCATGATGATCAATTACAGGTACTTTTACTTTTAATGGCAAAAAAGTGTTTTTAACTTTTATCATTGCAGATATTTTCTTGAAAACACTGAAGACAACAGCCAAACTTATCTTAATGAAAAGCACATTGTAGCTGGAGAGCAGTTTTTAAAGTGGCTTCAGTGATTGGGCTGTTATGCATACTTTATTTTCATTAAACAATATAAGCTTTATCTAAAGTTGTCAATTTGTAAAGTTTAAATAAAAATTTTATTGCTGGTTACTAATCAAATAAGAATTTAATTTGATTGTGTACCATTCAAACGTTCGTTACATCGACTATGCATATCAATCGCAAAAAAGTTAATTTGGTTTTGTGTCACTAACTTGCTTTGCATCACTACTAATTGCACTTTCTAACACCAGATGGCGTACTTGCTGCCCACATTTAAATGAAACTAATGGGTTATTGGTGACGATGAAGCAGGTGATTGGCTATTGACTGTTGCTGCTACCCTCTCTGAAGAAGTCTCACTTTGATGACTGTACTGTCCGATAAACTGATTCACAGCGGCGGCAACAGGCTGAATCACTGGAAAGAATCCTTGAGGAAAAACGATCACTGCTAGTGATGTGATTTTGATTGACAAGAAACTGCTTCTGCTGCTGACCACCCCAAACATTTTTTGAGTCGGACAGCGAGTTCAGTGGTGGTCACCTCGAAGGCCACCTCTGGCCACGTGAAGCACTTTGCCGAGTTCCTCGGGAAGCGGCCCATGTATGCGTTGATCGACCAGCTCGACGCCGGAGACCTTGACTCAGTAGAACCCCCAGCTCAAGTGTACTCAAACAGCGCCGTCAAATGCTGCGCCCTGACGGTTGGGCCCGAGGATTCTCCGAAATCCTCTTCTTCAGACTGCAAGGCCAGTTACCTGTTGGCGCCAACAACTGGGTCCGCTACTGCGAGGTGAATCGTTTGGTGCTGGCCAAACAAAAGCAGACGGCCCTAGGCCAGCACTTGAAACCGGTGAAGAGCGACTCGATTTGCTCCTTTGTGGACGCCTCCAGCCTGGTGGGCCCCGGGAGCACCGTCGGCGAACGCTGCTTCATCAAGCGGACGGTGGTGGGCGCCAGCTGCCGAGTCTGGGACCGCGTCCGGCTCACCAACTGCATCCTCCAGGAGGGCGTCACCGTGGAGGAGGGGGCCTGCAGGGTGCTGCAGGGCGCCCTCTTCTGCGCCGGCGCCTCGGTGGGCGTCAATGCGGAGATTCGCGACTGCATCGTCCGTTATGGGAAGGCGGTGCACGGCCTGGCAAAGCACACCAACGAGTCGCTCACCGAGATGATGCTCGATATGTAGAAGGTGAGGTGGTGGGAGTTTTATGGTAATTTAATTGTTTTAGTGTGGTGATGGAGGTGAGGTGGCGGCAGTAGTAGTGGGCAGATGTGCTGCTAATGACAAAATGTTGTCAATGTTTTATTTTTTAATTCTTTTCTCAATCTGGCAATTCCCTTGTTGGATTTGTGTACAAATTATTAATTTTTTTTATTACCAATCAAATGATACCAATAAAATTTTGGTTTCTTTTAATTTTTTTAAAGTAACATTCAAAAGTAATATGTTGTTTGAGCAATCTATTATCGCCTTTTTGGTTGCTACGTTTTCCGACGTTGTGTAAAACAGCACTCTTGGAAATTATCTTTTTAAAAACTACCTATTTCAAATACAGCTGTAAATTGTTTTGTTCATAGTAATAATACAAAGTTACACCCAATATTTTTTTTGCTTTGATAAATAATACATCATTTCTTTTTTTATGTAAGCATGTTACTTGTGTTGCCATTTTGAAGGAACAGATTTTAACTTTGTTGCTCAATGGAAGATAGCTTTATTGAAAACTTTGAATTGGTAAGTGTAAATAAACAAATATATTGTTTTTTAATAAGCACAATTTGGTGTTAGTTGTTGACTAACGATCCAGCTTTAGTTAAAAAGCTTAATGATATTGAAACCATTTTGAAAATTCTTTCTTCTGGAAAATTAAAAAACAATACTATTTGGCAAGTGATGCACGACTGGATAAATGTAGACATAAGTAACCGATTAACCTATTTTAAGCAAATGTTTAAAACATGTCTCCAGTGTGACTGTTTTCCATTGCAGTTTGTTGAAAATAACATTTTTCAAAGTGAAATATTCAAATTGCTTCCACTTGAATTTCAAAATGAACTGAAAGAGTTTGCAAAAAAAACGTTGCAACAATCTTTAAAACAACATCATTTTGGATTGTTTCATGAAAAAGGTCTTATGGAACAAACTAATTTGTTGTACACAGAAATAACAAATGATCTGTTTCAAAAATTACCAAACGTTGAAATGGTTTCTCCACCTGTCACTGTTACTGATTTAGTAAAAAAAGAGGCAAAACAGTTACTTGCTTCCGTTAACGAGCATGGCACAGTTGAATTTTACGACTCCCAGCACAAACGGTGGCTTGCATCTTCAGCAAGTTTAGAATTACCAGTTAAACAATATGAGTACAAACTAGCCCTAGTGGGAAATGTGCTGTACGCATATGGAGGAAAAAAATATATAAGTTATAATCATAAAACATATAAAGACAATGCCAGCAATCGGGTGTGGAGTCGTGACCTGAGTGATTCCTCGTCTCAATGGACAGCCAGAGCAGACATGAACCAAGGAAGAAGTGCTTTCACTACTGTTGTTCTCAACAATTTCATCTACGTTTTCAGTGGTTGGGGCAAACGCGTTTCTCTTCTTGGCACTTGTGAACGGTTTGACAGTCAACTGAACCAGTGGTCGATGGTAGCAAAGATGACCATTGGCCGTTGGGATGCCTCTGCTGCAGTTCTCAATGGCTGCATCTACATTGCTGGCGGACTAAAAAAGAAAGGATATGAGCGGTCAGTTAAAAAGTACGACCCTTTGTCTAACAAATGGAGTCATGTGGCACCAATGACCACTGCTCGAGCTCATTTTGCCTTGACCCCTTTTGCCGGTTATCTCTGGGCTATTGGTGGTGAAGATGCTGAAAATCATCCACTGTCCACTTGTGAGTCTTACGACCCAGTGACAAACAGTTGGCGAGAAGAGGCACCGATGAAGGGGGTGAGACGTTATCATTCAGCAATTGAATACTACGGAGAACTGTATGTTGTCAGTGGAAAAAGAAATAATGGTGAGACCAAACTATTAAAAAAGTTCTTTTTTAAACAAATTTTTAAAAAACGTTGTTTATTTTCTTTTTTAGATTTTGATAATGTTGTCGAAAAATATGTGCCAAATATTGGCTGGGTAAAAGACAGTATTGTTTGTTTTGCCAGAAAGTCAAATTTGTTAGTAATACCGAAGGCTTGCTCGTCTTTTTTTACATCTAACTTAAATTAGGATTTTTTAATAAAACTTTTAACTGAAATTGCAAATAGTTAATAATTTTGTCGTTTGTGAAATGATACCAATAAAGTTAATTTTTTTTATACTTGAAAAAAAATTATTTGTTACGTTAACTAAAAAATTTGAGTAAATTTTATCAACGTGACTTTACCTTTGGTTTTCACTGCCGACAATCTTTTTGAGCAAAAAGTACTATTAAAAGTAATCTGCGAGAGTAAGGCAAGAAAGTTGCGCTTGAAGTCTCGAACGCGGTTGCCCTCGAACCGCTCAAACTCCGTCTTGATGTTGCTGCTGACCGTCTGGCAGTCCTCCCTGGCCTTCTCCACCTTCGCCTCCCACTCCCTGATCTCCTCCTCGACGGGGGGCACCCGTTCCGTCTTCATGGCCATTTGCAGCCGTCCCTTCTGCTCTCGCTTTCGGCTCAGTGCCAGTTCGTAGGCGGACAGCGCCTGGAAGGCTTTGGCCTGCTAAGTGAACGCCTCCCTCACCGAGCCAATCAGCGCAATGTAGTCCTTCATTAAACTCTCCGGCACCTGCCAAAACTCGACGCTGCTTCATTGACACTGGCGTCACTTCTTTTTATCATGTCAGAAATCAACAAACACAACTTTTACAACTTAATCTTTGTGCTCATTTTCATTGCTCTGTACTCCCTTCTTGTCTTACTTTTAATAAAAGCATTAACCACAAACCCTTAGATATATTTTTTAGTGTACAGGTTCTTGACCGCTTGCATTTCGTATTCACTTTACTGGAGACTTGTGACTACACATTTTATTAGTGTTTTTCTTGATTGCTAAAAGTCAGTGGCAAATGGCATTGTTAGAAATTATCGTTTGAACCCTAATTGTTTAATTACTTTAGTGATGATAATAGTGATGTTGTAAAAATATTTATATATTTTGCTCTGAAGACTACAATTTATGTAATAAAAAAAAATTAAATTTCTGTTATTATCAAAATTATACAATTATACAATTGTTTGTAAACATTAAATTATTACAATTTTTAAAATTATAAAAAAAATTTGTCAATTTCACATTAAAAATTAAAAAAAAATTTTAAAGTAAGTTATACAAAAATTAATTTTTTAAATAATTTTATATTTTTTTAATAGTGAATGACAAAGCCAAAAGTTTTCATGAGGTAAAATATCTAAACTAGCTATTACTTGCAAGTTAAACAATAGATGTATATGCCAAACTATTTTTACGTAACTCAGTAAGTTTATTGTTATTTTTAAACTTAGTCAGTTTTTAAAAATTATCCAAACTATTTAGTTTTTTAAATTAATTTACAAAAACAAAACGTTAATATTTTTGCGTTATAGCAAGCAAAATACTTGAAAGTTTTGCTGTTTTTTAAAAACTTTTTTGTTTAAAATAACAATAAACATATTGAGTTAAATAAAAGTAACATTATTTTTGTATTTTTGGAATACTCTGCTAGTAATACAAGTTTTTAAAATGTTGTATTTTTATTTTTAAACTAGCTGCTTGTTTGCATTGACCAAATTGATGGCTCAATTGAATTCTTTAATTATCATGAAAAACGTTGGCATAGTTCACCAATTTCATTGGAGTTGTCTACAAAACAATTACTGTATGATGTCCAATGGCTGCACAGCAACAGTTCTCTGTTTGCAATCGGTGGCCGTAATGTTAACAATAATCCAAACAACTTGATGTGGAGCCGTAATCTTAATAGCCTTTTGTCGCAGTGGACACTGAAAAAACCCTTGATAAAAAGAAGAAACAATTTCTCCAGTGTTACTTTTAACGACACAATTTACGTGCTAGGTGGCAATGGCAAAAAGAGTACTTCAAAAGATCACATTCTCAGCAGCTGTGAATGCTACGACAGTCAACTGGACAGGTGGTCAACAATTGATTCGATGAAAGTTGGTCGTAAAAATGCATCCGCCGTTATTTACGGCAATTGCATCTACATTGCCGGAGAAGTTAATGAGCATGGAACGACTGAACGGTCAGTGGAGAAGTATGACCTTCAGTCTGAAACTTGGAGTAAAATTGTGCCCATGACCACTGCTCGTTCTCACTTTGCATTGACCATCTTTTCCGGTCGTCTCTGGGCCATTGGAGGCATGGGTGGTCGGAGGCAGGCACTGTCCTCGGTTGAATCATATGATTTCAAGTTAAGACAATGGAAAAGAGAGGAGTCACTAAAGGCAGGACGTATAGGCCATTCTGCTGTTGAGTTCAATGGAGAACTTTACGTTGTCGGTGGTTTTTACGATGTTTTTAAAAATAGTATGTGGGAATTTTGCTGGTGGTGATTTAAAAAATGATATATTGTGACAATCAAAACTACCTTTTATTTTGTTTTAGCTATTGGATCGTACGTTTCAGCACCAGCTCAAAAAGTAGAAAATTACTTTCCTGGAAAAGGTTGGAGAGAAAACACTAAATTGCAAAAATGTCACCCGTTTGCCAAACTGATCATTGCATTCAACTCGAATTTAAAACAACTTATTACTGGTTTAGAGCAGCACAGTTTCAATCACAATTACTATAATAATTTTGATATTCTAAAAAATCAAAAAAAATTTGCCGACGATTGTACGCCGATCGTAATCAAACACTCAAAGGTAGAAGTCTTCAACGCTATAAACAAAAAACTTTTTCGCAGTACATCAGCAATGAGTTTTCTTAGGAGAAAAAGTTATTATCCAGACAGCGTAAACTTACTTTCCTTTAAATCCGCTACAAAATCCACTTTTATGAATGAAACCAACTACCTCCTTCTATGCATTAACAAGTCTGATGGAACAGTTCAATTTTACGATCACCAGAAAAAGCGCTGGCATCTATCCCCGGTGACCGTACTGTTGCCCGTTGAACAGCATGAGTACCAACTGGAGCTGCTTGGCAGTACGATGTACGCAGCTGGTGGCCTCTTAGCTAATGATAATCAGCCTACTAAGAAAATGTGGAGTCGTAACCTTGTAGGGACTAATCTTCCTTCAGCTCAATGGACCGCCAGGCCGGACATGGGCCAAGAGCGAAGCAGCCACAGCAGTGTCGTCCTCAATGAACAGCTCTACGTGCTAGGGGGCAGCAAAAACGATCGGCTCACTCTGTACGGCTGTGAGCGCTACGACCCCAAGCGGGGGCAGTGGCTGAAGATGGCCAACATGAGGGTCGGCCGTGCCCATGCCGCAGCGGCCGTCCTCAGTGGACAGCTTTACGTGGCGGGAGGAGAGGGCGGAAAGGGGGGCTGGGAGCGGTCAGTGGAGCGGTACGACCCTAAAACTGACACCTGGAGGGCGGTGGCGCCCATGTCCACCGACCGCTCCTACTTCTCGCTGACCGCCTTTGAGGGTCGCTTGTGGGCGATTGGAGGAAGAGGAGGCAACTTCCGCGATTTGTCGCGTGTCGAGTCTTACGACCCGTTGACAGACACTTGGAGAGAGGAGGCAGGGTTGAAGGAGCGAAGACGATATCATGCTGCAATTAAATTCAAGGGCAAACTCTATGTCGTTGGTTGGTGTAGAGACAAAGGTAATAAGAGCAAAGCTATTAAGACAAAATTTGCTGTTTTTTTAACATTCATTTGAATACATTGTTTTTTAATTTGTGTTAGAATCAACTGTCGTGGAAAAGTATGTGCCCACTACTGGATGGGTAGAAGACAGCAGTCTTATTAGGCGGTGCAAAAATCTGCAACTGTTGGTCATACCACCTGCCTACTCGTCCTACTTCACAACTGACTCAAACTAGCAAGAATCTATTAATAAAACTCCTCACTGAAAATGAAAATTTAGTGGTGTGTTTAGTCTTATTAAGGATTGTAAAGGGAACTTCAACCACCGGAACTGATAAACACGAGGAGGTGTGAGGTGATTCAAAAGACGTTGCAGCTGCCTCTTAGCGTCTCTGTCTACAGTCTTCATTTTCAAGAGATTGTTTTTTGTACAGATTTTCGGTTGTATAAATGTCTTTTCCTTTCTTGCACAACCATTCTTTAATTATCTTTTTTGTTTTCTTTCACTATGTACTACTTTTATTTATTCTTTACAAAGTGATGATGATTAAAGTTGATTTTAACTGCACTTTTTACCTTTGTTCAAATTGAAAGTGTGGTTTTATATTTTTTGATTGTTTGCTAGTGACAGGTAAATTGGTAGTCTTAGAAATTATCTTGTCAAGTTGATTTTATTGCACATCTAGCTGTGTACAAATGCTGTGTTTCATTTTGCAATGCAGATAAATTTTAATAACTTTGTAGCTTTGCATTGGTGTGTGTTTTTGAGCAGGTTTTTAGTTATAGAGTTAATCAATTTTGCTAAATCATTTTCTAAATAATCTTTAAAAAATTTTATTTGTTTATCAATATAAATAAATGGAAGATCATTTTATAAATAAGTTTGAAAAGGTACATAAAATGTGTTGATATTTTTAATTTAATTATTTGTTTAAATGTATTTTTAGTTGTGGCCAGAACACAGTATTTTATATCTTGATCTTGACTTTCAACTCATTTACAAAATTCTTTCTTCTGACAAACTAAAAAATAAGAATTCACAAACTGTCTGGCAGGTGATGCACGATTGGATGAATGTGGACGCAAAAACCCGATTGACGTACTTTAAAATATTGTTTAAAAACTGTCTTCAAATTGAAAGCTTACAATTTAAATTTGTTGAAAATAACATTTTTCAAAGTGATATATTCAGACTGCTTCCACTTGAGTTTCAGCAAGATTTAAAAAAATTTATCAATAAAAAATCACTGCTTGTTTGCATTGACAGTTATTATGGTTCAGTTCAATTCTACAATCCCCGGCATAACAGTTGGCTCTCATCACCAGTATTATTGCCACTGTCAAATGGACAATATTATTTTGAACTATCACTGCTTGGCAATATGCTGTACGCATTCGGCGGTAATAATTGGGACTCTAAAGCCACCACCAAAATGTGGAGTCGTGACCTGAGTGAACCCTTGTCTCAGTGGACATCCAGAGCAGACATGAAGCAATGCAGAAAGTGGTTTTCCAGTGTCGTCCTCAATGACACCATCTACGCTCTAGGTGGCAGGGACGAATACCCTCTCCTCAGTTGTGAACGCTACTGCAGTCAACTGAATGAGTGGTCAACAGTGGCAAACATGAACATTGGCCGTACTGATGCCTCAGCGGCAGTCATCAATGGATGCATTTATGTTGCTGGAGGAAAGAATTTAAGAGAAGTTTTAAGGTCAGTCTCTAAGTACTGCCCTGAGACTGACACCTGGAGAGAGGTGGCACCGATGGCCAATAAACGCGTTTTCTTTGCCCTGACCCCCTTTGCCGGTCGTCTCTGGGCCATAGGGGGTGATGGTGGTGGCAGTCAGCCATTGAGCAGTTGTGAGTCCTACGACCCAGTGACTGACACCTGGCGAGGGGAGACACCGATGAAGGAGGGGAGATGCAGACATGCAGCAATGGAATTCAATAGAGAACTGTATGTCGTCAGTGGATGGAGAAAAACAAACGTAAGTTTTATGGGAAAAAGTGACCCAAAATGCCCATAGGCTCTGACCCCGATTTTCCAAAAATTCCGATTTTTACAAGTTGCACACTGTTAGAAAGGTTAAATTCTGCTAATAAACGGAAAAATTGTCCAGATCTTGTCCGCCAAAGCGTTCTCAAGAAAATCGGGTTCCAACTGTACCTTTGGCTATGTTTCACTTGTCGCTGCTTACGCCAGCTAGCGGAGTTAAGCAGTTGTGTTGTTGCTAAACTGCATATTTTTGTCAACTTTGAGCCCGTTTATCTTAGGAACGGTTTGGCGGACAAAATCGGGACAATTTTTCCGTTTATTAGCGAAATTTAACCTTTTTAACAGTGTGCAACTTGTAAAAATCGGAATTTTTGGAAAATCGGGATCATTACTGCGATCACTCTTTTTTATAAACAATCATTTGATACAACTGTTTTTGTGTTAGAACCAACTTGCGTCGAGAGATATGCGCCAATAGTTGACAAATGGGTAGAAGACAGTACTCTTCAAGATACCGATATTGTACCCCATCTATTGAGCATACCAAACGCCTATTCCTCTTACTTCACAACTGACTCAAACCAGTAGTCTGCATTAATAAAAAGCTTTGTTGCACATTCAGTTAACAAGTATGTTTATACTTTTCAGCAAGCAATGTTTATATTTTTTTGATTACAAGAATTACAAGAATTACAAATTACAAGAATAATGAACTTTTAAAAAAATCATAATAAAAGATTATACAGCACAAGAGTAGAACTGGGAGACAGAATAGGAAAAGTAAGAAACCCCCCTTCAAACTCCAATGGACTTAGCTTCGGGGAGGAAGCCCTCCCAGGACTGGACGAGTGCCTCCTGCGTCTGCAGCAGTGATTCCATGTAGGCGAGAAAGTTGCGTTTAAAGTTGCGATAGCGGTTCACCTCAAAACGCTTAAACTCCGTTTTGATGTTGCTGCTGATTGTCACAACCATCTTTAATGTCACTATTTGAAAGTATCGTTTGGGTATCAATAGTTAATTGATTACCATTTTGTGGTGTTCATGGTAATGATGATAACAATTTAATTACACGTTTTATGTTTTTATGACATTAGTATGTTGCAATTTTTTTTAGTAAAAAAGTGCTTTTTAAATGCCAATACGTAAAAATAGTTAATCGTTAATATTAAAAAATTTTAAACATAAAAGAAGTTATTATTTCAAAACATTAAATAAAGTTAATGTAGAATACCTTAAAAAGTAAGTAGTTTAACATTTTTGTTGTTGTTTTATTTTTTACGCAATTTAATAATTTAATTGCCGATGATTATGTAAAAAAATTTTTTGGTAAAAACAGATATTTTGTTCAGTAATGTCTATTTTTTAAGTTTTAAATTTTAATTTTTAAGATGCTCGTTTGCATTGACCAAGTTGATGGTTCGTTTGAGTTTTTTGATCATGATAAAAACAGCTGGCACCTTTTACCGATATCATTAGAACTTTCTACTAAACAGTTACTTTGTGAAGTTCAATGGCTACAAAATGATACTTTACTGTTTGCATTTGGTGGCCGTAATCTTAACAATAATTTACTCAATTTGGTGTGGAGTCGTAATCTCAGTGATATTTCATCACAGTGGACAGCTATGGCACCGATGAACGAAAACAGAAGCAATTTTTCTAGTGTTGTATCTGATAACGACATCTACGCATTAGGTGGCAATTTTAAAGATTATTCTTCTAAAAACCAAATTCTTCGCAGTTGCGAACGTTACAACTGTAAACGGAACCAATGGATAACAATTGATTTTATGAACATTGCTCGTAAAAGCGCTTCAGCTGCTGTATACAACAATTGTATTTATATTGCTGGAGGATCTAATGAATACGAAGTGACTGAGCGGTCTGCTGAAATGTACGACATTCAGTCACAAACTTGGAGTAAAGTTGCGTCAATGAAAACAGCTCGTTCACATTTTGCTTTGACCCCCTTTGCGGGTCGTCTCTGGGCCATTGGGGGTTTAGGTGATGACAACCAGGCTTTGTCTTCTGTTGAATCATATGATTTTATGTCAAACAAATGGAAACCAGAAGAGCCACTAAGTACAGGTCGAATTGGCCATTCTGCTATTGATTTCAATGGGGAACTTTACGTGGTTGGTGGTTTCAAACAAATTATTAAAAATGGTAAATTAAAAACTAAAATGTTTAAAAACAAAAATTTATTTAAAATTCAATATAGCTATAAAATCTTATGTTTCTAAACCAACAAAAGTTACAGAAAACTATGTTTTTGGTAAAGGTTGGAGTGAAAATGCTATGTTGCAGAAAATTCATCCGTTTGCAAAACTAATCATTGCATACAACATAAATATTCAACAGTTTACTGCTTTTGGGAAAAATAATAATAACAATTTAAACGAGCTTGATCAATTAAAAAATAACAATTTTTTAAATGAAACAAACCAACTTATTTTAACTGAATTTAAAAATGAATCAGCTACAACTTCTAGACAAACTTTTTTGATGCCTGAAAAAGTAGATGAACCCTCTCAACAATTACTTAAGGCTGAGTCAATTTCTTTACCAAAAACTGTTGCTCATTTTGTTACAAAAAACGAAAAACAGTTACTTGTTTGCATTAAATATGGTTCAGTTCAATTCTACGACCCTCATAACCACAGATGGCACTCATCACCAGTATCATTACAACTGAAAAATAAACAGAAAGATTTTCAACTTGCACTGCTTGGCAGTATGTTGTACGCATTTGGTGGTGAGGATGGCAAGAAAGCTCTCAATCAGATGTGGAGTCGTGACTTGAGTGATCCCTCGTCTCAGTGGACAGCCAGGGCAAATATGAAACAAAGCCGAATGTGGTTTTGCAGTGTCGTCCTCAATGACACCATCTACGCTCTAGGTGGCTGGGACACTAACAGACACCGTCTCCTCAGTTGTGAACGCTACTGCAGTCAACTGAACCAGTGGTCAAAAGTGGCAGACATGAACAGTTACTATTCTTATCCCTCTGCAACAGTTTTCAATGGATGCATCTACATTGCTGGAGGAAGTAGTAGGTCAGTCTCTAAGTACTGCCCTCAAACTGACACCTGGAGGGAGGTGGCACCGATAACTACTGCTCGATGGCGTTTTGCCCTGACCCCCTTTGCCGGTCGTCTCTGGGCCATAGGAGGTGTGGGTGTTGGCTTTCAGCCATTGAGCAGTTGTGAGTCCTACGACCCAGTGACTGACACCTGGCGAGAAGAGGCAGAGATGAAGGAGGTGAGATGTAGACATGAAGCAATTGAATTCAATGGGGAACTGTATGTCATCGGTGGGAAGAGTAAAGATTGTAAGATAACGTTAATGAAAAAGTCCTTTTTTAACAAACATGCATTTGATAAAAATAATTTATATTTTGTGTTAGACCCAACGACTGTCGTCGATAAATATGTGCCAACTATTGGATGGGTGGAAAACAGTCAACTTCAAAAAAAATGCTATCGCCCACAACTATTTTCCATACCACCTGCCTTCTCGTCCTACTTTACAACCGACCCAAAAAAGAAGTTTATTAATAAAAATTGACGACCAGCTTAAACATTGTCAGGCTGACCAACTGCATCCTCTTCAAACTTCGTAGAGAAGGCGCCTCTGGCGTCTGTCAGGATAGGCTGTCTGTCAAGCCACTGACTTAAATCTCAAAAAGTGTGGATCAAAAAATGGCCCACTAGGGTAGTCAGGACCCTCCCTCTCAAAGGACTACAACTGACTTAAAACGAGACTTTTTTATAAGTCAAATCAACCTAAATTTTGCACCCAAATATTAGGCGCTTGCTAGTTTTGTTTTTTAATATAAAAACGGCTCAACGACTAAAATTTGCAAATTCTTAGCGGTGCATGCAAAAAAATCTCGCTGAAGTTCTGGTTTGCCAGCACTTTTTTACCTCTTTCTAAAAATGCTACTGCCAACTGTTCAAACTACAGGCGAAACTCACACTACATAATGCTTTTGTGCAACACACTGATTATGTACATGCGAACGTGTTGCCTATTTTTTCTTTAAAAATTATAGATTTTTAGCAAATTTTTAAGATTTTTGTTAAAAATCTTCTTAACTCGATTTTTAAAGTAGAAACAAAAACAAAATAACACAAACTACAAAAATTTTTTTATATAACTTATTGCCATTATGTACTTGCGAACCATTATGTAGTGTGAGTTTCGCCTGTATCTATTTTTTTCCAAAACTGGCAGATGTCGCTAAAAGCGATTTTTTACTCGGCTCGTCGTTTTTGGAAACAAACAGAGACTCTACTAATGGCTCATAGCTAAGTAGAGGAGAGCCAATGTTTCCAGCCAACAAAACTTCTCTAGGTTGCCTGCCTCTTGTGCAGCTGACTGGTACTGACTGGCGTGCAGGCACTATCATTTAGAGCGCCTGAGTCATCCCGCGTCTGTTTCTAAGGGGTGGAGCCTATTTCAGCATTTGCGACCAGTCCTGCACTGAAAGCAGGCTTCACTGCAATAGGCTCCACCCCCAATTAACTAATTAGAGACTGCCTCAACTACCACTACCTAACTGGCAAATGAGTGTAAGTGGCACTTTCTTAGCTAGAGTATCCCGCCCTGCTGTGGCTGCTGCCGCCGTCTGCTCTGCAGCGTATGTTGCTGCTGTGTCGCCAGGCACATTAGAGTGAGCGCCTGAGTCTGAGTGAAAGTAAGCACAGGACGCAACAGTCCGCCTGCAGCATTGCCACAGCTCGCATCGCCTCAGCACATTGCCTAATTTTGCTCTCCCGTTCTCCTTCAGTGCAGCTCTCCACACCGTGCACCTTTACCTTTGCCTCGGTGTCACATCCCCGAGACACCTTGAACCTGTGCCCTCTTCGGTTGACAGTGCAGCACCACCAGCAGCAGCACTCTACCGTGACCTGTCAATGAGCCATCTGTTCGAGTCATTTGATTTTGTTGTCATCCTTTTCCTTTGTGTGTGTGATTGTGTATGTGTGTGATTGTCCACTTGCTGCGTTGCCACTTCCACAGTGCTCAAATATCGGCAACAAGTGAAAGAGGCAATGGTTATGTTTCATTAGCATCTGCCCGGCCAACTGCTAATCGTCTGTGAGCACTCGTTATCGACGAACATCAACTGTGTCGCGATTACTCGCTATCAGCCAATGATTCGTGTTAAGCATCCTCCTAATGATGCGTACCAATTGATTTCACCTGCGCAATGTACTTTAATCTAATTGCGCCTTGGTAATCGCCCGACTAATTTAATTTGTTAATCACCTGTGTTGTTGAACTTGAAATTTGAATCACCGCCTGTGGCACTGGTCATTACCCAAATAATAATACGATCAAGTAAGTACTTAAACCCTTCATTTGTGTTGTTTTCTGTACAATTGCTAATAAAAAATTAGATTTACCGCAATGCTTAAGGTATTTTGGATTAATGCAATTCTAAAGCAAAACTCATAACTCGGCAACTTATTTGCAATTAAACTAGAGTAGAATGCAAATTGCTTTTTCACAACGCAATGTTTACAGTTGGCGTCTGTTTTACGCGTTAACAAAATCGCTTTGCTTTTGATTGAAGTAAAATCATTTCCCTTCTTACTTTCTTCCTTCCCATCTGCATCAACTCTGTTATGCACCAATAGAATTCTCTCTCTCTTTCTTTCTCTTTGCCTGCTCTTAATTGCCGACTTGGCTTTTAATCGCCAGACAATGACGGGCCGACGAGCACTGAAAGCATGGCGCCAAATGGGCACCAGTCAAAAGTGCAATCATCCTTTTTCTAAACAGTTAAGCAGTCTGTGTGGGTTAAGAGCAGTGTCTTAGTCTGCCTTTTTCCTTGCTCCTCACTGCCGATTCGATTCCTTCTTTTTCTCATCTTGCTCCTTCTCTTTCTCTTTTTCTTCTTTCACTGTCTAATTCGCCAGCCAAGGTACAACATACGGGTACAGTACCGCAGCAGCATCTGCATCTGCATCTGCATCTGCAGCAGTCTTTCTTAGCCGCCAGCAATTGAAGCATTCTTCTCTTCCTATTAACACATCGTTTTACGCGCGTTCTCTCTCTCTCTTTCTCTCTCTCTCTCTCTCTCTCTCTCTCTCTCTCTCTCTCTTTCTCTCTCTCTCT
>JAALOO010001194.1_pt1 | contig 18865 bp, 23 predicted proteins | sample 7257641 | NCBI WGS metagenome assembly JAALOO01 (sample SAMN14085613, study PRJNA598686) | mite metagenome | biome: ENVO:01001000; feature: ENVO:01001002; material: ENVO:01001226; isolation source: single female mite from University of Michigan culture on fish food culture... ...
CTTCTTCTTTTTCTCCTCTTCTTCTTCAGTTCTGCCACCACCTCCTCAGTCCGGCGCTCTCAGCTCAGGCCAGTGGTGACTCGGAAAGTAGCTCCTCCTTTGTCGGCCGCTTGGCCGTCGTTCTGATCACCCGCGCCCAGCCACTCCTCGGACCGGAAACGGTCCAGCAGCTGCTCCAGGCGACGCTGGTGAAGCTGGCCGTCGCCCAGGAGCTCCTCCTCGTCCAGTCGCTGGTCCTCGTCTTTGCCCATCTCTTCTACGGAGAGGATATTTCGACGATGCTGGCCTGGCTTCATTCGATGCCCGCACCGGAAGTGGTGGCCTCGGCCCAAGGTGATGCTGGTGGGCCAAAGATGGCCTCCGCGCTGGCCTTCCTCCTCGATCGCTGGCTGGCCATTCAGCACTTCTTCATCGGCTACGAGAACAAGGCGGCCGTGGTCGCCCTCTGTCGACTGTTTACCTATTCTCTTGAAGAAGGAGGAGGAAGTTCATCTTCAGGAGGTGATGAACTTGGCCAGAAGCTTAACCTCCACCGAATTGAGGTCACCACTGAGGGTGATGATGGTGGTGAAGAATATTCTGGAGCAGTTCGAACGCGTTCGAAGCAGCAGCAGCAAAAGAGTGAAGCTTCGAAAAGTCAGTTGAAGAAGACGTTGGTTCCAGCGACGGTGAAGATGCTGAAGCTGCTGCTCAGAGAGTACGTGCACATTCTGGAGCTGAAGGTAAGCTGAGAAGTCGAAATTTTTTTCCAAAGTTCTTGAGCTCTTGAACTTCTTTTTCTCCTCCTCCTTTTCTTTCTTTCAGGAAGCGGATGACGCCAACTTCAGCTTTGATGATGAGGATGAGGACGAGGACGAGGATGAAGACGATGACGAAGATGATCTCGAGGACCTTGACGATTCGAAGCTCCTCGCCTCGATCCACGGCTCAGATGGAGCCAAAAGAGAAGGTCAGCGGGTCATCGACCTGACCGACCTTCTTTGTGGTGGTGATGATGACGACGATGGTGATGGCATCGTTGAAGAGGAGGAGGAGGAGAAGTGGGAGATCCTCTCGCCGGCCATCGCCGCCATCGACCTGGAACCGGCCCTCAAGGAGCTTCTTCAGCGCTTCAAGGCCGCCCCCGTGGCCGGGCAGTTTCTCGCCCACCTGAGCGCTGCCGAGCAGAAGGTGCTCGCCGACCTGTGAACTCCACTTTTTTCTTGAGGAGGAGATTTTTCTAATTTGTGATTTTTTAACTTAGCTATCTTTCTTTTTATTTTATTACTACGATTACACTACTTTCTTTTTTCATTTTTCCCTACCCTAGACCCTAAACTCCTGCTCTACAATGTTGATTTTCTCCACCTCTTTTTCTACCTCCTCCTCTTTCTCCTTCTCAGCCGCCGCCAAAGCGACCAAGTCCACTTTGGAAGTTCGATTCGAACTGCTAAGGCCACTGGTCCTCTGGTGATTCCAGAGGCCCCAGTAGTGGCCCCTTCTAGCTAGCAGCTCCTCATGGGAACCGGACTCGACGATCGCCCCCTGGTGGAGGTAGAGGATCAGGTCGGCGTTGGCCACCGTCGAGAGGCGGTGGGCAATGGTGATCACGGTGCGGCCGACCAGAGCGGCCTCTAGCGTCGATTGGATTTGCTAGAGGGGAAAAAGAAAAAAAAGAGGAGTTTTAAATGGAGTTTAATAGTTTTAAAAAAGAAAAGGAAAAGTTTACCTTTTCTGAATTAGAATCCAGCGCCGAGGTCGCCTCGTCGAGGAGCAGTATGGGCGGATTGCGGATCCAGGTGCGGGCGATGGCGATTCTAGAAGAAAAAGAAAAATAAAAATTTTATAAATTTTTATTTCATAAAAATCAACATCCTCATCACTTACCTCTGCTTCTGACCACCTATTTACCACAAAAGTAATCATCAAAATTATCATAAAAATGATAAAAATAGCCTCCAAAACATCTTACCGGAAAGCTGACACCCGCCCGCGCCCACCACCGTCTCATAGCCGGCCGGCAGCGAGGCGATCCACCCGTGAATGGCCGCCTTCCGGGCCGCCTCCTCAATCTCCGCCAGGGGAATCGACGGCCGGGAGGTGTCCCCGTAGGCGATGTTCTCCCGTACCGAGCTGTTGAAGAGCGTCGGCTCCTGCGCCACGAGGGCCATCTGCGCCCGCAGCCAGCTGGTGGAAAGGTTCGCCGTGGAGACGCCATCTAGAAGCTAAAAATTTAAAAAGTTTTAAAAAAGTTTTTTAAAAGTTTTTTATTGGGACTTACAATCAGCCCATCCGAGGGCTCGTAGAAGCGCTCCAGCAGCTGCAAAATCGTGGTCTTTCCGCAGCCGCTCGCCCCAACCAGGGCGACCTTCTGGCCGGCCGCTACGTGGAAGGTCACCTCCCGCAGCACCTGAACGGAAGGTCGACTGGGGTAGCTGAAGCTGACCCGTCGAAAGGAGATCTCACCTCGGGCACGACCGTACTGCAGGTGAAGTGTCATCCCCGAGGAGGGCGGTGGTGATATTTGAGGGGGTGAAAGAGGGGGTGATGAGGATGAGGATGATGAAGTTGGTGGTGATGAGGGTGATGAGGGTGATGAGGGTGATGAAGAAGAAGATTCACCTCGACTCGAGTCAATCAGCTCAAAGAGGGCAATGGCGGCGGCTTTCGCCTTGGCAAAGTCCGAGCTAAAGAAACAGGCCTGGCCAAAGACGATCGCCCCAAAGATCATCGCCTCAATGACGCTAAAAAATTAAAACATTTGAATTAAATAAACTCCCAAAAACTCCTCCTCTTAAAAAAAATTCCTCTCAAAAAACTAACCGAAAAAAATCCCCACTACTCAGCTCATGGTTGGCCACCAGGTGGCCCCCGTAAAGGAAAACCGTCGCATAAGCGACCACCGGGCAACCGAGCGCCCAGGCCGCGTGGAGGCTCTTCTTGTGAATCGAGCAGTGGACTTCTCTGCAAAAAAAATTAAAAAATAAATAAAATAAATAAAAAAATAAAAAAAAAAGTTTACCACTTACCTAACATTCATCTCCAGCAAACTGGCGTAGTAGCGCTCAAAAAATGCCTCCCGGTGCAGGGAGGCCACTGTCCTTATATTCGCCATAGCCTCCGCCCCCACAGCCGCCGCCTCCGCATTACGCTCCGCCTCCTTCGTGTTCTGCTCCCCAAAGAGTTCCACCCTGCTGCTGCTGCTGTAGGCTATCAGCGGGACAAAGGCCAGTGCCACCAGGCTCAGGCTCCAGCAGGTGTAGAGGCCAAAGGCGACGGCGACGACGAGGGCGGCGCCTGCCTGGCAGAGCATCGCAATACGGGGCCCCGTAGAGGACTGAATGTCCGAGGGGTCGTTCGCAAGTGTTGTGCAGAGGCGGGAGGCGCTGTTTTGGGGCTTTTCATGCCAGGTAATTGGCTTTGCGAGCATCGAGTTGAAGGCTAACAAGCGGAGGGCAGTGACCAGTCGCTGGGAGGCAATGTGGAAGAAGCTGTTCTGTGGGTTGAGGAGTTTAAAAAGAAAGGTTAGAAAATTAAAAAAAAGTTTAAAATTTACCTGAAGAAAAGAGCTCAAAAAGGCGAAAAAAGCTAGACCCAAAAATTGGAACCCGTAGTTGCGTGCCTGCTCGCGAAGGTAGTCATTGTCGAGGCCAAAGGTCGTGGAAGAAGATGAAGTTGAAGAAGGAGTTTTTTCTTGTTTCAGGCGGACTTTAGTGCTTTTTAGCAGTTTTTCACCACTTTCTTTAGAACTTTTATCGTCTTCGGGTGATTCTATAAAGTCCTCCTCCTCCTCCGCTGATAATGATGAAGGAATAGCTTCCGGTAAAAGGTGGGGTGATAAGGTGGTGAGAGGAAAAGAGGAGGAGGAGTTCACCTCCACCTCCGAGGAAGAAGTTCGATTCGTGAAGACGTTCACAAAGTTGCCAAAGATGAAGGCGTAGATCGGTACGCAGAGGCCAAAGAGAATGGCGCAGGTGACGCCGAGGGTGACCGCCGTCCTCGACTGGCAGAGCAGGCGCAGAATTCGAAGTATCACCTTGAGGGTGCTGTAGTTCGATGAGGGTGAGGGTGATGAGGGTGATGAAGATGAGGAGGGTGATGATATCAAACGTCTTATCCTCTTCCTGATACCACTACCTCTGCTGATGTAAGGTAGTCTTCCGGTGCGATTCGACATCGACAGCGTCCGCAGTGGAATGTCCACAAAACCGTCATCGAAGTTTTGCTTCTTTTGAAGGACTTCATTTTTCATCTCCTCCTCTTCTTCTTCAAAAATGACCTCCTCCTCCTCGTGTTCATCTTTTTTCTTCCTATTAAAAAGTTCCACCTTATTCTCCAAAGAATCTTCAGAATGTTCGACCATTTGCCGCATCACCAGCCGCCGAAAGTGACCTTCAGGGGAGTTCATTAGTGCCTCATGAGTTCCCGATTCGATCACCCTGCCCGCCCCGTCGAGGACCACAATTCGATCCGCCTTGGCAATGGTCGACAGGCGGTGGGCGACGATGAGCGTGGTCCGGCCGGAAGCGGCCCGGTCGAGGGCCGCCTGAACAAGCGCTTCAGATCTGAGATCTAGGGCAGAGGTGGCTTCATCGAGGAGCAGCATGGCCGGGTTCTTGAGCAGTGCTCGGGCGATGGCGATTCTAAGGGAAAAAAGAAAGAAAAAATCTAGATTAAAAAAATTTGAAAATTTTTCCCCTCCCTACCTCTGCTTCTGACCACCTAAAATGAGAAAAATTAGGTCAAAATTTTGTAAATTTTTTATAATTTAAAAACTTACCCGACAGCTTCGCCCCCCTCGCCCCCACCATCGTATTGTAGCCCTCCGGGAGGCGCATGATAAACTCGTGGGCATTCGCCTCCCGGGCCGCCGCCACCACCTCCGCCTCGGTGACGGACATCAGCCGCCCGCTGGCCGCCCCCAGCCGGATATTATCCCCCACCGAGGCATCGAAGAGGACCGGCTCCTGGCCCACCACGCCAAACTGCTCCCGCAGCCAGCCGACCTCCAGCGAGCGAATGTCCACGCCGTCCAGCAGGACCGCCCCCTGGTCGGGATCGTAGAATCGAAGCAGGAGTTGAAGAACCGTACTCTTCCCCGCCCCCGAGGGGCCCACCAGGGCGACCACCTCGCCGGCGGCGATGCTCAGACTGAAGCCGTCCAAAGTCGGTCTGATGATCGTCTCCAAGGTGTTGGAGCTTTGGAGCTCCTCGAGGGTGAGCTGGGCGAGCTTTGCCCGTCGTGCCGGGTAGGTAAAGGTCACCTGGCGAAATTCAATCGAGGGCGAGTAGGTTCGAGGGAGAATTTTCGCCCTCTTTCCTCCAGCGCCCCCGGAACTTCTTCGACGTTTTCTATTTCTTTCCTTCTTCTTCTTGGAAAGAGGCGCCGAGGAGAAGGCAGAGTTGATCTTCGGCCTCGTCTCGATCGTCTCGTAGGTGGTTTTGGCTATCAAGGGGGAAAAGAAAAAGAAGAGGGGTTTTATAAAAAGAGGTTTTGATAAGATTATCAAAAAAAGATTTTAGATCAAATTTTTGATAAGAGGTTATCACCAAAAAAAGCAAAGCACAGCACTTACCCACTACACAGGCCTTCAGCAGGTGCTCGTAGTAGGGCGCCGCAGAGCCGGCATTCCAGCCCACCGCCGCCGAGCACCAAAAGACGACGATTATAGTGCCAATTGAAACCTCCGACTCATTTACACTTTCATCCTGGTGGTCAGTTGTCATCAGCCGCACCCCATACCAAATCCCCACGGCAAAGCCAAAGTAGATGCCCGCCCAGATGAGGGCATTGCCCAACGAGTTGACCACTGACCTCCTCGTCTCCGACCTGACGGCAGGCGTCAACCGGGCGTCATACAGCTCCAGCGCCTTCCGCTCGCCCCCAAAGGCAAAGACTGTTCGAACGGCGGAGAACATCTCCGCCGCCACGGCCCCAGCCTCCCCGTAGGCCTTCATCTCTTTTCGAACTGCGCTAGTGTTGAACTTGCTCATGACGCCCGTGGCCACGGCTATGATCGGCGCCGAGGTGAGGAAGATCGCCAGGGCCAGCTTCCAGCCGCAGTAGAGGGCAAAAGAGGCGTGCCAGAGGCAGCTGAAGGCAAAGTAGAGCAGCATGGAGAGATTTTCATTCATGCCGCCCTCGATGGCTTTGAGGTCTCTAAAGAATGAAAAAAATTTTGTTAATTTTTTTTAAAAAGTTTTACAAAATTTGAAGACTTACTTGGCCACCCGAGTAGAAAATTCCGTGTTTTGCACCTTTGCCTTTGAGTCTACCTGGCTTTCCTGATTCGGAGAATAATTTTCCTCGGTTTTTGAAGCCGTGGACGTGGACGTCTTCTTCATCACATCAAAACTCGTCTGCTCGTCGAACCAGGCAATGTCCTGGCGAAGAAGTGCTCGAAAAAGTCGCCGCCTTATAGTCAGCGACATTCGAAAGGCGGCCAGCTCAAAGCAGAGCATGCTGAGGTAGCAGGCAAAGACGTACCAGGCGGCGATGAGGAGCAGAGTTCCGCTGAGGAAGTAGACCTGACAGAGGAGGTAGTCGTGCTCGTAGGAAGAGCTGTCGAAAACTTTTGGAGAGTTTTCTAGGTAGTAATCACCTCGCTCCACTCGGCCGTCACAAAAGTCGTCCATCAGCCCTAGACGGCCCCGAGATTTGGCGCCAAAATTTGCAGAGGTTTTAGAGGAGGAGTTGATCTTGTGGTAGTACGTGCCCTCGTAGTGCACCAGATTGTTCACCACCTGTCCGTAGATGAGGTTCAGCGCAGGGACGGGCCACGTGGCCAGAAAAGTGATCAGAAAGCCAAAGGCGATGAGGAAGCGGTCCCAGCGGGTGGCGTAGCGAAACTAAAAAAAGGGAAAAAGATGAGTTAAAATTTAAAGTTTTGTAGAAAAACTTACCAGCGAGAAAAAGGGAATCCACCGCTCGGGCGCCTTAAATGGCACAGGTTTGGGGATAAAGTCGCTGCTGGTGCTGTGGCTGTTGTTTTGTCGCTGATTTTCTGCTCTTGGTTTTTGTAGTTTTGGAAGTTCTTGTGATGATCGTGGAGGCATTTTAGTAGAGCTCTTTCGCCTTGAATCAACTTCTTCCTCTCCTTCTTCTTTGTTTGCCATTTCAGGCTCAGAGATGGTCACCGTTTTCCCTCGGCTAGGATTAAAGCTTCGAAAGAAGGTCACCAGCGAGGAGGAGCGCTTGCCAACGCGAAAGCGAAGCTCTGGCTCAAAGGCGTACTCTTCGTCCTCTTGATGGTCAACTTTAACTGCCGTTTCAGCGTCCTCGAACACTTCAAAGTCGCTTTCATGCTCTTCATCCTCGTAGGCGGCATTGTCAAAGCAGAAGATGGAGTTGTGTCGTTGAAACAGCTGTTGCTGGGTAGGTGGTGGTGGGCTGGTGATGGTAATTTGTGGTGGTGGTGATGGAGGTGATGAAGGTGATGGGGGTGATGAAGGAGGCGGTGGTGATGGTGAGGGTGATTGTTGAAGTTCAATGATGGTAGTGGTGGTGGTGATCACTTGACCATTGCGATCTGTGGCTGAAGGGGGTGATTCAGTGATTCTTTCAGCCATGGTTTGAAGGTGGTGGTGGTGATGATGATGATGTTTTTAATAGTGGTCAGTGATTCATCGTTGATAAGATGCCGGTGCTGCTGATACAATCGGTGACGATGTCTTTTCTCGGTAGACACGAGAGTTAAATGACGATGATGATGCTCGTTGCCACCGCTTCTGCCTCCTCTGTTGCCCTTCAGGCTTGCACAAAACCAAAAAAATTGGCCACAAATTGACTGCATCGAGCTGAAACGAGTCGATTGCATAGGTAGAGATATGAAAAAAATATGAGTCGGCTGGTAAAATATGTTGGCTAAATGAGAACAAGGTGAGAGCAGCAGCAGCAGCAGCAGGAGGAGGCAATCATACTCTGTCTGCTCTTTACCAGTGTGTTTTTTGCACTGCACTAGCAGAAAAAAATGTAAGCGTACATCATTTTTGCTGTTTGATCATTTCCCAATAAAGCTCACATTATAATTTGAAATCTAACGAGCAGTGCAACTCTCGAGAACTGTCCTGAAGAGTGCAGCTCAATGAGCTTGCTCAACAGCAGATTCAAAAACCGCAAATTCAATTTCAATATCAAGAAGGATAATCAATAAAAAGGGATTTTGTTCAAGTTTAGAGCTGATAGGCTAGATTATCCCATAAAAGCTAACCTTCAATCTAGATTAGCACTCAAATAAAAAAAACGTTCAGCGTATAAATACAACAGCAGATAGATGGAAAAATGGAAATACGTGTGCACTTACCCAAACCTTGATGAAACTTTGTAAAATGAAACCCTCTTTTTCCCACTTCTCTTCGGTGATTTCAACTCTTCTTCTGCTGGCGTTTCACCTTGGAGCATTTTCCTTAGCAGTTGCTGATGATGAGGCTGACAAAACTGCTGAAGGCAACGACGACGAGGTGAACCGAAAGGCCTGCGACCCCGGCTGGGAGCCGTTCGCCGAGGAGAAGTGCCTCAAGGTGCTGGAGGGCGTGACGAGGTCCTTTGCGGAGGCGGTGGAGGCCTGTGATGAGCTCCCTTCGCCCTCTTCTTCTTCATCCTCATCTTCTTCAGCCTCCTTTTCACCCAATTCCATTTCCGAAGGCGGCGGCATTCTGCGCATCAACACGCACCTCGAGCAGCGCTTCATCGTCAACCTGCTCTTCAGGGTCCACCGGGTGGTCGATTCGGTGTGGCTGGCGGCGAGGGCCAAGGACCGGGCCCAGCCAACAGTTCCCGACCAGTACGGCAACTGGGCCAGCAGAGTGGGCCTAGCGGACCTCGGAAACGAACCCAACGACTGCGTGCAGATGACCGCCGAGGAGCCGGTGCGGGGAAAGTGGATCGAGGTCCCCTGTGCAAAGCGAAACCTGGTCGTCTGCCAGCGGGCGCAAAACTGGTCACCGGCGAGGCTTCACCAGGCGGTGGTGAAGCTGAGGAGAGAGCTGGAAAAAATGGGTTCGAAAAAGAATGTCAGAGAAGAAGAAGAGGTTCAAGAGAAGAAAACTGAGGTTAGAGAAGAGGTTCAGCAGGTTTTGCCGCCCATAGGCTTCACCTACCTTCAACTTCCGGGCGATCTGAGCCCTGAATCGCTTTGGCCATCGGCCGCCTGGACCGAGGTCAGTGACACTTACGCGGGCCTCTTCTTTCGGGTAATTGGAAACGGGTCCGCCGACTTTGGCACCGTCCAGCCCGACTGGTCGCCAAGGTTGGCTAAACTGGTACGAACTGTTCATCGGACAAAGCAACTGAAGGTGATCAGTCCGCTGGAGTTGAAGCCGGGCAGGTTGAGTCCGCCGATGCCGCTGCAGTTTGAGCCCAAGGACGAGGCCACGGTTCAGGGAGGAGGAGGTGATAATGGTGAACCTAGTGGCTTCAAGCACTCGGAGCTGGCCTTCCTGGTGGCCGGAGGCGAGGTTCGGCCGCGAAATGTCGCCATCAAGGTCTGGCGAAGGACGGGCTGATAAGATGAAAAAAATGGAAAGATCTCGAAGATGTTTACCTTTTTCTGGTGCGAGCAAAAAAAAGCTTTCGCTCTCTCTCTGTTCTAAATAACAGTCGTAGAGGACGTTACGCTTTGATTTTTTTATTTTTAGCTTTTTTGGGTTCTCATTTTCTTAAATCGAAACCACCAAAGATTTTTTTGGTATCTGAACAAAAGTTTGACCACATTTTACTACTCTAGGCCTAATCGAAAGGCTCGATCAGTTTCCCCGAACATACGCCTCAAAGGCCTTCATTGCCTTCCGGTCCCCTTTGACCACCTTCGTAAAGGTTCGATTCGCCTTTATCACCGCCTTCCCAACTACCAGTTCCAGGTAGCGGAAACGCTGACTCTTCACCTCAAACTTCGTCAGCTTCGCCTGCTCCCCTCCCAGCTGCCGCCAAAGGCGAATCAGGCTATTCCAAAAGAGGTTCACCTTTGCCTCTAGCTCCAACAGCCCAGTCAGCTGCTCCTCCATTCCGGCCACCTCGAAGATGACGTCCACAAACTGATCATCGGTGGCATTTTCTGCTGAAGGCCGATCGTTTGCCGAGGTGAAGTTGATCTTCTTGATCGCCTCCTGAAGTGGAAATCTCAAGTAAGCAGAAGTCAGGTTGAGCAGCTCGGTGACGGTAAAGTTTTGCTGATTATTTCCCAGCTGGGCTTCCTCCGTTTTTTGGATCAGTCGGTTGATGAGGGTCATCTCGTGGCGAATGCTGAAAAGATGAGGGTAAAAAGTGTTAGGCAAAAGTTCGAAATTTCGATAAAAAGCAGTTTACCTCTTCTCCTGAGCGGCAACCCTCGTCGTCGCCGTGGCCACAAATGAGGTGGCCAGCACCTGCTCCCCGCCTTCCTCCAGGTCGAAGACCATCCCCGGCAGGTGCCACATCAGATTTTCCATTGGAGCGGTGTTATTCTCCGTCCACGCTTGATAAGCCTCCCGCAGGAGTTTCACCTCCTGCTGATAGGTTTCCACCCGCGGAATGACCTCCTCAAAGAAGCCTGGGAAACGGTCATAGGCGCGGTCGAGGAGGGCGGTGAAGTTCGAGAGGACCACTTCGCTGCGCTTGATCGCCGCCTGAAGGCGAGGTTCGGCGTACTGAATGGAAGTGAGAGGTTTTGGATGTTTTTGCGATGTCTTCCTTGATAAGGCTGGTTCAAAGAGTAAAGAACTGAAGAAGAGTAGGAAGGTAATGAACAGGAGAAGGAGTTTGGCCATCTTTTTCTCTGAGGTTTGAAAAGTCTGTTAGAAGCTCTGCTTTTGCTTTTCTTCTTTTTTCTCTGTGTCTTTAGCTGCAAAATCGGTTTGAGTACTTCGGGAGAAAACTTGAGGACGGCAAAGAAGAAGAGCTGCAACTTTTTTTTGTGTTGGCTGATAAGGAGAAAAAAGTGTCAGAGCAATGGCTGATAAGAAGGAGAAAGAGAGAAGTGAAAGTGGAAACCAGCAAAAATCAAGCTAAAATCAAAGACGAAGTCATTGCTCATCGATTGATTTGTCGTTTGTTGTTGATAAGATTAAAAGAAAGAGAGGCTTTTTATGTTTTATTTTTTGTTTAGTTTTTATTTATGCATTTGTGTTGGGTGATCATTTTTCATTTTAGTTTAGGTTTAGTTTGATCAAGTTTGGCAACAGTTGGTGTAGTTTGTAGTTTTGTAGGATAAATAGGAAATGTGAGTGAGTGAGTGAGTGAGTGTTGGTAGGAAATTAATTAGGAAAGAAGAAGAGGAGAATGTTTAAGTTAAACCATTTGTGACATTTTTCGTCTTTAGTTTTTAAAATGAATCAATGAATGAAAAATGTGTTTGTTCTGTTAGGAAAATGACCTTTTTCCCTTGCGCGGAGGCTTCTATGAAAAAAATGAAAAACTTAAAATGTAACAAAAACAAAAAAATGATAACGGAAAAAAAATAAAAAGCGCTATGTACACCTTTGGTTTGTCGTCATTTGTCCGCAGTCTAAAAAACAAAAAGATATTAAAATGTTTGTGTGTGTGTGTGTGTGTTGATGATAAAGTCGATGAAGTCGATGAAGTCGATGAAATGAAAAAGAGAGAAGAAACTTTGAGAAGAAAAATAGAGAGAGAGATGAAAAAATAAAATGCAAATGTGTGCAAGTGTGAGTGAATTAACAGGTGGGAAAGTGAGAGAGAGAGAGAGGGAGAGAGAGAGAGAGAGAGAGAAAGTTTTCCTCTTCAGCTTAGAAAAAAGGCTCAGATTTACAAAAGCATCAGACGTTTTTAGGGAATGTTTTGCGGTCCAAAAAAACCTTCAAACAACTTTTTTACAGCATCGGCTGCAGCTCAATGGTAATCGCCTCCTCCTCCTCAACCGGAAATTGACCACCACCACCTGACATTATCATGTGATCCTCCCCAAAAGGAGGCGGCGTCGTCGGCACCGACTGATAACCGTGGTGGTGATAAGAATTCGCTCCGAGCTGTTTGTTGTTGTTATCAAGCAGACCGTCGTAAATCGAAGAAAAGGTGTCATTGATACTAGGAGGTCCTCTCTTACCTCCTCCTCTTTCAATCTCACCCAAATGAATTACTGCCTTTGGAGAAGAAGATGAAGGAAGGGAAAGGTCGCTGCTGTTGTTCGCTGTGGGCGTTCCGTTTTCAGTTATGGTCTTTGTCTCCTCGATTTCAGAGGAATTTAAAGGAGTGGCCAGGGTTGTGGAGGCTTTTCGGTTGTTAGCTTCAGGATTCACCCCACCACCACTTCCGCTGCTGAAGATGACGTAGCTGGAGGTGGTGGTGAAGCTGACAACGCTGTCGCCTCGGCTTCTTCCACTTCCGTTTCCACCCATTTCCCGAGGCGATCGAGGACAGTAGTAGGCCTTGGCGTTCAGCGAGTCAGAGGCGTTGCTGAAGCGAGGTCCTCCCGCCCCTCCAAGTGATCCCTTCTTCGGCGTCCCGCCACTTCCGCTTCCGTTTGTTCCAATGGAGCAGCTCTTTGCCGCCCGTTTATGATCGTTGTTAGAAGAAAGAGTTCCATTTCCGGTAGAGGAGGCAGGGGCAAAGGTAAAGTGATTACTTCCGCTGCTGCCACTGCGAGCCCCCCGGTTACGTCCATTATGCGTGGCGCCTCCTCCCATAGCGGAGTCGGCGCTGAGGAGCTTTCCAAAGTGGTAGTGCTTCCGGCGGCTGTTCCCCCCTCCTCCGCTCATGGCCATAGCCCCGCCCCCATTCGCCCCGTTCGTGCCCGTCGTCGTGGTAGTGGTAGAGGCGGAGCTGGAGGCGGAGTGGCAGCGGTGCGGCCGCCAGTAGGCGTGATTGGTCGGCGTCGGGTAGTCGCCGCCCACCTTGAGGGCGCGCGTCACCCGGTACCGGGAGAGGTGGTGGCGGACGCTGTGGCGGACCTCGCCGTTGCAGAAGCAGTAAAGGACTGCTACGGTGAACCCCTAAAAAAGAGGTTTAAAAAGGGGTTAAAATTAAAAAGATAATAGCCTAAAAGGCTCAAAGTTTTGCTTACCTGAGTCGAGGTGAGCACCGCCTGTGAGATCTTGAAGACAAAACGCCAGGTGTTCTGAGTGGGCGTGACCAGCAGGAGAACATAACCGAGGCCGAGAAGTGGAATTAGAACCAAGAGAGCTTTTGCCGCCTTTCGGTACTGCTTCGACTCGGCCGTTGAGGCGAGCTGATTCTGCTGGGCACTGCGCAGCTTGATGATGAGCAGCCACATGATCTTGGCGAGGAAGAAGATGTTTACCTGAGATAAGAAGGGGAAAAAGTTGTTGATAAGTTGATAAGGTGTTAAAAAGAGGTTTTCATAAAAGGCTTACAAAGAGGACAATGAGTACGGGAACTTTGTAGAAGTAGTCGAATTCATCGGCGGTCATGTAGGGACAGCGAAGGCGAATCTGCTCCAGTGGACTGCTCATCAGGGGCGTCTTTGGTAGCGCTGAAGTCGTGGTAGAATTTGAGAGTCTAAGGATAAAAAATTTGAGTAAAAAGTTTTCAGTACAAAAAAGTACTCAAAAAACTGCTTACTCGGCAAGCATCGCATTCGTCCGCGTAAAGTTCCGCTTCACTACCACCCAAATGAGAATGACGACGGCGGGCAGGCCTGAACAAAGAAAGAGTTTACAAAGTTGAGAACTTTTTTGAAAGAAATTTTACTTAAGTAACTTTTTTTTGCTTACCCCAGCCAATGAGAAAGTAGTAGGCGGTGCGGATCATGTCAATGGAGAAGGTCTTGACCACGAGAAGATACAGGTACAGGCCCTCGACGAACATCCAAAAGAAGTTGGTGGCCAGGAGGTAGCGAAAGCCGATTTCCATGTAACAGGAGATCTAAAAATGAAAAAGAAAGAATTTTGATAAGCTTTGTATAAGGTAAAAAGAGACCGTTCAAGGTGTACGTACACTTCGGGAGATGGGAGCTGTGTTGGTTTGCACCTGGTCCATGATGATCCAGAAAATGGCCATCAAGCTAAAAAATAAGGAATTTTTATATTAGAATTTTTAAATGAAAAATTGAGAAAAGACTTACAAATAAGTGATCATGAGATTGGAGTGAATGGTATTTCGTACGCAGCGAAGGTCCCTAGAATTTATTGAACAAAAAAAGGTTTTTCAGTATTTTTTTGAGTAAAAAAGATGGCAGTCTCAAACTTACTTAAAGTACAGCAGAATAAAGAGGGCCACTGTGAGGGCGAGCAGCGAGAAGGTGTAGCCAATGTAGAGAATGTACGGCGCGTAGATGTTCTATTTTGAGGATTAGAAAATTTGATGAAATTGGGGGTTTTTAAAAAAACAAGGGAAAAAATAGGTTTAAAAGTGAAAGTTGTATAAGTGTACCATTTGATGATGTCGAGTAGAGTTTCAGAAACAAAATAACGATTAAATCTAAGCATTTCAAATAACAACAAAATTGAATGTCAAGTTTAGCAACAAGGGGGTGGAAAACAAATTCCTAAATTGCAAAAGTCTAAAGTAAGGGGAAATGCTAGAAAACATCGACATCATCATCTGATGTGTACATCATCAGTTCCGTTGACGTCGCCGGTCCTCAGATCACATCATTTTTTATCCTCTTCCCTTTCCCTCCCTTGAAGCCTGTCACTTGCACATCAGCACCAGCACCAAAACTTCATCAATTTTCGGTTTGGGCAAAATGTCTGAGAAAAAACAGAAAGAAAAAGAGAGTTCTCGAGCTTTCCTAGCATCCCTAAAAGTAGTCAAAACCTTTCAAGAATTGAGCTATGAGGAGAGAGAATCAAGAATCGGTGTGTTGGTGGTAGAGACCGCAGAAATAAAAATGAAAAATAATAATAAGCCGTTAAGTGCTGCTGCTGCTGCTAATTGATTTTCGTGGCCACTTCTTGGTCAATTCTACCAGCAAAGTAAAGCTGATTTTGCTGCTGATTACTATTTCTGCCAAAAAATCTTTAGCCTCCATCTTTGGACTAATTAATCGAAGGATGCTGAAATCCGAGCTTCAGCGGAAAAAAGGGCAGCAGCAGCAGATCATGATCAGTGACCAAAAGAAATCGTTTGAAAAAAAAGCAAGCAGGCAAAGTACGTCATTGCAGAAAAAAAAGAACCACTCAAACTAGCTCTATAAAATAAAGTGAAAATTGATGAAACCTTTTGAGCAATTGTTTCCAAATTAACTAAAAAAGAAAAATATTCGCTTTCCACCTACCTCCAAACTGGGAACTGTCGTCTCGGTTTCAGTAGTCAACGGCATACAGCGATCGTAGTTGGCTCGCTCTGCCCAAGTTCCATTCGGGTGGCACTGGCGAGAGGCGTTTTCTAGAATTGAAAAAAGTGTAAAGAATATTCCTCGATTAGTAAGTTTTTAATTCAGGAATTCAAGAATCTTACGAGTAGTATCGTAGAGAATGCTGTTGAGAACGGAGGGACAGCTGACCACGGCCTCCTCGCCGGCGGCCGTCTCCCGCCAGCAGCTCAGGCCGTACCAGCGACTGGGGCAAAAAGGTGAACTTCCGTTTCCGGTCCCGCTTGGATTCAACTGCTCGAAGAGACTTTCAAGAACTGCCGTCAGACTGCTGCTGCTGGCTGAGTATGATGATGCGGAGGAGGAAGATCCTGAAAAAGGAAGAATTAAAAAATGAAAGGTTAAAAAGGTGAAAAGTAAATGAGAGAGTGAAATAAAACAGAAAAGAAATAAAAAATCTTTTTCAAAAAATGATAAAATAATATTAGAACCATTTAGAGGAATTCAAAGAACAAGATAAGTCAGTAAAAAACAGAAAATAAATTCAAGTTGTGATGCAAAGACAGATGCTAAGCAAACAACTAGGAAAAAAATTATAATTGTCAAATAAAAGATAAAGTAGTGGTGGGAAAAACAGCGCGGTTGTGGCAAAGAAAAAAAAGATAAAACAGAGAGCTGTTGAATGAGTGAATATTCATGATCAAAGAGAAGAAGAAGAAAAAGAAAAATAAAAGTGTAGATTTTTTACCATTTTTAATGTGGAAAGTGGACGGAGCAAAATAAGAATAATAAGAAACGACTGTATTTGCTCACTGGGAGCTCTCGTTTGCGTAAGAAACCGAAGAAGTACAATGCACTCTTAAAGAGGGTCGCCGCAAAAACAAGAAATAAAAAGTTTTCAAATCAAATATTTTTGAGTCACAGAGAATGAAAAGGGAATAATAACGCAGTCTTTCAGCCATCAAAAAATTTGACATCATCAACTTTTGGTTTTGAAAAGAAGAAAAAAACTTTGCCACTACGGCGACATTTTATCTCACTGATCAATTGTGTAAGCTGTGTGTGGCGTACAAAAGAAGAACAAACCATGCAAATGAATTTGAGCCGCCGAGTTTTAACGCTTGAGCTTGTGTTTTTCATTTTGCGGCCAACAACACACCAAACTTTGTTTGCTTAACATCGCCGTTTTACACACACAAAAACACAGTTGACGTCAAATTTTTGTTTTGTTTCTGGTGTCAACAGAGAAGGAGAAGATGATGACAACAACGAAACACAGAACCGAATTGACAACAGAAAGGAAAAGAGAAAGAAAAAGAGATTTTTTAGTAAAAAGCTGTGCTTTGATTGAAAGCTGCTGCTGCCGCTGCTGCTGCGTCTGCTGTAATTTAATTTACAAATTGCCCGCCATTTAGTGTAATGGTGATGATAGTGAGTGAGTGAGTGAGGATTTGGATCATTTGGAGCAGCAGCAGCAACAAAAACCGGAAAAGGGGGCGCAAACATTTAGCGGTAATTATTTGCGCGCGCGTCTCATGACCCGACAATTTTTTAGCAGCAGCAGCAGCAGATGATGATGACCCTCTCTACTAAAGTTGACCTTAATTTTTGCCGCTGCTGAGTGACAAATTCAGTACAGCTTTTAATAGTTTAAATAGACAGCAAAGGCAAACATAGAAAAAAAAACTTCCACGTCCCAAGTGCACAGTTAACGTAAAGTACTTGGTAAAATAGGATAGAAATAAAGCAAGTATAGGGTAGAGTAGAAAGAGAAAAAAAATTAAAAGTGATTTGTCAAAGAAGAAGAAGAAGGAAAAAGACGACCTTTTAAGCGGCAACAGCAAGATTTTCAGAAAGAGTTTAAATTCTCTGTTTCGCTCATAATTTATGAGATTCTTAAACATCAAAACTCAAATAGTGAAAAAATAGTAAAAGTAAAAGTAACAGCAGCAGCAAAACATTTTATTTTCACTAAGCTGCCTTTTTTGGTGGTGGTGGTGGTGGTCGGGCATTATTAATGTCCTCACTACCAAAAAAGAGTGGGAAAACTAATTCAGCATTTTACTAGGAAAAAAGTGTGGTGTGTTATTATTAAGGCAAAAGAAAACTGAGGAATAAGAACTGACTGTCTGACTGACTGACTGTGTACTGACCTTACACTTGAGAAATTGAAAAAAAGTGGTGGAGTTATTATTTGGAAAGTACAGAGAATATACAGAGCTAAATAAAATGGCACTTATTTGTTTTTTGAGTTGCTGCTGATGCCTTTTCAAATTAGCGCGCTTACTATTTTTTATTTAAAAATCGGAAATGAAGCAGAAAATCTCGAACTAGTTTTTAGCTTTTGCTGTTTAGTTTTTTAATGAAAAAGTGCGCAGCTATTTTTGTTTTCATTTTTTTGTGGTGGTGGTGGTGCTAAGTGGTCTGGTCTGACATCAGTTAGCATCAGCATCAGATTTTTTCTGCTGCTGCTGCTGTCAACTGCGAGTTATGATGATTTTAAAATTAAAAACAGTGAGCTGCTTATTATTATTATTTTCGCGGTTGGCTGACAAAGTCAGAGTCAGAGAAAGTTGCCAGTCTCCCTTCAAAAAGCAGTAAACAGGGTTTTTCTGGCGAAAAATGGCGAAAGTGTGAAAAGAAGAACAACAACAGTCGCAAAAAATCTTTTCAAGCTTCAGCTGCTGCTGAGATACAAAAACAAAAAAACTTAAAAACTGTAAAGTGTGTTTTCAAGTTTAAGTTTGCTGCTGCTGCTGCTGGTAAGTCAGCAAAACGATTAATATAACATTTCCACTTACCACTTTTAAGGTCAGTGTGAAATGGCATCAAATCTGTTGTTGTTGTTGTTGGTTAGTCTTGGCTTACTAGGCCATGTCACAGTTTTTGTAGTGGGGGTTGTTGTTGTTGTTGTTGTTGTTGTTATTGACGGTCAAATACAGAAGGAATGGAATGGAATGGAATGAGATGAAATCTGCTGTTGAAGTATTTGAAGTGGTGGTAGTCGAAGGAATATGAGTTGGTAATGCGAATGGTAAACGAAGTAGAAGTAGAAGGCAACGGTAAATGGTAACAGTAAAAGCTTTGGTGACATAACAGTGTTGCTACATTTGCCTCGTCAGTAGTAATCTTGAAGCCCTTTTAGAGTTCTTCTCTCCTCTATAGTTTGAATTCGAAACTGCTGATCCTCTTCTTCTTCCTCCTCTTCCTCTCCTAAATGCGCAACTCCAACTCCAGCTCGTCATCCTCCAAGTCCTCCTCAAAGTCCAGCTCATCATCATCATTGGCGGGGTAGGCGACCAGGAGGTGCTGGTCCTTTCTTTTGCTGCTGCTGCTGCTGTTGTTGTTGATCTCCTCCTGCTCCTCCTGCGCCTCCTGCTTCACCCTCATCAGCAGCTCTTGTTGTTGCTGAGGTTGTTGCTGAGGGTGATGAGGTTGCTGCTGCTGCTGCTGATGAGGGTGATGAGTTGTGGTGGTGGTGATATTCCGGGCCTTCGAGGTCTTCGAAGTCGAAGCCGAGGTCATCGAAGCCGAGGTTGAGGCTGTTGAGTTCGAAATCGAAGCCATAGCTACGGCCTGAGCCGCCTGCTCCTGCTCCTCGACGACCCTGACCAGGTCGCAGGCGAGCACCTCCAGCGCCAGCTTCATCCGCTGCACCGCCTCCAGGCTGACCTTGGCCA
>JAALOO010001197.1_pt1 | contig 18844 bp, 6 predicted proteins | sample 7257641 | NCBI WGS metagenome assembly JAALOO01 (sample SAMN14085613, study PRJNA598686) | mite metagenome | biome: ENVO:01001000; feature: ENVO:01001002; material: ENVO:01001226; isolation source: single female mite from University of Michigan culture on fish food culture... ...
TACTGAACAAAATGTACTGGGTTTGGTCCAAGTTACCTAACTTTGCAAGTTTGGTATAATTAAACATTTAACGTTAAGGTTGCATGGGCGCCTTTAAACTTGTAAAAGGTGTGTTTCAATTTTATTACATTTAAAAAACTTTAAAAAAATACAAAAACTGTTTGTTAAAAAAGTAAATAGCAAAATGAGCAAAAGTGCAACTTTTTATTATTAAAAACCCTGTAATAATTTGAATCAAACACACCATGCTACAAAACTTGGTGAACTTTTTGTGAAAAATCTCATAGTTGCAAATAAAATTGCACATCAAAGTTAATTGTTGTTCTCTGCCTTGCATTTCTCGTTATTCACTTTGAGAAAAAAAACTTTGTGTCTACTTCAATTTTGCCTGATGCGGTCACACTTTTCGACAGTGCCATTCCGCTCCCTTGCTGCCAAGAAGTTCCTAATGTGTGTTTTACCAGTGTTGGCAGAAGAAAGAGAGAATTGAATTTGACCAACTCCGGAAGGAGGGAGTGCGGGGAATCAGTTTGCAGTTCCTTCAACGTTGCCTTCAAAACTGCACCTTCACTTTGACTGCTCTTGCTCTGATGACAAAATCGCGTGCTTTGCATCCACCTTTCTCTCTATCTCGTTTGCCTTCTTTCTTACTCTCTTTTTGCCTTTAGTACCTTCTCCAGCTTGGTCTACCGTCGTCGTCAGTGCCAAGCCAGTTGAACTACCTCGGCGACTTAATCTACCCTTAACCGAAGACCAAACCAGAAAAGAAAGGGAAAAAAAGAAAAAAATAGACAGCAGCAGAAGGAGAAAAGCACAGAAAAAAACAAATCGATGTTGAAGCAGTGAAGCAAGCAGGTAAAGAATAATAATAAGTGTTTAGTGTACTTTGCTGGAAGGAGAGAGAGATAGATCAGTGGAGAAGAGTGTATGGGGTTCAGCAGGCAAGGTTGCACAATATAAATCATCCTAATCAAAACACACACAGCAGTGTTGAAACAAAGGCGCTGAAAGGCAAACACAGCTGAACTACAGTTGAGCACTGCCAATTGAACCAGAATTGGCAAAGGTGAGCGGAAAGAGAAAGTTTCCAGTTGGTTCCCTTCTTCCCCCTCTCCCTCTGGTTACACAGACAAGAAAATGTGTGTGTGCACAATACATTGATAAACCACCAGTTTTCATTACCTTGAATGTCACATCAAAAAAAATAAAACAAAAAACTGAAGCAGCATTGCCTGGAAGCCAAACTGCAACTATTTGAACTGTTTTTTAATTTGTTTGATTACTGCGGTAAAGGTTAAGTAATTTTGTTTGCTCTAGTAAAAAGTACATTTTTTGTGCTATTAAAAATTTGATAAAAAGTTCAAATTGATCACTTTTACTAATATTGACCACAGCAAGCAAAAGGTTACAAAGTGAACTTAAGGCCAGACGCGGAGCCAGGCGGCGCTGCACGCGATTCAATGTTTTCTTTATGAGAATGTTTACAAAAACGCGGTGCAGGAATACTCGCTCAACTTTGGTGCAAAAATTGTGTTTTTGGTTTTAAAATAAAGGTAACGAATGAGCCTAATTATCGGTCAATCGACATTTGCAAAATTACTTTTCAATTTTTTTGAAATTGATCCTTGATATGCAAAAATTGCAATTTTTTGCGTTTTTCTGCAAACACTCCAGATTTTAAACATTTTACAAGTCTAATTTTGCAAATGTCGATTGACCGAACTCTCGGCCCTTTCGTTACCTTTATTTTAAGACCAAGAACACAGTTTTTGCACTAAAGGTGAGCGAGTATTTCTGCACCGCGTTTTTCAAAATTTCCCATAGAGAATACATTGAAGCGCATGCAGCACCGCTAGCCTCCTTGTCTGGCCTTAATTAAAAAACAGTATTTAAAAACATTTTCACAAGTTTTCCTTATTGTGTGTTTTTTTAAAAATGTCTCATTAGTTTGGCTGTTTAAACTGACACACGCACTGATAAACAACTAAAAAGAATTGCAAATGTAAGGGAGCAGTCTAGATATTTTCCGTTTTTTCTATTACAAAAAAAAGAGATCGATGATGTAAACTAGAACTTTGTTCTGTGAAAAGTAAAGGGTCAATAAGGTCAATAAGGCCTGTTTCACTCTAGTTTGTCCCCGTCTGATTGTGTTCTTTCTTTCTTTGTCTGTCTGTCTGTCTGTCTGTGAGCACTTCTTTTAAGGGCAAATCTGCCGCCAAGGGTGCCGATTAGCAGTCTCGTTCAATCTCAATTAAGGGTGTCTCATTGCTACTACTGGTGGATCAGACAGTAGAGACAGTGCAATAGTAACAGCACAACTTTTTAATCTGTTTCATTTTTTTGTATTAGTTTTTAAACTGAACTGACCACCACGTCTCTAGTTAACTAGCAGACGGCAGTTGATGAAACGCCCAATAAAATTCTGTCTAGCTAATTGCACATTCTGCTGTCTGCAACTCCGGCTGCTTATACTAGACCAAATTTTGTTCAGATTTTATAAGCAAACCGCAACATTGTGGTGAAAGTTTTCCTTTTTTTGCTTCTTTCATTTAGCCCTGTCACTTGTCTTCTTTGTGATGCAGTGCCGCTTATTAATGCTGCAGCACTCTAGAAGTAAGTTGTTCTTATTCCCACTCACTAAGGCCAATTAGCTGCAAAGTGTGAAATATTTTGATTGATTATGATGAATTGATTGACTTTACCCAGCAAAGATACCAAAAGTGAAGTCAGACAAAAGTCATAGTCAGCTGAGATTACTTTCACACACACACACACTAATGAAAGGTAGAAGCAAAAAAAAAACTACTACAAGATTGCATCAGATAACTACTGGCTGCGTAATCAGTGAGCTCATCAAGCAAACTTGTACTTGTTTTGAACATTTTTTTCCCTAGTCAATCTTTGGTAATCAAAAAATCTTTTAATTTTTAAAATTTAGCATATGTAATAAATATATTTTTAAATTTAATTTTAGAACACACAATTGACAAAATATACGTTTTAGTTGCCAAAAATTTTCACTTTGCACGTTTTTCACATTTACAAAAACCGTTTTAAAATAGCGAGTTGTTGCTCTTTTACTTCATTTTGCTTTTTGGCACCGGCTTGTTTGTGCAAGCTCAAGTCGGAAAAAAGGAATTTGATTGGAAAATAATTTGAATTTAATTTAGCAGTTGGCAGGGAAGGTAGAAAAAGAGGCGGACTGCAGATTAGCAATGAAATAAAATGTCGGAATGAAGTAGTATTTAGAGGAGATAGAAAAAAGAGAGTTACAAATACAGTGATGAGTGGGAGGAATAATAGTGCAAATTAGAAAAAAAGTGAATCCAAATTATAAGTAAAAATATTTTAAACTTTTAGTAATTCAAAATCATGTGTTCACAACTAAATATGCATTATTTTTTTGTAAAATATTAGGTAATCATCATTTTATTACAAAAATTTTATTTTTATCTAAAATAATAAAAATTTTATAAAATTAAACAATAGCATTTAAAATATACTCTTCTTTTATTTAAAAAAAGATTAGATTATTGTTAGTTTTGTTTAACACAATTGCCAAACGTTAGTTTGCTAATGTTTTTATTTTTATCACTCTTTCCGTTTAGTCTTTTTATTTAAACCTACACAATGAAACCATTTCAAAACGGAGTTAGGATAAAAACGCCATTAATCGATTAAAAACAACTGCGTTTTTCCTAAAATCATTGCAAAACTTTGTATTTTAACTGGAATTAACGTTAAATAAACCCTAAAATAGTTATTATTTAAATTGCTTAATTTAATGTTACATAAATGACAAACATTAAAATATATTTGTTTGATTTTATTAAACTAAGTTAAAAAATATTTAAATAAAATATAAATTTGTGCATAAAATAAAAGTTGAAACCATTTATTTAAAAATGTATTAATAGTCAAAATTAAGATTTTTTATGACTTTTATTTAAATTGATGTTGCAATGTGTAAAACAGAATATTTTGTGGTTAACATATTTATGTGCCATCTACTGAACTAAAATAGAAGTTTGGAGTTTTGAAGTGCCAGTTTACTATTCAGTGCATAGATGGCGACAACTAAAACTAAATTGTGTAAAGTAACAGTAAGAACTATCGAAATTGTAACTAAACATCAGCTGATTTAAACTAAAATTTAGAAGTAACTAAAACTGGATAACTGATAGTAATAAACTAGGTGAGAAAGGGCTACATTTGCAACATTGAGCCAATTGCAGTGGGACATATTGGCTGTGAATTGTATTTAGTTGTGGTGGCCTTGCAGGCAGTAAAGGCAGGGCTTGTTTCCATCGTGAATGTGAATGGCCACTGACTTCTTGGGAGCAGCGTGCAGGTAAGGACTGCCCTTGCTGATCTGCGGAATAAAAAAAGGATCAATGAGAATTCACTTAACAGCAAGTAATCAATCAAGTCAACTCACCCCCACACCGGACAATTTGATAGTCAGGTCTAGGCCATCGGTGGTGTTTCGGGTGACCATCTGGCGGTATCCCATGTCTGGAGATGATGTAGTGGCGCTGTAAACGGTCACTCTGAAAGTGTACAACATAAATAGGGGTGGTCAAGTGTTGAACATGAAAACTCATGTGCATAAGAGCAAGGAAATTGAAACTTACTGTTCAGCGCTGTTGATGCCATAGGGAGTCATGCCATGTTGAATGGAATTGAAGCACAGTTGTTTTTTGTTGGGCATTGTCGTGGCAGTGTTTGCGTTCGGTGATGGACACAGTAGAAGCTTATGGCAAAGCAAAAGTAGCTTGTTAACTTTTTAGGTAGCTAGTGTTCTAGTAACCGGAAAAAATCTCTTTATATATGTTCTCAAAACCCGTACTTAATTAGTGAATTTAATCAATCAGTGACACCGGATTGGCAAAATATGTTTTTAATTAGCTTAACAAAACAAACGCTAATTAAAAAACAAATTGATTGCACGGTGTTGCCAAAATTAGTTGGAACTACAAAAACAAAACAATATTTAATTAAAAATACAAATAATGAAACATATGAGAGTGCTAAATTAGAGAATTTTTAATATATTTGATACATAATTAATGCCGTTTTTCTGACAAGGCTTTTTCAATGTCAACTTAAAAGTTAAAAAATAATTTTAATCAATTTTTAAATTAAACCAACTGCGTCACATAGCCCTGAAATGATTTTTAAACTTAAAAAACAAAATTTATTTTTTTGTTACTACAAAATATTTCATATTTAATTTGTTAATTAGGGTTTTGACAAAACAATAAAAATGTAAAAATAAATTTTAAATTTTAGGTTTTTAATAGTTTGTAAAAATTACATCATTTAATTCAAAAACAAAATTCAAATATTTTAAATCATTAAAACACTATTCAGTTAAAATTTTTGCTATTTTTTAAACATTTTATAAATAAAAAATTATATTTACAATTAGTATAACTTAAATAACATAACTTAAAATTTAAAATTAAGACATTTTAATCATGACCTAAAATAAACGATGCAAATCAAGTGTTCTAGTGCTGTCATTCAATAAATAACTGTGTTGCCAAACTGACATTAAATGCATCAATTTTGACAGATAGAATTGTCGTTCTCAAACATACCATTGTTAGACTTTTTACTTTTTCAAAACCTTGATCAGCACATTTCGAAAGACAAACTGAAGTTAAATAATTTAATACTTAAAACATTTTAGCTTTACTTTACATTTCAACCGGAATGCATGTTGTATACTTAATTGCTCTTATGTTCATCAAGTTTGCAAAACCATTTAAAAATTTGCTCCTATATTCAAATCAGTGGTAGAGACAAGAAAACCTATTTAGCCGCTATTGGAAGCCCAAGAAAACTACCAAATTATTCACGCAAGTTTATACATTGATATTCAGCCAGTTTGAATGTGTATGTGTGTGTGTGTGTGTGTGTGTGTGTGTGTGTTACCATTTGCCTATTTATAGATGGCAACTGCCGACAGTTTGGCCAACTGGAATGAAAAACTAGAGACAGCCAGCCAACCAGTCTTTTCTGCCATCTCTGGTTCTACGGTGTTGCTGTTGCAGTTTTGCAGCAGTAATATTCAGCTTTTTCAGGCAATGTGCTGTACGGTTGTTGGCTGGTGTCGGTATGGCAGTGGCGGCAGTGGCGACGATTGCGGCACACGTTTAGCCAAAAGATTGCCTCTACCGCTGCAAATGCGTTTTATTAGCTGGCTAATAATGCCTAGGCACAAACATGCAAAAGCGGTAATCAAAGCTACTGTAAACTAAAGTAGACAGTGTACAGTGAGCTAGATCAGAGTGGCTCATTGGAAGTTTGCATCTTGGTGTGCTTTTTGCAAAAACCACAGTTGGCCAATTAACCAAAAAAAGTAGATTGCAGTACTAACCAACTGCTGAATAGTTGAAAACTTTAGTAGCAAAGGCAAGGGAGTTTGAAAACAAACATTTTTTATTTGTTAATAATTTTAAGTCAAGTTGGCAAAGTTTGCAGAAATAGTTTGCAGAATAAAACCGATATTACTGCAGTCAATAATCGCCAGCAAACAAAACTGATTTGTTTAGCTTAACAACAAAACGACTTTATTTTGAGGCAATTGATGGTACTACTGATGAGATTTGACGGCTGCCAAATTCCCAATACTAATAAACAAAATTAAGTTAAAAAACAAATATTTTTGAAATATGATTATTGTTCACAAAATATGTGATTATATTTAAAAAACACTAAACATTTTAAAAACTTATTAGAACTTGACACAATTTATAAAAGCATGAAACTGTTTTGTTGTGCCTATTATGTTTTACAAAATAGAGTTCTTGTTTCACGTTTGCAAAAACCATTTGCTTACTTAAATTATGACTATATGACAATTTTAGCAAATTTTATGCCTAAAAATAAAATTTAACTATGCAAAAACTTCTAAAATGTCAAAACAATTTGTCCTGACAACATTCATCATCTGAACATTGCTTTTTTGGAGTAAATGACCTCTGTGAACATAAATATATGATGTATGTTTTCTAGTTGGTAGCATCATCATTCTCCTTTCTTGACTTACAGGCTACCACTGTTCTGTTTGATAGCGCACCAACGAGCTTCTTCCTCATCCACAAAACCATTATCTATGACTGAACAAGAAGCTTGTTTAGAGTGTGCTTTGAGCATTAAATTAAATGCTACCGCCAAAAAGTGCCTTCCAGAACGTGTCGCAGTTGGCACACAATATACCAGACAGAGCTAGGCAAACTGTTGCTGCAAAGAAGAAGCTGTGAAGGGGAAAGAGAGAAAACAAAATCCGATATCTAAGTTAACACAAACACAAGCACACACACAGTTAAACAGACAGACAAATGCAGTCGAAGTAACTTCATTTTCAATAAACAAAACATTATTTTTGTATTCAACACATCATAGACAAACATAAGCTACCTCAACCGCCATTTTCATCATTGTCAGCAAATGTACCATTGTTTGCCAAAACAGAAAAAAAGAGTGGTAGTAGCAACATTAACCAAGAAAGATGTAAAAAGGATTTTAAAAAGAAGGTATTAAAAAAGTAATAATTGGCAAAAGTGTTTGCTTAAATGTCACAAATGCATGCAATAAAACTAACAGAGTAGTTTCTGGGAAAGTAGTGTTAATCAGAAAATTGATGCAGGTTGTGGTGATGATGATGATGATAAGGGTAGTCGCCCCATCACTCCATCCGGAACAGCAGTCTGACAATGGCAAATTTGTCTGTCGGCAGAGTTAAGCATCCAAAAAAGTAACTTCGGCGGTTGTCAACCTCACCACCACCACAACTAGAACTAGTGCCAAAGATGATGGCCAAGGAAGTCTGTCTGATCTGAGTAAAACCCAGACATTACCGTAGGCTGTGTGTTGTGTTGCGCCTCACTGCCTTCTTGGCTCAGGTCGCTAAAAAAACAAAGTTTTCACTTGTTTTCCGGTAATCTCTTATTTGTTTCCTTAACTGTCATTGCGATATTCATTTATTTAACCTTTGAAACTTTTTTATATTCTTTAAAAAAGATTTTCTCAACATTGCCACTAAATCAACAAAACTAGACAGAGATAAACTGGCTGCAAACACACACGTTGTGTTCACAGCGTGTGTGAAACGATTAAGCAAAACACCAAAATGCACAAAACAAACTAAAAACTTTTTTTCAAAATAGATTTCACCTACACTAGGCAAAAGTTGCTAGAAATGCTGCATGGCCAGCGATCTTATCAGGCGGCGTAAATTTGTCACAAATAAAAAACAAGAAAATTGAAGCTGCAAGCTGCAAACAACTGAAAAACAGTAAAAATTTGCGTAGAAAATGCGTAGGGGCGTATTTTCTGCCTATTAATACAGAAACGATGACGTTCATTGAAAAAAAGGAAGAATAGAAAGAGAAAATGTGGCGTTTTAATGAGACTGGAAACAAAACGAAAAGTCAGAGAGTTTTTGATGTTCAGTAGATTAATCGTTGACAGAATGGCAGCAGTGTCAAGGATAAAATCAAGTCAGGCGCTGTTTTGTAGCAACAAGGCATCACCAACTTGTGATCGCATCAACATGACATAAGTACCAACAAAAAAAATGTGCAAGGTTTTATAGAAATTTGAATGTTAACCTTAATACAAAGAAACGAAAAATGCTCAGTAACCTTAATTCAGTTTAATTTAATCAAATTAAAGATTTTTTATGTAAGTCGTTTTTTAGAGCAAAGTCAAATGCATTTATTTTTTGGTTACTTAAAGATAAACTTCTTATAAAAATAAACAAAATAAAAGTTAAACTAAATTAAAAACTGTTTTTTAAATTACACTTTACAGCAGCAAAAAATTATTCAACTGAACAAAACTTTTGTTTTTTAAGTTTACAATAATTTTAGACTCCATTGTTTATTTAATTGCAATGTTGCTCATCAAACAAATGTTTTTGCTTGTTTGATTAAAGGAGCAATACTGTCAAACTAATGATGATGCTGACGGTTCTGTTGAAAGGCGCTGCAATACTTAGAGCACTTGAAGAATTTGCAGGTAATTAAAATAGTATTATAAATATTGCTGTTACAGTCAGCAAAAGAGAACTGTCTGTCTGTCTGACTGACTGACTGACTGTTTGCCCCAACAACATTAGACAGTTCATTGTGGCAGTGGAGGCATTGCATGGCTCGTATTTTTAAGCGCTGTCAGATCAGTTTCAATACACACACACACTGCAGCCTGCTAGTCGTTTTAAAGTACACCAGCCACCACAAAGAAGGCAAAACGAAACGGCAGTACGTGTTGGGCTTTGCTTTGATTGCTACACTTTTCTTCCCTTTGCACAACTTTGCCTGCTCTAATGTCCTCAAAATAGCAACTAATTGCAAAATCAAAGAATGCAAAAAGTGTGTGTGTGTGCAGCATTGGAATTAGAAGACGAAGTAAGTGTAAGCAATGTGCACTGCCTGAACTTATCACACTCACATCTCAGTGACATTTGCCACCACTGACAACAGTAGATGCAGATGCAGATGAAAATGAAGATGCAGATGCAATCATAGGCAATCAGATCAAGCTTTACACAGGCGATGATAGTGATGCTGCAACAGAAGAGCTGCTGCAGCTCACTAAAAGGGTGAATGGCTCGGAAAGGGTTAACAGACAAACACATGTTGCACGAGCTGCAGAATAACCGACTGCAAACAGCGGAGCATGAACAACGGATGCGTACGGGTGTTTGAAAAGCCACTATGCCATCTGACAGGTGCATTGCAGTTAGGCACAGTCATCAGAGAAAAAAAGTTTGCTGGTGCTGTCAGCACTTGTTCTCTCCTTCCAGCTCATTTGAATTGGTGTGCAATCAGTTTATTGTTTTTAATGCAGAATATAACTTACATGTTTTAAACTTGCCTAACAATACAAATCGTCAAAGTGGTCAATTTAATGTACATAAAAATATTTTAATTTTAAGGTAAATAGTTGAAAAGTCGGCTTTATTTGCTTATCACCCTTTTTAGTAGGCGTCATTGTCAACTTTAAATCATTAATTTTCCTACTATTTTTCGTCTGGGCACATTTGTCATTTAGTACACTGCGCTCTGTTTCACTTTACCGGCCCGTTTCACCAGTTTTTCCGACCTGCTGCGCCGACTGCCGACTAGTACCACTCTGAGGTGCTCGTTGCTTTTGTCATTGACAGGGGCGGCAAAAGTGCGTGAAAGCACAGTGTGTTGCATAGAAGCACAAACGTCTTGCCTCTTTTTTCACTCTTCTCCTTCACTCTCTTAAACAGTACCGACAGTAGTAGTCTGTGACAGAGAACCTTGTCGCTCCGTGTGCAATGACATTTTTTTGTCCCAATTTGGAGTTTTTAAAGTGCCCGAAATAGACGTCGGCAAAAAAGTAGCAATCACACTGGTTGGCAAACTGAGGCACCAACATCAGTCACAGTGGTAGTTCGTGTGTGTGTGTGCGACTTTACTTTTTTTTTGTTTTACGCAAAGTGAGCGTCATCAGCAAAGTATTTCACGCAAGCCATCGCGGTGGTGTTTTATATTGGCGGCGGTGGTGGCACTCGTTAGCATCACACCAACTGCTTTACAATTTGTGATTCTCCCACACACACACACATAAGCAGACTGATATCTTTTTTTGTTTCTTTTCTTCCCCTGCAAGAGAAAAAAGTGCTTACAGAAACGAGAATTCAATAATAAAATGCATTCTCTCGCATTTTGCACTAATAATTTAGTAACTTTTTTACTTGTTTAGAACACTAGTTGACTGCCTTGCGCTGTAAGCTCACTGAGCCGCATCACCGCCAAACGAAAAACGCTGAAAGCGGGCAATGGCAACTGCTGAGCAAAGAATAGATTTTGGGTGCGCAGTATGTGTGAGCGTGCGAGTCTTTTGAGCTCACTTCACTGTAAAACGTGGCGTGATTGAAAAATTAAGTCAATTTTTAACTGTGAAAAAATACACTTATATTTTTATTTTTGTCTGTCGCTGTTTGGCAGTGGAAAGTGTGCAGTCAGAAAAATGACAAGCACTTGCTTGGCTGCAATTTTGTGACAAAACAGTATTTTTTATTTGGTAGAAACAGCGACAGTCAAGTAGTTAGATATTTTTGTACTATTAAACAAATGAACATTTTGTGTTTAGTTTATTTACAATTTTGTTTTAAAAATCTTAACAATTTACCTTTTTTATATGCATTATCTAAATTTTTGAGATTGCATTTTATTAGTTTGCACTTTTTGTCAAAGTGTACAAAGTTTTAACCAATTTTCCTAACATAAACCCTGACAATTGCACGACAGTAGTACCAGCCATTATTATTACACTAAACAAAATTTCACAATGAAACTGCTTGGGTTTGCTTTTTGTCCGAACCTGATCTTAGTTCATTGCTGCCGTTCAGAGGATTAATACTGCACAATGAGTGTTCATCATGCTGTTGCAGTTTCTAGTAGCGAGCAACAGCTAGCGTGAAGGCAAAAAATTCTAAAAATGTACGGCTCAGTGTGTTGGGTGTGTGCACTCGAAGTTGGTGATGGCGGTGGGCGCACTCGCACATTCACATACACACAATCGCAATGTCTGCAATCACTGGCAAGTGAAATGGAGAGTCGGTCTCTTTTGCTCGCTTTCTTTTTGAAAAGATTTTTCAACTTCAGCAATAGAGGGTTAAAGCATCAGACAGCATCGCGGGGGAGGGGAACAAGTAGAAGAATATTCTGGTCGTTTGGCCGTTTGCCGCTACTACCAGACGTAGTGGTGGTGGCGGTGGTGATCATCACCATTGCGATCATCATCACTCTCATCACCACTGACTGACTACCACTACATCCACTGAAGACGATGGCAGCTGGTGACTGCAACAGGCAGAAGGAGAGAGAATCTCTGCACTGGTGCAATTCCACCACCACAGCATCTTCCTCTGCACTACTGTCACTTTGCCTCAAATTGCAGTGCCTCGCCCCCTTTCACTGCCATTTCTACCACCCGTCGTCTGGTATATAAAACCGCTCTCTCGTCTGGGCTGGATCACCCACTCGCCAGGCAGCCAAGTCTCCACTCGCCTCAGCAGGACGCCACAAGTCACTTGATTTGTACTTCCCTGTTCTCTCTCTAGTGCACCTTTCACCCCTTTTCACTACCCAAAGTAATTATTCCCTTTTGCTCCAACTACACATCTTTTTGCGCCAAATGCTGTTTGATTTTGTGTTTGATTTTTGATTGCCAAACACAAAACTAAACTTGTGTCCCCAACTTGTGTTTAACTTGTTGCTTTTCACTTGCTTGACACTTGCCTGTCATTTGTTCATCGTCTCACTTTTAACGTTTATTAACCTTTTTGCATTTTTGCTCTTTTTGTTGCAGACCCAAGCACAAAATGGCTTCACGTGGATGTAGCTATGGCCTTAGCGCCCAGGTTGCCAACAAGGTCAGTTTACTTGTCATTGTGAATTTCCGCTTTTTATCTTTGAACTTAATTTTCATTTAAGTTTGCAAGTTTTCTAGTTTTAAAGTAGTTTATATAACCAAATTAAATTTTATTTAACTGCAATTTGCAGCAATAAAATTTAATTGTTAGGGTCATATTTAGTTTGTGCCAGGAAAATTAACGTTCAAAGATTAACCCATTTTTATCCCTTCCTAGCCAATACCTTTTTGCTTACTTTTGCTTAATTTGCTTTGTTAAAACGGGTTTTCAAATTTTATGAGTCTGTATTTTACCAATTAAAAAGTGCCGTTTTCAGCTTTTTTACATTGTAGTTGCTTGATGATGATGATGAAAATTTGTAGCAAAGTGATAAATTTAGAGTAACTTGATAGTAACTAACCAGAACGCACATTCAAGCAGTTCACTACAGGACAAAGACCTGCATGTCAGCCTTAGCCGACACTTTCGGTCAAAAACCCTTTTGCATGTATAGATGTGCAGATTAGCCGACAACAATTAGACAGTTGTCCTTGTCTTTTGTACGTTTTCTTCCTTAGACTTTTCCTGTTCAATTCTATGATTGAGTACTGCAGCAACAGTCGTAGTCAGAGGCCTCAAAAAACAGCCAAGAGCTGAGCTTTCCACTGTGTGTGTGTTTGACCGAACAACGTTTTTGGTTTTGTGTATCCTAATGCAAAAGAAGAAAAAGAAGAAAAAGGAAAAGAAGAACAGTAAAGTTAGTCTAATAATAACATTAATACAGAGCAGTCAGTCTAATTGCTTGTAGTTCGTAGTTGGTTGTTTGTCTGCCAGTGTTCTTTTGGGGATTCCTTTCCTTTTCTTTCTTTTTCCTCTTTTTTTCTTACTTGGCGGTAATCATCACCGTATTGCTTCAGTTTGCCAACAGCTTGGCAGAATCAGCAGTAGTGGTAGTAGTGTTCAGTTGTTTCTCCCTTCTTGGAGAAGTTGATGCCAACAGGCTTCTAACAATTTGCCTTTGCCGTCTTTACTTTTGCCTGATGTTGGTGATGGGCTTTCAGAGCTGTAGTGAACGCCACAGGCAGAAGAAGGAAAAGACAGTCTGGCTAGTTAACTAACCATCGTCGATGCTTTCTCTTCGTTGTTGGCAAGCGCATTTGGCTAATTTCGACGGCAGCGGCGGCGGCGGCAGCATCAGTTTCGACTGATGCTCACTCCCCCTCGCACTGCTGTTTGCTTGCCTGTCTGCCTGTGTGTGTTGTACAGTGAACTGTGAGCTGTCAAATGTGTCCCCCTCTTCTTTTCTCTCGTTTTCTCCCGTTGGAGCACTACACTTGCACTGACTGGCTGGCTGTCTCTTGGAATGCATCCCATTTGCGGCAGTCTACCACACTACCGAAATCTGCAAGCTTTACCCCGAAGTCTAGCCCATAAGCTAGCTAGCTAGCTAGCTTATGGTTGCGCATTCACGTTCACTTTTTCGTTTCTTCCGTTTAAGTGTGTGAGAAGAGAAAAAAGAAGAAAGTGAGGAAGAGGAAAAAGTGAGCATCGAGGTGAAAAATGGCAAAATGTGAGCAGCATCAGCAGCAGGGCTAAAAATAGTGCTTTAAAGATGCTTCCCCCGCAAGGCAATAACTGTAGTCTTAGCAGAAGCACCCTTTACCAGTCTACCAAATTTTGCCTATTTCTCTTTCTCCCTTTCTTTCTATACTCCCCCGCACATTAAATTCTAAAATTGGTGCCCCCGTACGTAGTTTGCCCAACAGTAGTCGGCTGCTGTTGCTAAGCCTGCCTGACTGCCTGTTGTCAAACAAGGCCACAGTGTGCAATGATAGAAATTCCAATTCACACTAATGAGTATAATGATAACTTCAGCCCTCTCTTTCTCTTTCTTTCCTCAATACACTTGTCAACGCCAGAATATATGATTATGAATTAAGTTGAGCAAACCCTGACGCATAACCTTGTTGTTGTTATTATTATTACTTTGTTTGCCACTATTATCCCCTTTCTTTAAGCTTAAAACATTTATTCTTCTCTCCTTCTCTTTTTTCATCAGATCGCCGGCAAGCGTGACCCTCAGCTAGAGGCGGAGGTGCTCGGCTGGATTGAGGCAGTCCTCGGCGAGCGTCTGCCCTCGGGCACCTTCGAGGAGGTCCTCCGCGACGGGACCATCCTCTGTCGGCTGATGAACAAGCTGAAGCCCGGCTCTATTCCCAAGATCAACTCGCAGGGCGGGCAGTTCAAGATGATGGAGAACATCAACAAATTCCAGTCGGCCATCAAGGACTACGGCGTCCCTGACATTGACTGCTTCCAGACGGTGGACCTCTACGAGAGGCGAAACATCCCCCAGGTCACCCAGTGCATCATGGCCCTCGGCCGAACCGTAAGTGAAAGGATCGACTTTTGTTTGCAAACACAATTTTTTTACTTACCAATCATTTTCTTTTCTTTTTTCCTCTTTTAGTGCTACTTGCACCCCGAGTGGCCCGGTCCCTTCCTCGGCCCGAAGCCTGCCGATGAGAACAAGCGCAACTTCAGCGAGGAGCAGCTGCGCGCCGGCGAGGGCGTCATCAACCTGCAGTACGGCACCAACAAGGGCGCCAACGCTACCGGTCTCAACTTTGGTAACACCCGTCACATGTAAACAAAAGGAGCAATGCCCAAAAGGCAAAGAAAAGGAGGAAAAGGAAGAGGAGGACGAGGAGGAGAAGAGATGGAGCGCAGAACTAGTGCAGTGGATGAGAAGTTCGTCATGGGTCAAGAACATCCACAACAAATATGGAGAACATTCTTCTTTGGACAAGGGTGGGCAATCTGTCTTGGGCAGTGAGCTCTAGTCAAAGTAGTTTTAGTTTTGCTTGATACTTTTTTCTATTATATCCACCTTTTTCCGTTCGCTTGTCAGTTCACCCTGTTTGAAAGGCTTGTCACCACTATTGTCCACACATAACCAAATGCAAACACACCAGCCTATGTTTACTTGTTGCCCACAAACCGAGATTTGACAACCACTCTTAGCCTTCACATTTTTTGCTCTTTCTTTTTTCTCTCTCTTTTTCTCTTTGTTTTGCACCCTTTTCCTTTTGACTTTCTACATTTTTTCTTACTGTACTCCTACTACCACTTTCTGCGTACCACTCACACACAGCCACTCCCACTCTGTTTGCCCCAAAACACCACTTTGTACCACCACCACCACCACCAACAGCAGCAACACTGAACCAGCACCAGCACACTTTTTTTGCCTACCCTTTTTCCCGAACAAGCACATAAAAAAGCATGCCTAACAGCGCCCCACAAAGTTGATCTGTTTACCTTTGTTACCGATACTCTTTCTCTCACTTTCTACCAACTTAACTGACAATACAAATACCAGTCTCTTTTCATTTGCACTTGCCAATAACAATGAGCCGCAGCAGCAAAAACAATAACTTTTCTATTTCTAGTTTTACTAAACTGAAGATAACTTTTTGGTTTTTAATCAATAAAAAAATATATTTAAAAAAAATGCAGTAACTAAAAAAATCATAGACAAGTACTAACGAGACAAATTTTGCCGTTAGTTTACAATTTTTTTTGCGCATTTCTATTTTGATTTGATTAGTTAAAACTTTGTGCAAACACAAATAACAATTGGTATTGCAAATATTGTAAAACAAACAATTAAAAACTTTTTTTAAGTTAACTGTAAAAATTGTTAGAAATTTCAGTTACATGTGTTTTTAAAATGCAAGGTAAAGTATTTTCTTAAAAAAATTTGCTAATTTTCTGATAAAACAAACAAATAAAATCTTTTTTTATTTTTTGAATTTTTAAAACGGGCAATAGTTAAGGTAAATTTTGTATAAAAAGTACTTCATTGAAAAATTTTAAATAAAACTCAAATTGCTCAAAATTAAATTTCGTTACTTTTTAAGATTAGTTTTGTTTAACGTACAAAAATTGTTGAGATAGTTAATGTGTTATCAAAGCTTTATAGGAATTGCATTATGCCATTGACTTGCATGCATTTTGACTGCCCCCAACAAAATGCTTGGTTTTTCCATAAAGCAAGTTTTTAAACTTTCTTAACATTTGATAATACTTTTAGAGCCACCAGTCAGTATTAAATAATTTAAAGTTGTAAATCAAATAAAAAAATAATTTTTACTAACAATATTTTTTGTTTTTAAAAACATTTTAATTTTTTAAAAGTCGCTTTTGGAAAAGAAGTGACTGAATTTTTGACTCACATTGTATAAACAACTACTTTTTGTCATTAAAGCCAGTTTTGGCTACGTATGCGTGTGTTTACCTTCACCTTACGTTTCTCCGCTAAAATAAAAAATGACCTTGTTTTAGCAAATATTTAAAAACATTATTAAATAACAAAATGAACAAGTTGTTTATAAAAAAGTTCTTAAAACTTGTTTTTAAAGCGAACACAAATGCAAAAACAAATTAAACATTTTCAAGTGTACAAATAATAAGTTCAACTATTAACACAAACTACAGTAAGTACTCAGATGGGTGATACTTAACTTGGTTGACATAACCCATTTTGAACTAGTGCTAGCAAAGTTCGGAACACTGGCAAAACACAACCCCTCACAGTGTCAACCATCTGAGTATTTACTGTAGTTAGGTAAACAACAACGAGTATTTTATAATAATTTTGAAGAACTTAATCAGCAAATTGTGTTTATAGAATGTTCATTTCAATGCAAAAAAATTTAGAATAATGTCCTGTTTGAAAAACGGCAGTGTTTTACTTTTGAACGCCATTAACAATGCTACAACACCTCAAAACGGCATTATGGAACGTAGAAATCGACTTTTCCATCAGCTGGGCAAACGGTTGATGTCCATATCAAGCGACTATATAACTGCCAACGTTGAGGAGGACCGGAAATGGACTTTAAAGCTGAACGGCCGCATTCTGTTTACCTACGCCTACTTTGCAGTGATCACAATTCGTACCATTATATTTTTCATTTGCCTTAGTTTTTCGGATAGATTCTTTGCGGTTGCCTACTTCAAGTATGACCCGACATACGATTTCCTTCATCAGATGGGCATGCTCGACCGCAACCTGGCACTGATGTTCTTACTGTTAACGCCCGTTTTGCCGTACCTTGACTACCTGACCAGTTTCACGCGTCGCTACCGTTGTTACCTCTACAGCTACGATCTGCTAGTGACTAACCGAAAAAAATTCTATTTGCTAAATCCACAGGTCGATACGTGGAGAAAGTTGTTTTTGTTGCTTGGCAAGAAAGCCGATTGCATGAAAAGGAAACAAGAGATCCGACTGAAGTGGAGGACGCTGCCCAGCTTGGGACCTCTCGATCACTGCATTCGCGTGCACTCAGTGGCGCTGGCCACCGCCCTTGACCTGATGGTCGCAATGACCACAATGCTGCTGGCCACTTTTTGTCCCCTTGCGCTTGGCCTTTTCAGCCTGACCAGCGTTTGGAAGCGTGTCTCGGTAGCTCGAAAACGGCTGGCCACCGTCGACGGCTGCCTGGGACTGTATTGTCTGTGGCACACCTTCAAGATTAGCCTTTACTTGGCGCACTGGATCATTACGCTCTTCAGCGTTCAGCTAGCTCAACAGCGGCTGTTTGACTGGCAGCTGGCTTGTCTGCTGGTCAACGCTAAAAAAGAACAAACACGCTTAAAAGTTGCAGGTAAAAAATGGAAAAAAGTTTTGTTGTATAAAAATCGTCGTGCAGTTTGCCAGAAACAGCTTCTGTTGTCTACCTTCCTTTCCACCGTCTACCTCCGTGGTCACCGCCAACTTGTCGATGACATGCTCACCCAAAATCGGCAGCTCACCTCTCGCCTACTTTTTTTTGGTTTGATCTCCCTTTTTGGCTTTACCCTCTACTCTTTTTCGATGTTCACGCTAAAAGATCACCTAAAAAACAGCTTTGTCTCGCTCAGTTCTCTCTTGGTGCTAGTCATCATTTTCATCGGCATTCGCCCGTTGATTGCCGCTACTCGGCTGATGCACCGGCCGGCAAAAGAACTTCTTTACAGCTCGTTGCAGTGTCTCAGTTGGTGTGAAAGTTGTGAAAGTGAACACCATTCATCATACAAAATTGAAAGCAGAAGACGATATGGCAGTCGTTTGGTTGAGTTGCATCTAAAGGTGAAGCTGGCCACGTACTACGAAGTGCTAAACAGTGGCGAAAAGTTTGCTTTTAGCGCAGGGGCACTGGGCAAAATCACTCCTAGTGCGCTTTTTCAGGTAACGGTTGTTGTTTGCTTGTTTATTCAACTTTTTTACAATTTTTTTAAAAAAATTTTTTAGTTTGTTTTTGTGTACGCCGCCTACTTTCTTTTTTTTCTGAGTCTTATTCGCGGGCACTAGTTTTGTAGTTGTCAATATAGAAACGCTAAGTGAAAGTGAACACAAGCATACGTAGTCCAGACTGACTTTAATGGCAAAGAGTA
>JAALOO010001198.1_pt1 | contig 18829 bp, 21 predicted proteins | sample 7257641 | NCBI WGS metagenome assembly JAALOO01 (sample SAMN14085613, study PRJNA598686) | mite metagenome | biome: ENVO:01001000; feature: ENVO:01001002; material: ENVO:01001226; isolation source: single female mite from University of Michigan culture on fish food culture... ...
CAGAATCAAAAGTTTTAACTGTAAAACATTATCAAAATTTTTTTTATAAAACTCTAATGTGTTTTTGTTGGCTCCAATGACGGCATCAATGAATAGCCCATTATGATTCAAAATATTTTTTTCCGGTGCTCTAGATAACAGCAGACATCAGTATGTAAACAAAAATAGATAAAGCAGTATAAACTTGAAAGCGCATATATTTTACACAGTGCTGACTAACCCGAGCAAGCAGGCAGCCGTCCAACAAAAGAAAGAGAGAATCTTCTTTCTTCTATTTGTTGTTGCCACCAGAGCTCTAAAAATAGAACCGTTCTTCCTAATTACCACTAGAGCAGTAGCAAATGAAGAAGATTCTCAGTGCAGTTTCATTCTTCTCTGTTTTGGTGAGTGTGTGTTGTGATCTGCAGCAGCAGCAATGTGAGCTAAAGCTCGGTAGTGAGTTTTGTTGTCGCTCATCTTTTGCTCAATTTCAATCGATAAACATGAGGTCTTCCCCACTGAAGACCATAACCATCCTCATCACCACTATCACCCTCATTTTTCTTGTCATCATCCCACCACTCAGTCATGCCCTACCTCGCGTCATCCGCATCGGCGGCCTTTTCTCTGCCGCCGAACAGGAGCAGGAGCTGGTTTTCCATGCGGCCATTGAGAAGGTGAACGCCAACTTCGCCAATCGAACCATCTTCGAGGCGGTAGTGGAGCACGCCCGTCCCTACAACTCCTACGAGGTGCACTTTAAAAGTAAGAAATTCTTTCGGAAGTTTTGTTTATCATCAAAAACTCCCATTTTTCTCTTTTTTTAGCCTGTGATCTCCTTCGCCACAGCCCCGTCGCAATCGTCGGCCCTTTCAACCCGATCAGCTCTCTTCAGGTGCAGTCCATCTGCGAGCACCTCGAGGTGCCTCACGTCGAAGCTCGCCTGATGGTCGACTTTCAGCCTCGAACTGACCTCAGCATTCAACTGTACCCCCACCTGAGCACCCTCAGCCGCGCCTACCTCGACATCATCGACGCCTGGGGCTGGACCGCTTTTGCGGTGATAATCCAGGAGTCAGACAGCGTCGTCCACTTCAAGGACTTCTTCCCCTATGCGGCGGCAAAGGGCTGGGAGATTCGTCTCTTTCAACTTCAACCCGATCGCCCCTATCGGGACGTCCTCTGGCAGGTGAAGCGGCTGAAGATGCGCAACATCCTTCTCGACGTTCGAACTGACCATCTTTTAGAAGTGCTTCGCCAAGCTCAACAAGTGGGCATCATGACGGAGCGCCACCACTACCTGATCACCTCGCTGGACCTGCACACACTTCCGCTGGAGAACTACCGCCACTCCCAGACGAATATCACCTCGTTGAGAATCGTCCGAGAGGAGCATCCGGTTCTGCAGTCCCTTCTGGCCGACTGGCCCGCCTATGCTGCCCGTTTTATGCCCCGCTCTCAAGGTCTCCTTCCGCCGCCCGAACACCTCAGCTCAAAGTCGGCGATGATCTTTGACGGCGTTCAAATTCTGGCCCTAGGCCTCGCCGAGCTGGACCAGTTCACCACGCCGCCCACTGAGGCGTTGAGCTGCGAGGACAGCAACGCCCGTCCTTGGCAGTACGGCGCCTCGGTGCTCAACTACGTCCGCCAGGTGCGCCACGAGGGCCTCACCGGGTACGTGGCCTTTGATGAGACTTCCGGCTTCCGCTCGAAGCTCTCCTTTGAGGTGCTCAGCACCATGGACACCGACTTTGAGGTGATTGCCACGTGGACGGACTTGGGGGGCGGAGCTGAAGAGGAAGGCGGAAATGGTAGTGGTAGTGGTAGTTTAAGCAAAAACGGCCTAGTAATGGGATCGCCCAAGGAGCGAGCCGGTCTTCCCAAACCTGATTACTGGATGAGAAACCAAGGAGGCAAAAAGCCTGGTGAACATCCAAACTACGACCAAACTAGGAAACCAAAGGAACGACTGAGCAAGACGGCCAATTGGAACCGCCACTCCCCCAAGGACGCCAATCTGACCGTCCTCCGCGTGTCCACCAAACTGATCGACCCGTACTTGTACGAGGCGAACGCCACCATGGAGTTGCACGGAAACGCCCGCTTTGATGGGTACATCGTCGACCTTCTGGACGAGGTCGCCGCCATGCTCAACATTCGCTACGAGCTGTTGCTGGTGAAGGACAATGAAAACGGGGCGCCCAATAAGGAGACCGGCAAATGGACGGGTAAGTTACACTGGTACACCCATAAAAATAAACAGTTATCACTCTTCTTTTTGTCAGGCATGATCGCCGAGGTGATGTACGACCGTGCGGAGATGGCCATCTCCGACTTGACCATCACGCCGCTGCGAGAGTCAGTCGTCGACTTCACCTATCCTTTCATGGCGACGGGCATTCAAATTCTCTACAAACGGCCCACCACCAAGGTCACCTCCCTCTGGTCTTTCCTCTCGCCCTTCAGCACCACCGTGTGGATCTACCTCATTACGGCCATCGTCAGCATCAGCATGATCCTCTTCTACGTGGGCCGCTTCACGCCCTACCAGTGGTTGAACCCCAATCCCTGTCCCCACCACGAGCCCATTCTCGAGAATGAGCTGAAGGTCAAGAACAGCTTCTGGTGCACGGTGGGCAGTCTGATGCAGCAGGGGACGGAGGTGGCGCCCAAGTGAGTGGCACCAGTAGAGCAGGTAGAGCCAATGATTCAGATTTTAATCTAGGTATTTTTTTCTGTTCTAAAATCTAGAACCCTCTCGACGCGCATCATCTGCGCCATCTGGTACTTCTTCACCCTCATCATCGTCAGCTCGTACACCGCCAACCTGGCGGCCTTTCTCACCGTGGAGAAGGAGACCTGGCCCTTCACCGACGCCAAGGGCCTGGCCGCGCAGAAGGAGGTCCGCTACGGCTGCCTCTACAGCGGCTCTACGAGGACCTTCTTTGAGGTACTTACTACTCAACTTGATTGACAATGAACTACAATTTTAATAAACTTAACAATTTTTCATTTTTTTGTCTCTCAGAAATCCAAAATTCCCGAGTACCAGAAGATCTTCAAGACGATGAACGCCCACAGCGATTGCTCTTCCAAACCGGTTGATCCAAGTATTACAATTTCTTATATAGCTTGTTTTAAAAAATTTGCTCTTACTTAATACTTTAATAACCCTTTAGACAAGTGCTGGTTCACCACGAGCAACGCCGAGGGCGAAGCGCGGGTGGAGCGCGAGGACGGCAAGTACGCCTTCTTCATGGAGTCCGCCTCCATTGAGTTCACCCAGGAGCGGCAGTGCAACCTGACGGCCATCGGCACGCTGCTCGACAACAAAGGCTATGGCATTGCCACGAAGAAGGGCAATCCGCTAAGGGGAAAGCTCTCCGAGGCGATCCTCAAGCTGCAGGAGAGCGGCGTCCTCCAGAAGCTGAAGGAAAAGTGGTGGAAGCAGAAGGGCGGCGGAATGGTAAAGTCCAAAGCTGTGAAGTGGAGTAAAAATCGGCTAACTATCTTTTAAACAACTCTTTGTTTTCCAGTGTATAGCAAAACCGGCCCCTGCCACCACCGAGCTGACGCTAAAGAACCTCGGTGGTGTTTTTCTCGTTTTGGTCGTCGGTACGCTTTTTGCCGTCATGCTCGTCTTTTTGGAGTTTCTCATCCGGAAAAAAGTGTCTTCAAATGGAGGTGGTGGTGGTGGAAGTAATGACGGCTCCAGGTCGGCCAGTTTTCGCAAGGACCTCACGGAGCACCTCATCTTTGCCCTCAGCTGTTGGCAGTCGACGAAACCGGTCCGCCAGAAGAGCCTGAAGAGCCTGAGCGGAAGTCGAAGTGGCGGCCTGGAGAAAACTCCCGCTGCCATGGCCAACAGCGTCGACGGGAACGCTTTCCCGATGAAGGCGTACTACTAAGCACAAATGTTTTTTTAGGTAAAAACTATAGTTCAAGTTTTACTATTTAATAAAAGGTAAGCTAAAAAATTCACAGTTCAAAAAAGCCATCTAAAGTACAAAACTTTTTTTCCGTTTACAAAATTGGCCAGGCAATTTCGGTGTTCACGCCGCACATGTTTGAGCCGCGGGCCATCTTGAAGTAGCCTCGGTCGCCCCAGTCTGCACAAAAAAACATTTTAAAACATTTCCCAGGTAAAACTTTTCCTCCACTTTTCTTTCACTTACAAGGTCCCCAGCTGTTCTTGATGATCCAGCTGTTGTCGGAGCCATCGTAGCCGACCAGGAGGACGGCGTGGTTGGTCTGCGTGGAGCAGCCCGGCTCATTGAGAACTCCCGAGCGGAGGTTTCGGTACTGCAGCGGATTGGCGTTGATGGCAATGTAGAGGGGGCCCTTCTGCACCAGCGCCCGCATCATCGTGTCATCGGACAGCTGCTCTGCCCGGCTCGAGTAGCTGTAGCGGAACTTGCTGCGGACGCAGTAGTCGCTGATGCTGCGCCGGTCAGAGCGGACGGAGTTCATCTTGCAGGTCTCGTCCTTGGCCTGGTACGGCCTGACCGACTCCGAGGTGGTGAAGTCCTTCTGGACGAAGCTGAAGGCGATCTGGGAGTTGCCGCCCTGGCAGCCGCCGCTCCGGTAGCCGGCCTGCTGCTTGCCGCAGTTCACTAGCAGCTGCTCTGAGAGGTCGATGTTGTTGCTGGAGGCCTTCTGGTTGTTCTTGATCAGAATGGCCGACTCCATGGCGCCCATCGAGGCGAAGGTCCTGCAGAAAGAAAAAGTTGGAAAGTTAGGATTTTAGAGCAAAACAAAATCAGAAGAAGTTTTCTCTTACCAGCAAGATCCACAGCTGCCTTGATTCTTTACGCTGGTCACCTTTGGAAAAAAAAGGTTTGGCGTCAAAGTCTCGCTGCAAAAGTTTCAAAAGATGCCCTTACCTTATCCTGGTCACGCCAGTCGAAGCTTCGAGGCAACGACCGACCCGAGTCCACCTGGCACTGGGAGTCACTGCCGCTGGAGCGTCGACGACGGGTCAGTCCATTTTCACCATCATCCTCTTCGAGGTCCTCCTCAGAGGGCGGAACATGGCCGGTCATGGCGAGGATCTCCTCGTCGCTCGAGTCAGAGAGACTGGTGAAGCCCTTCTGGACGGTGGAGTTTCGATTACCATTGGTGGTGGAGTTGTTCAAGCAGTGGGTGATAATGTCGCGGACGGAGTTCATCAGCTGGCTGACACTTTCAGGAGTGACGTTCTTGAAGGAAAATTTGCTCTGCAGGTTGATGATGAGAAAAAGAGAGTTAAAAATGTTTTAAAATAAAAAAGGAATTTCTCATGCTACTCACGTAGTACTTCTCCACCACCTCCTTTGTGGACAGGTCACCGTTGAAGAGGTTAAACTCCTCACCCTGGTCACCATCATCGTCGGTCATCTGCGCCTTGTAGCAGTGGCGGACCTGGTCAATTGATCGTCGGATGTCGCCGAGGTCTTTCGTCAGGTCGGACATGCGACTGGCAACGCCCTTCATCGCCTCCTCAATTCGCGACTGAAGTCGATCACGAAGGTCGCCAAAGAAGCTTCCAATTCGGTCTCCCGAATCGCCAAAAGGACCTGCCTGCACCAGAGCAATGAGCGTCACCGAGGCGACGAAGAAGGCAAAGAGCTTCATTCTTCAGATGATTTAGTTTTTAGGCGTAATCAAAGTTGAAAATGTTTTTTTGCTGCTAAACAGCTGATTTTGATCTTCTGAGGTGAAAACGGTGATCTGCTCAGCTCAAATCGACGCTCCTTTTATACGCAAAAACCAGGTTGAAAAAAGCTGGTTTTTCAGTTGTGTCATCCTTTTTTTTGTGGCACTGGCGGAGGGGAATCTCCGGTGCAGCACTAAACCGATTCAGGCGCAGGTGTTTTCGGCTTAGCAACAGCTGAACTTGTTGCTGTTTGGGCCTCTTCTGATTCACATTTACCCATTCAAAAAACGCCACCTGACTTAGATTTGCTACTGTGATAATAAACTAACTACAAGTGAAAAGAGTAAATTAAAGTAGGCAATCACCGCCACATGACTGACTGAATGACGGCATCAAACAAACGTTTAGCTAAGCCTAAAGAAGAGATGACTATCATGATTGACAACTTCCACCCTGAGCAGATGTGCCCGCAGCAGCAGCAGCAGCTTGCCGGTGCAAATGATTCCAGTCACAATGAACTCTCTGAAATGCAAAAATGTGTCGTTTTTACTTTTTTGATTGTTTGACAAAAAAGTGCAATGTTATGTTGTGCTGCTGCTGCTGCTGTTGTTCTAAATCTAATCAATATCAATAAAGTGCACATTTGGAACATTTGAGAACACTATTTAGTTTTAAACTAGCTTTTTAGGCCGTTGTTCGTTTGATTAGTCAACGATGGTTGCCATCTTCAGGCCGTCTAGTGTTCTGGTCTTTGGAGCTGGGTTGACCACCACCACCACCACGAGTTATCCCATTATCGTCAATACTAATATCATAAACTACCAGGACAGCCTGGATTATCAAAGTTTGAACGTGGAAACAGGAAAAAAGGGGAAGATACAAAGATTACAAAGAGATCAAGTGAAAAATTCAGGCAAGATAAAATTACGTTATTTTGGCCGTAAAGTTTCCACTGTTGGAAAGAGAAAGTCTAAAAGTATTATAAAAAGTAAGAAACACTACGGTCGTTATTACCAAATAATATTTTTTCCCCTAACTTACTTACTGTCTGTTTAGAGTTTTTCTATACAATAGAGTTTATAAAATGGAAACTAGGTTTTAATGGCGAAAAGAAGCCCCCGGAACCGGATGACGACGAAGAAGATGATGATCTGCAGCTGTCGCTCACCTGCCTGCTGATGGTTGTCATTGTGGGCGTTTTCTTCCTCCTCTGCTGCTACGTCATGCCCACCTTCTTCTACCACTTCTGGGCGTACTTTGGTTTTTTAAGCAGCAGCAGCAGCGGTAATGATGACTCGACATCGCCGAAAATTAGTAAAAACGGTAAACAGCAAAACAGGAGCGGCAACAACGAACCGGAAACGGCCTTTGAAACTGAAGTTCCTGATGGAACAGCAGAAGTTGCAATAACAACAACAACAACAACAACAACAGAAACTGAAACTGAAGAAGAAGGAAAAGAGGAGGATAAAAAGAAAGAAAAAAAGAAGAAGAAAAAGAGGACGGTAAAGAAAGCCAAGCGACTGGCAAAGCTTCCCGTGGCTCCAGTGGCCAAAACACCCGGTCAGCATCGTTCCTCAACTGAAACGACTCTTCAGCAGAAGAAAAGGGGGAAAAACCTCGGCATGCCGCACTTTCTCGTCAACTCCACTCCACTGGTGGTGCCGCTTTCTCAGGTGGGCGCCGCCGGGATGATGCTGAAGATGCTGCCCACTCCTGTGGTCAAAAAATCCCCCCCACCACCATCACCACCACTTCCACAGAAGAAGAAAACTCCAACATCACCACCTCAAAAGAAGAAAGCTCCAGCATCACCACCGAAAAAGATGATTGCAAAAGGCAAGCGAGCGACCAGCTCAATCGGTGACCAGCTCAAAAAGGCAAAAGAAAAAATGAGAATGGCAGCACCCATTACAAAGACAGTTAAGCGGCGGCTACGGCTGCTCAACTTTAAGAAGTCAAGTGCCGGAACAAAAACAGCTGAATCTGAAGATGAGGATGAAATGATGGCAAAAAATGGCAGCAAGGTTCTGATGAAGTTCAAGTCTCCAGGAAAAAGGGAGAAAGAAGAGGAGGTCACTCAGAAGATGATCATCTTGAAGGGGCAACAGCAGAAGAAGGAGATGGGGGTGATGAAAACAATCAAAACTGGCTCACCAAGCACTGGTCCATTTTCTTCTTCTTCACCCCCAGCATCAGTGGCCAACAGAAGACAGTGGTCGCCCGTGGTCACCAGTGAAGAGCATCATTTGGTGGCCAGTGTTACCTCGGGAACCTTACCCAAAAATTCCACTTTTTCTACTCCCTCTATTGATACTGATAATACTACAAATTAAAATGAAAATTGAGCAAATAATCACCACCAAAAAAGGAAACGCTGATTACCCACCAAGAGGGAAAATATTAAGCGCGTGATTAGGTCAATTGATTTCAGTTACACTATCAGTGGCAATCAAAAGCAGATTTCTTCGCCAATGTCAAACAGACCCGTTTTTGGTTAGTCGTAGTAGTGATAAGAGTGAGCATCACTTTGTCAGCAGTGTGTCGCACCAAACTTGCGACAATTTTTGTTGTGGTTTCTATTTACGTTCATTCAATTAATTTTCCTACTTACACTACTGAGCAAACACTAGTGTGCCAACATGTCAGCCAAAGAAGTTCCTCAAAACTGCCCTTCTTCTCACAATGCTACCTCTGATGAAAAAATCCATGCTCAGTCTTCAGTGGCCCAGCAAATACTCGCCATTACCGGGCCCTGGGGCCGGTGGCAGCTGCACTTCTTCCTCCTTTTCTTCTACCTTCAAATCTTCGCTTGTTGGCACTCTCTGCAGCTCGCCTTCATAGCGCCCAACCTTGACTTTTGGTGTGCTGAAGTCGACGGAAAAGATCCTCAAGTTCTGGACAAACTTCTTCGTCAGCAGCCGAACCAGTGCAACACTGACCATCTTTGGCACCAAAACGGAAACGGCAGTCAAATTTGCAGCCGATGGACCTACAATCTCGCCTCAACTGCCTCGGGCGGAAACGGAAACGCCTCTGCCTTCTACCGCTCGACCATCGTCTCCGAGTGGGACCTGGTCTGTGGGCGGAAGTGGATGGCTGGCTTTGCCCACTCGGTGTACATGGCCGGCTGGCTGGCGGCCGGCCTGGTGATGACGCACGCCTCGGACCGTTTTGGTCGACGGGTGACGATGGTCGCCGGCTGGGCGATCAGCTTGGGAGCGACGGTGGGCGCCGCCCTGGCCGGAAATCTGCTCCTCTTTTACGCCTTCCGCTTTTTGATCTCCTTTGGCCTGGTGGGCGCCTACGCCACCGGCTTTGTCCTTCTCCTTGAGATCACTGGCCCTCAGTACCGAGAGGCAATTGGGCTGGCTTCCAACTACGGATGGACGCTCGGTTATACAACTTTGCCCCTGATCGTTTGGGCCGGTCCTGGTCGGGACTTCCGCCAGCTGTTGTACTGCTGTGCAGCTGTACAGTTGTTGGCGGCGGTTCCCGCCTATTGGCTCATAACAGAGTCGCCTCGGTGGTTGCTGGCTCAAAGTGGGCGAGGTAAAGAAGCGGCGGCTGTGCTAAGGCGAGCAGTGAAGGCCAACAAAAAGAGTTCAACTGATAAGAATGAGAATAATGAGGACGCTGAAATGAAAATTGCTCGGCTGCTAAAAAGTGCTTCAAACATTTTGGAAAGGTAAGACAGAAGCTCCAAACTTTTGCAAAAAGTTTGCTAAAGTTACTTATTTTTTCTTAGCCAATCATCAAACTCACTGCAGCAGCAGCAGCAAAAAAAGTACAGCCTGCTGGACCTGTTCACCGGCGGCCGTGCCCTCGCCCGCATGACCCTGCTCATCTACTACCTGTGGTTCAGCAACTCCTTCACCTACTACGCCCTCTCACTCAACTCCAACGACCTGGCTGGGGGTGATCACCCCCTGTTAAACTTCTTTCTGATGGGCCTCGTTGAGGCCCCTTCCTACCTGGTGGCCATCTACCTCGTGCGACTTTTTGGAAGTAGGCGTGTCCTTCTGGCCAGCACCCTGGCTGCTGGCCTTTTCTGCTGGGCCACGCCCCTTGCCACCGCGTATCACCCCAACTTAGGCGTGGCAGCTGCACTAGTTGGCAAATTCGCCGTCACTGCCTCCTACTCGCTGGTGTACGTCTACACGACGGAGGTCTTTCCCACCGTGGTGCGGACGATTGCCCTCGGTTCAGGAGGCGTGGTCGCCCGTTTCGGCTCAATGAGTGCCCCCTACCTGGGGGCGTTGACTGCAGCGACCAGCTATGGTTTTTCAATGGCCGTCGTCGGGGCAATTTCCATTCTCGCTGCTGTGGCAATTTTCCCCCTAGAGGAACTCTCTGGGACGGATATGCCCGATCGACCGGAGGATATTGAGGGCCAAAAGTGGGAATGAAAACATGGTTTCTATGACGCCTACTACTGAGGACCATGATTAAAAGTATTTTTTAAAAAGCTCTAAAAAAGGAAGATTGCTAAAAAAAGGCAGTGCGATTCAAAACATTTGTAAAAGAGAAAAAGAAAACTATTGCACTAGCTGGTTTCATCAAGTGGTTTCTTCTTATCAAGCAAAAAAACGCTTGATTAGACAAAGAAATGAAAAACTCTGTGAGGCGAAACCGATGTGACCAAAATAAAAAATAAATAATTGATTAGATTGTGTGTGTGTGTGTGTGTGGTATGGCAATGAGGTGCAGAAAACTACTACTTTTACCAGTTTTTGGTTTGTCGGCTGACTTTGTTTTTATTTCTTTAGCTTTATTCAAACCAGTTATGAAGAGTTGATAAAACACACACAAAAAGTTATTTATGAAATCCACTAGTGCACATTTTTTCACTTTGTAAAATGACACTTGCTTGACACCTCAAAAAATTAGCTAAAAGTTAGCAAAACAAAAAATGACTTTATCTACCAACAACCCTCAAAATTCCAATCATTCTTCAATAGAAAACAATGAAAAAGTGCACAATGATCACGCCCACATAGCCGCCTCTACCTCCACTACCTCCACTCCAGTCAACTTTGCTCAGCTTGTGGTGGACATCAGCGGCTCCTGGGGCCGATGGCAACTGCGTCTTTTCCTCCTCTTTCTCCTCCTTTCACTCTTCTCCTGCTGGCACGCCCTTCAACTCGCCTTTCTCGCCCCTAAACTCGATTTTTGGTGTGTAGAAGTGGGAGAGATGGTAGAGGGGGTCAGTGATCACCACAACTTCCCCTTAAATATAGAAAATATCAGCCCAAATAAAACTTTAAATCAGTGCGAGTACTTCCATCAAAACGAAAGCACTGCTTTGCGCTGCACTGCCTGGAACTTCGATGTCCACCCTCACCCAAACGCCTTCTACCACTCAACGATCGTCTCCGAGTGGGACCTCGTCTGTGGGCAGAAGTGGCTCGCCGGCCTCGCCCATTCCGTGTACATGATCGGCTCGCTGGCGAGCAGCCTGTTGATGGGCCACGCCTCGGACCGCTTCGGCCGCCGGCCGACAATGGCCGCCGGCTGGGCGATCAGCCTGGTGGCCACGGTGGGCGGCGCCTTTGCCGGCAACTTTCCCCTCTTCCTCGCCTGCCGCCTGCTGATCGCCTTTGGCCTAGTGGCCCTCTACTCTTCCGGTTTCGTCCTGCTGCTCGAGGTGACGGGGCCGCAGTACCGAGAAGCGATCGGCCTGGCGGTCAACTTTGGCTGGGCGGCCGGTTACGTGAGCCTCCCCTGGATCGCCTACCTCCTCGCCGACTTCCGTCACCTGTTGATGGTGTGTGCTGGGGTGCAGCTGACTTTAGTGCTGCCTGGGTATCTTTGGTTAACAGAATCGCCTCGGTGGCTGCTGGCCAATGGAAGGTACCAGGAGGCGATTGAGGTCTTGAAAGGAGTGGTCAGGGTAAATGGAGGAGTTGGAGGAGGTAAAAGAAGTTCACAAAATAATAATAATAACGACAACAACAATAGTGAAGGCTGGGAAGAACAGATTGCCCGTTTCCAAAAAGAGGAAAAACTGGCAAATGAAAAAGAGTAAGTCAAGTTTATAAAAACTGTTTTTACTAAAATCTCTTTTTAAAACTCAAAAATCTAGTACTATTGACCAGAAAACCACAGGAGCGAACTACTCCGTCCTCAGCCTCTTCACCGGCGGCTGGGCCCTCGCCCGCATGACCCTCCTGGTCTACCTGATCTGGTACGCCAACACCCTCGTCTACTATGGGCTGTCACTGAACACGGCCGTTCACCTCGCTGGCGACCCCTTTCTGAACTTCTTCCTACTGGGCGCCATCGAGGTGCCCTCCTACGTGGCCAGCATCTACGCCGTAAAATGGATCGGTTGTCGAAAAACGCTAATAGCCACCATGTTCGGCGCCGCCCTCGGCTGCTGGGCGTGTCCCCTCGTTTCTGCCGCCTTTCCCGACACGCCCCTGCTGGGCGTGGCCGCGGCGATGGCCGGCAAGTTCTGCGTCACCGCCTCCTTTGCCGTGGTGTACGTCTACGCGACGCAGCTTTTCCCCACCGTGGTACGGTCAATCGCCCTCGGGTCGAGCAGTGTCGTCGGCCGGTTGGGATCGATTTGTGCGCCCTATATTGGAGAGTTGGCCAGTGTGGTCGGCTATGGCGGGGCGATGGGCGTGGTGGGGCTGGTGGCTGCGGCGGCAGGGCTGGCGGTGTTTCCGTTGGCCGAGGCCACCGGGACGGATATGCCCGATCGGCCGGAGGATATTGAGATGAGTGCTGTTACGGCAGTTGTTGTAGAAAACGAGAATTTGAAAAAGAATGAGGAAAGCTGAAACTAACATTAATTTTGCTACTTAAAATCTAGGCAATAAAAACGTTTACTAAAAACTAACTTTATAAACAATTCACAAAATTAAAACTCACACAAAATACCTAAATTATCAAAACTTTACTTTTTCATACACTCATTTCCTTGTAAGCTACTTTACTCTTTCTCGAACCACCTTTTGCCGAGTTCAACCTCCTCACCAGCCACCAAAAGGCGACGCCCTTGTAGAGCAGCACATTGACGACCATCCAGGCGATGGCCACCGCAAAGTCCTCATCCTCGAGGCCCATGTAGCTGAGAATGGGCTGCACCTCTCGCTCCTGGCACCGCCCAAAACCGTACTGCGCCACCATCAACGCCTGCAACGGCCACCGGGGAATGGCCAGGTAGGAGAGGCCTCGATGAATGTAGTGGGCGGTGGCCAGCGGCGAGAAGACATTCGACAGCTGGATCATCACTATCATCGTGGTGAGGCCGAGGACGAGGCTGGTGGTGAACTGGGCGTCCATCGCCAGCAGCACCAGGTAGGTGAAGCCGTGGGCGGTGGCCACCGAGAGGAGCATCACCCAGAAGATGGTCCAGTAGAGAGAAACACCTGGCTTCAAGACCTCTTCAAAAATGTCCACCAGGTAGACGTAGATGGCGAGGACAGGAATTAGCGGCACAATCTCAAAGATCATCTTGCTGACGTACCAACTTCCGGTGCTGTACCAGCCGTTTCGGTGCTCGTTTGCGAGCAGCGGCAGCTCGTAGAAGAGGGCGATCGGAGTTTGCATCAGCACGATGAGCAGAAAGAAACAGCTGAAGAAGAAGTTGTAGACGACGTTCTCAAGAAGCAGTTTCTCCTCTTCAGCCTGAGATTTTGCCTCATCTGAACAAGAGGAAATTGTAGTGTTGAAGAGATCTGCCTCAATGGAGATGCAGCCTGAGGCAGAGGCAATGTTGGGATTAAAAAAGAAGTGCAGATTGACAGCGTAGAAGAGGTAGAAGAGGGCAAAGGGGAGCCATTGTCGCAAAAAGTGATGGCCGACCATGAAGGCAAAGTACCGGGAGGAAAGGTGAAAAACAGAAGAGGTTGAAAATCGAACTCGATTCACCAGAACACTGTCATCCTCCAGCGGGATCGTCTCCTCGAGAAGCCTCTTTTCAAGTTTGGAATCAGTCGTAGCGAGGCGAGTGATCGTCTCCAGCTGTCGTACTATGGCACTACTTTCTACCCTCAGACTGCTGTACTTGATCAGCGTCTCAATGGGGAACACCTGGTCGTCGCTTGCAAAAGTTTCCGCCGTTTTTTCCTCTGTTCTGGAGTTGTTCATCAGCTGAAGTTCATTTAGATGACTCTGAATTCCATCCGGCGGTCCACTGTAGACGGCATGGCCGCCCGAGGAGAGGACGTAAAGTGAGTCAAAGAGTGAGAGGAGTTCGCTGTTGGGCTGGTGAATCGAGACGACGATGGTCAGAGGGTGGCAGTGGGTGAAGGTGCGCAGGGTGGAAATAGTCTAAAAAAGGATTTTAATAAGTTAAAAACTTCAAAACTTTAGTTCAAAAACTCACCACTGCAGCTGAATTGGAGTCCAGGCCGCTGCAGATCTCATCCACCAGAATCAGGTTGGGCATCACCGTTGAGGTCAGTTCGCTGGCCAGCGCCAAGCGCTTCTTTTCACCGCCACTCAGATTTTGCACCTTGGTGCTGGCTGCTCCAGAAAGATTAAGCTCATCTAAAAGTCTTAGGGCAATTTTATTATGATCGACATTCTTCTGCTGCGAGTTTTTGAGTTTTGAGGCGTAGATGAGGAGCTGCCTGGCCGTCAGTCCCTTCATCAGATGTCCGTCCACTTCCTGAGTGAGGAAGACGGTTGAGATAGGAGTGCCATTGCTCACAAAGAGAGCACTCAAAGGGCTCAAACGACAGTGCTCCTGACCATTGAGAAGACGAAGGAAAGTGGTTTTACCTGAAAAGAAAAATAAATTAGAAAACATTTCAATTTTTTTCGACTAAAAACGAACCTGCACCACTCATTCCCATGACCGCATTGAGACTGCCAAAGGTAAAGGCGCCATTGAGACTGTTCAACACCATTTCCGGTTGTGATGAAGTAACTTTTTTACTGTTTAAAGAAGTGTATCGGCTTATCTCAAATGTTGGCTGCAATTTTAAAAGGCTCAAGTTGCGCCAGGCGATGATAATTTTTGGATCAGTTTTAATGATTGACACTTTTTTGAGTTCGTGTTTTGCAGTTCTACTTCCATTTGCGTGAAAACCGTTTTCAGTTTTCGAGCTTTTTACTGAAGTCGGAAAGTCAATCGGCAGTAGATTGGGCAGCTCCGGCACTGGTTCCGTAGAATCCGTGTCCAATCTCCGTGCCCTAAACCATCTCCAAATACCAAAGCTTCCAAACCGACCGAACAGCAGCGCAAAAGTGACCGCCTTCATCAGCATCGTCTTCAGCAGTATCACCCACAGCAGATCAAGCATCAGCTGCTCAAACTTCGGAACATCGTACTTCTCCAGCACCCAACTGACTTCACCCTTTTCTTCACTACAGCGATCTAGTCCGTAGAAAATGTACACCAGATAGCGAGTGATGTGCTTCATGCCCAGCAGGTCCGCCACCAGACGATAGCCGTACAGCGACACATCGGCCGTCTTGAAGAAGAAATCATTCAGCAGCAGGTGCAGCGTGTTGAAGAAGAAAGCCGCCACAACGGTCATCTCCTGACTGCCGGCAAAGAGCACCCCATTTAGCTGGCCAAGCGCCTGAGAATGAGCTAAATAGAGGCCCGTACAGGCGGTAAAGTGGCCCAGCCGGGCCCAGTGCACCTGATACCCGTCAATGGCGTGCTCGGAGACGACAAAATACGAGAAGACGGAGATGAACAGCGTAAAGAGGAGAATTTGCAGTGAAGTAATAATATCTGAAGAGAGGTAGAAAACTCCCAGGCTGTACCAGCGATTTCGGTGCTCCGAGCGGAAGACCTTCGCCAGGCGGCTGTACAGCAGGGCGCAGAGCAGCTGAATGATGATGACGTTGTCGTCGCGGTTCAACGATTGAAAGTTGATGTTCTCGGTTAGGTGAAAGTCTCGCAAAACGCTGCCACCACCACCGCCACCTCTGCTTGAACATTGATCTTCAGATGTGGAGTTCAGTGGAGTTGATCTTTTGTAGCAGCCATCAGGCAGCACCATCGCCGGACTGTTGTAGAAGGTGCTGAAGGCGCCGATGGTGAGCAGGAGAAAGGTGAGCTGGGCAGCTACTTCGCCAGCGTTGGCGATGAAGGTCACCCTAAAGTGGCGACAGGTGGCCAGATAGAGGTCGCCGAAGGTGAAGACTTTTCGGGCGTTTGGAAGGCCTGAGGGTGAAGGGAGAAGATTGCAGCTAGCAATCTCTCCGGTAACTGCCTCGTACTCCGTTTGCAGGGCGTGCTGTGCCAACTTTTGCATACTCTGATTGCCTTCTTCATCTTCAAGATCAGAGCAGGAGATCCTTATCAGCGCTTCGATGGGAAGCTCTCCCTTGCCCACCACTCCCCTGCCTAGTTGATCTTCGAGAACGGCTTTGAGGGTGTGCGGTGGACCGCTGAAAATGGCGACGCCTTTAGCGAGGACGTACAGTTTGCTGAAGAACGTCAGCAGCTCACTGGAGGGGGCGTGGATGGAGGCGATGATTGTGAGGCGGCTGCTGTTTTTGTCACTACTTGATAAGGTCAGCTCGGAGAGACACTTTACCAGTTCTAGGGCAGCGTAGCTGTCCAAACCTGTAAATGATAAGACTAGCTTTAGTAAAAAACTGTTATCACCCAAAAAGTCACCTGACCTGTGGTCGGTTCATCGAGAAAGAGAAAATCCGGCGGACTGAGGCTCATCAGCTCCTGCGCCACACTAACTCTTCTCTGTTCACCTCCGCTGCAAACGCTGAATCGTCGCTTCATTAAGCTGTCCGAGTTGAGCAGCAGCCTACTGGTGATCATCTCAATGTGTCCCTTCATCTTTTGTCTTACTTCCTTTCCCAGTCCATTCTTGAAGAGGAAGGCGTACTGCAGCAGCTGACCGACGGTCAGCGAGCCCTCGATCGTCTCGAGGATGTGCTGCTGTACAAAGTACGAGTCGGTATTTTTTAGCTGGGAAACAGTTCGACCTAGATACAGTGAGGTGGAGGGGCTGAGGCCTGAGGTGGACTTGCCGCACAGGGCGGAAAGCAGAGTGGTCTTTCCTAAAAAAATGAATTAGTTTTGAAAAGAGGAGTTCTATAACTTCACCCCTTACCACTGCCACTCTCTCCGAGCAGTCCATTGAGACTGCCGGCATGAAATGACCCATTCAGTCGTCTGAGAAGTGCCTTCTTAGGCCACCCAACCTGACCGTAGTTGGTCACTGAGTAGCGCAGGTTGAGGAAGGCCAGTGAGGAGGGCGGGGGTGATGAGGGTGATGGAGATTCATTTTGCATTTTAGATGATGATGATGTCAATGATGAATATTTTCAGCAGTAAATTTTTAGCATAGCAAAAAATCACAACCAAAAGATGTAAAGCTGAATAAGTAGTCAGCCACTGCTGCTGCTGTTGTGTGCTTTTGAATGCTTGGAACGAATGGCTTGGCTTTTTTAAGGAGCTTAGTACTAAATCGTAAGTCAACAACACTTACTTAGCGGCGGGGGTTCAGCTGCCTGCACTTGGACAGAGGAAGAAGCTGCCTGACTAATTAATTTGTGTTCACATTCTGTCCGCTGCTTTGCCAGCAAATTGGCAGCTGCTTCTGAACAAGTTTTTACTATTTTTGCTTGTTTATGGCGAAAAATGCTAATCTTTCTCTCTTTCACTGTTGTCTGTACTGAACACGCACGCTAATTTCTACTGTAAAAGTGCCTGGCCAGCATGCTTTTCATTAGTACATGCAAGTTTGTGCGACACCATCAGCAGTTCAATGTCATCGCCAGTGCACATCAATGTACGTGTGTTTGGCCAGGCAATTTGCTACTTGTGCAAACATTTTTCTGTCCTACTTTTTGACGTCATTTCTTTCTTTCTTATCACGCCGTCATCACCGGTCCTCCTTCCTCATGTTCATCATCATCAAAGCATAAAAATGAAAAAACAAATTTATTTTTTTGCAAATTAACAAAATTCTTGCTACTAATTGTACACATGTTTTACTTTGCAATTTTTAAATTACAGTATCGCATTTCAGCCGGCGCTGATAAGCTTTGTCATTCACAGTGCTCGCCACACAACTACTTTTACACTGAAGGGTATTTAATTTGGTGCACTCAATCTCCGATATCAGGCCACTAACCCTTGCGCACTTCTTCTTTTTCACATCATTTTTTAATAAAAACACACACAGGCACACCCATTTAAACTAAGAACTAGCGCTTATCTGTAATAAACAAATAAAAACCAATAAAGGTTTACAATCATTTGCAGTTAAACGTGTGGTAGAGGAACAACTGCAGGTAAGACCAACAAATTTTTCAGAAAAGTTCGCCATCATCAGGCGTTCAACTCCACCGGATCAAGTGGATTAGTGATGGTGGTGGTGGTCAGCGAGGCGCGAAGGATACTCCTTGGTGAGGAGGTGTTGGTAGTGACGGTAGTCAAATTGGAGCTTCGATGCAAATTCAGCTGAGGATGACTGCCCTGGATGGCTTCAGCTGAGTTCCCAGTATGATGGACGTGGCCCTCATCTGCAGAACTGCGACCACTATTTCCACCCGTGCCGCAGAGGGCGTTGCAGATGAATCGCTCTCGCAGGAAGAAGTAGTAAATGGAGGCCACTAGAATGAGCACCAGCAGGCTGATGAAGATGTTGAACATGTAGTAGGGCACGTCCATCTGCGCCTTCGTCGCCTCCAGCTCCTCCTGTTTGCTGGTCCTACTGTGCAAGGGAAAGGTAAACTCGGAGAGGTTCGCTGTGACGGTCATGGTTTTAGGTGATGAGATAGTTTGAGGTGTGGTGAGTGATTAAACTCAATTATGATTAGTCAGTCTTCTGATTTTATATACGCTGAAATAATTTCAAATCAAATCTGTGCACTGAAATCTTAATTTTTGTTTTGCAAGGCAAGCTAATTTCAGTAAATGAAAATAGTAGGTGAAAGGGAAATGATTGTTTTTCTCTCTTCCAGGCTTGGTGAACATATTTTAACTTTAAGCTTTGAGTAAATTAAGATTGATCAAATAATGATGTCATTTAAAAAAAAGTTGTTCTCTCTTTTTGTATCATTCAAAAATCTTAAACAGAAGAAAAAAGCCCGATTGCACAGCACACAGATGAACACAGATGTAATAGTGGAAAAATGTATAATAACTGTAATAAATCAAAACTGGAGAGAAAAGCAGCTTCGCAGTGATTGTTGACGCGTTGTTTAGTTAACCTCAGTGTGTTAGCTCAGTAACGAAAAAGTGAGATTTTACTAAATCGAAAAATAATTTCA